>ERZ835880.2929-NODE-2929-length-10575-cov-2.818156_pt1 | contig 10575 bp, 6 predicted proteins | sample MGYA00519944_ERZ835880 | MGnify/ENA primary metagenome ERZ835880 (study PRJEB31850, sample SAMEA3708787) | human gut metagenome | biome: human gut; feature: human-associated habitat; material: faeces | place: China | collected 2014 ... | reverse complement strand
GTCGGCCGGGGCGATGATGATGCCGTCGACCTTTTTCGACCGGAAAAGCCGTATCAGGGCGTTTTCCCGTTCGGTTTCGGAGTTCGAACCGGCGATCATCAGCGAGTAGCCTTCCCGCTCGGCTTCCGACTCGATCCGGTCGGCGATGTGGGCGAAGAAAGTGTCCGAAATCGAGGGGAGGATCAGTCCGATGGTTTTCGATACGCCCGTGTTGAGGCTTCGGGCCAGCAGGTTCGGTTCGTATGCCAGGGAGCGGGCGCAGGCGAGCACGCGGCTCTGTGTCTCCGCGCTGATCCCTTTTTTGTCGCCCTGCCCCGAGAGGACCCACGAAACGGTCGTTTTCGAGAGGTTGAGCTTGCAGGCTATGTCCTTGAGTGACGCTCCCACGATTTATCCGTATAAGCAATGCTCTACAAAGAGCAAATTTTTCCGGCATTCGGCAAATAATCCGGCCGTAAAATGACGCCGGGAGTTCTGTATCCGGGGCGTGGAAGCGAAAGTCTCCCGCAGGGCAGGCCCTGCGGGAGACTTCGTATCGGGAATGCGCTTATTTCGAGATCAGGTTTTCGCGCTCGATGTCCTTGAAATAGCGGTAGGTGGCTACGCGCAGCTCCTCGGCGGCCGGGTCGTCGCAGACCAGAATGCCGTTGGGGTGCACCTGAAGGGCCGAGATGGTCCACTGGTGGTTGTAGGAGCCTTCGACGCCGTGGCGCACCGCGCGGGCTTTCTTGTGGCCCGTGGCGAGGATCAGCACCTTCTTGGCCGAGAGCACCGTGCCCACGCCGACCGTCAGCGCGGTTTTCGGCACGAGCGAGATGTCGCCGCCGAAGAACCGGGCGTTGACCTGGATCGTGTCCTGCGTCAGGGTCTTGAGGCGCGTGCGGGAGTTGAGCGACGAGAACGGCTCGTTGAAGGCGATGTGTCCGTCTTCGCCCACGCCGCCCATGAAGAGGTCGATGCCCCCGGCCTCGACGATGCGCGCCTCGTAGTCGGCGCACTCCTTGGCCAGGTCGTCGGCGTTGCCGTCGAGAATGTTGACGTTCTCCGGCCTGATGTCGACGTGCTTGAAGAAATTGTTCCACATGAACGAGTGGTAGCTTTCGGGATGCTCCTCGGGGAGACCCACATACTCGTCCATGTTGAACGTGATGACGTTCTTGAACGACACTTCGCCCGTCTTGTGGCGGCGGATCAGTTCCTTGTAGGTCTCCAGCGGGGTCGAGCCGGTCGGCAGCCCCAGCACGAAGGGCGACGAGGTGTGCTGCTCCTTGTTCTTGATCTGGGCGATGATCTCCTCGGTCAGGTATTCGTAGTCGTATTCGAAGTTGAGCGAGTTCTTGATCGGGAAACCGCCGCCGATGTTGAGGCTGTCCAGCTCGGGACAGATGGCCTTCAGCTCGCAGTAGACGTTCATGCACTTCGACAACTCGTTCCAGTAGTAGGCCGTGTCCTTGATGCCCGTGTTGATGAAGAAATGCAGCATCTTGAGCTGGAATTTCTTGCTGTTGCGGAGTTTTGCCTTGTAGAAATCGACGATGTCGTTGTAGCGGATTCCCAGCCGCGAGGTGTAGAAGTCGAACTTGGGTTCCTCCTCGCAGGCGATGCGGATGCCGACCTTGCACTTCTTGGTGAACGAGTCCTCGAACAGCTCCAGCTCCTCCTTGTTGTCCAGCACGGGGATCGTGTTGACGAAGCCGTCGTTCACCAGCTGGGCGATGTTCTCCACGTACTGCGGGCGCTTGAACCCGTTGCAGATGATGTAACGGTCTTTGTCGATGATGCCGCCGTCGTAAAGGGCGTTGATGATGTGGATGTCGTAGGCCGACGAGGTTTCCAGATGGATGTCGTTCTTCATGGCCTCTTCCAGCACGAACGAGAAGTGGCTCGACTTGGTGCAGTAGCAATAGTTGTACGAACCCTTGTAGTCGACCTTCGCCATCGCCACGTTGAACATGCGCTTGGCGCGGTTGATCTGCTGGGAGATCTTCGGCAGGTAGGTGATTTTGAGCGGAGTTCCGTACTGTTTGATCAGTTCCATCAGCGGAATGTCGTGGAAATTCAGCTCGTTGTCCTCGACGGAGAACTCATCCTGCGGGAAATCGAACGATTGTTCGATCAGGTCGATGTACTTGTCTTTCATGGCTCGTTCGGTAAAGTTTTTACAATCCGGCCCGGTTACTTTGCAATTTTCGGGCGAAAGTAGCTCGCCCGGATTTTGGAAAAAATCGGGATGCAAAATAGGCGAATATTTTTCGGATAACCAACACTTTGCCCGATTATTTTGAAAAAGCCCTCCGGAATATTGCTTTTTCCGCTGAAAAAGGGTAATTTTGAACCCGGATTTAAAGGATTTTCAACCGTGCTGATTCATACCCTGATACAATATCTGGAGTCGCACAGGCGGCTCGTCGTACCCCAACTCGGAACGTTCATCGTCAAGGAGCCGGGCCGGAGCGTCGTCTTTTCGGAACTGCTCAAGCGCGACGACGGCGTGCTGCGGGGGCTTCTCCGCGCCGAGGGGATGGGCGAACTGGAGGCCGCGGGCGAGATCGACCGCTTCGTTTTCGAGATCCGCCACGCCGTGGAGCATGGCTCGGAGTACCGCCTGGAGGGCTTCGGGGTGATGAAACCCGGTCCCAATGCGACCATCGCCTTCGTCTACGAGCCGCAACCCGCGTCGGAATCCCCCGCGCAAGAACCGGCTGCCGGGAAACGTCAGCCGCTGCAACCCGAGAAGGTGGCCGAGGCCGTCAAGACGGCTTTCACGGAGCCGCGCGTGTCGACTTCGGCGAAGATGAATCCCGATCCTTCGGTGCGGGGGCTGCGCTATGGCAAGCCGCCGAAGAACACCGATGCCTACCGCTACGTCGACCGCGTGCCGCGCCGCCGCGCCGACCGGTTCATCTGGATCGCCGTGATCGCCGCCCTGCTGGCCGTGGCGGCCATCGCCTTCGGACTTTGGCGCGACGCCCGGGAGAAGCAGGCCGAAAACGAATACATCGAACTTCCGCAGGCGGCGGAACTCCCGTCCGCCGCGTCCCAACCCGAACAACTCAAATAAATGACAGAGATCACCACCGTAAAACAACGCTTCGGCATCATCGGCAACTCCCCGCTTCTGGACAGGGCGCTGGAGGTGGCCCTGCGTGTGGCCCCTACCGACCTGACGGTGCTCGTTACGGGCGAGAGCGGTGTGGGCAAGGAGTTTTTTCCGCAGGTTATCCACGCCTATTCCGCGCGCAAGCACAGCAAATACATCGCCGTCAACTGCGCGGCGATTCCCGAGGGTACGATCGACTCCGAACTGTTCGGCCACGAGAAAGGCTCCTTTACCGGCGCCGTGGAGGCCCGCAAGGGGTATTTCGAGGAGGCTGACGGCGGCACGATCTTCCTGGACGAGGTGGCCGAACTGCCGCATCCGACGCAGGCGCGCCTGCTGCGCGTGCTTCAGACGGGCGAGTATATCCGCGTCGGTTCGTCGAAGGTGCAGAAGACCAACGTCCGCGTGGTCGCCGCCACGAACATGAACCTCCAGGAGGCCATCGCCCAGGGGCGTTTCCGCGAGGACCTTTACTACCGTCTGGGGACGGTCCCCATCACGGTTCCCTCGCTGCGCGAACGCCCGGAGGACATTCCGCTGCTGTTCCGCAAGTTCGCCGCCGACGTGGCCGTGCAGTACCGCATGCCCGCCGTGACGCTCGACGATGCGGCGCGCGAGATGCTGAAGAACTACTACTGGCGGGGCAACATCCGCCAGCTGAAGAACGTCGCCGAGCAGATTTCGGCCATCGAGCAGACCCGGGTGATCACCTCCGAGGTGCTGGCGAAATACCTGCCCCCGCAGGGCGGGGGCGCGCCGATGGCCGCCGGGACGATGCGCATGGACGACACGATGTCGACCGAGCGCGAACTGCTCTACAAGGTGCTGTTCGACATGCGCGCCGACATCAACGACCTCAAGCGGATGATCTCCGAACTGATGAAGGGCGGCGTGCCGTGCCCCGAGCCGGTCCGTGACGTCAAGGCCCTGCTGCCGACCACGGCGCAGAGCAGCTACGTTCCGGCCGTCGCTTCCTATCCCCAGCCTCCGGTCTATGCCGAGAGCGAGGAGGTGACCGACGAGCCGCCCCGCGAGATGACCAAGGCCGACATGCAGCGCGAGCAGATCATCCGCGCCCTGCGCCGCAATAACGGGCGCCGCCGCGAGGCCGCCGCCGAATTGTTCATGTCCGAACGTACGCTCTACCGCAAGATCAAGGAGCTGGGCATCGAAGATAATTAGGCCGCCCGGGCACGGCGTATCCGTGCCGGAGCCGCCCGGAGAAGAGAATTTTTGTGCTATGAAGATAAAATTTGCTATCACGGCCCTCTGTGCCGCCCTGCTGACCGGGTGCGGCGTGGCCATCAAATATTCGCTCTCGGGCGCCTCGATCCCGCCCGATGCCAGGACTTTCAGCGTGGCCTATTTCCCCAACAACGCCACGATGGTGTCGCCGATTTTGAGTTCCACGCTCACCGAGGCGCTGGTCGACATGTTCACGCGCCGCACGCGCCTGATGCAGGTCGACGAGGGCGGCGACTTCGCCTTCGAGGGCGAGATCGTCAACTATACCTCGACGACGGCTTCGGTTTCGAGCGACGACTACGCCCTGCTCAACCGCCTGACGATCACCGTCAAGGTGCGCTTCACCAACGCCCTCGACGAGAAGATGTCGTTCAACCGCACCTTCCAGGCCTACGAGGACTACGACTCCACGAAACTGCTTACGGAGGTCGAAGGCGAGCTGATCCCCCAGATCGTCGACAAGATCGTGACCGACATTTTCCAGGCCGCGGCCTCCAACTGGTAATTCCGACGCGCGATGTCCGACCTGAAAACATACTTTGCGGCGCCCGGCCGGGCGGAGACGCCTTCCGCTGCCGAAGCCGGGGACCTTGCGGTGCGCTTCCCGTGGTTCCTTCCGGGGCGTATCCTGCGCGAGACGCTTACGGGCGAATCCGATCCGCGGGTGGCGCTGACGGCCCCGTGGCGGGCCGAGAGTTCGTTGCGCAGGGCCGCCGTCGACGCCTCGGCGCTCACGCAGCTCTCCTCGGAGGAGATCATCGACCGTTTCCTTCAGGAAGAGGACCTGCGCATCGTCGCCGGCGAGGGCGAACCCGAGGAGGAGGTCGTTCTGCAGCCCGAACTGGACGACGACGACGAGGTGGTCACCGAGGAACTGGCCGAAATCTATCTCGCTCAAGGCCTTCGGGACAAGTCCGTGGCGATTTATCGCAAATTAAGTTTGCGAAATCCCGAAAAAAGTATTTACTTTGCCGAGCTAATTGGCAAATTGGAAAACAATAATTAAATTTCAACGATATGTTATACACGATTTGCATTGCCTTGATACTCATTGCCAGCGTTCTGGTGATCCTTGCGGTATTGGTGCAGAACCCCAAGAGCGGCATGGCCGCCAATTTCGGCGCGTCGAACCAGGTGATGGGGGTGCGCGAGACTACGAACTTCCTGGAGAAATTCACCTGGTCGATGGCTATTGCCATCGTGGTTTTGAGCCTTGCGGCTACGCTGGCCATGGACCGCGGTCTGGTCGCCGACAGCAATTTGGAGATTTCGAAGGACGCCAAGGCGCTTCAGGAGCGGGTCATCGAATCCGAGGCCGCCGCTACGATGCCGCAGGCCGAGATTCCCTCTGCCGGACAGACCGAGCAGCAGGCCGAGTAGCCTCCGCGCTCCGTCCGGAAACGCCGGAGGGGGGGGGAGACCTCGCCGTTATAGAAGACCGTGGATTCTTTCCGCGGTCTTTTTTTCGCCCGTCCGGAGGAGGTCCCGCATGGGACGATTCATCGGGGGCCGGAACGGTCCCGCAACAGAGACCCCGGAGGGGTCGCCTTGCAATGGAAATTCCGAGGTTGTTTGCCTCCCGGAACGGGACGGTGAATTCCCGCCCGTGTTTTGCGCCCGGCCGGAACCTCTCCGATTCATGTATTGGAAAAGCCTGCGGGATGCTCCGCGGGCTTTTTTGTGCCGCTTCGAATCGCTCCGGGAGGGTGCCCCCCCCCTTGGGCGAAAACGGTCAGAGATGCTGCGGACTGAAAGCCCCGATGGTCTTGATCCGCTCCTCGAAATCGTCGCGCGAGACGAGCGTGTGCCCCTTGATCTTCGACCGGTAGTTGTAGATCGTGCTCACGGAGTAACGCAGCAGCGCGGCGATTTTCGACGAGTCGTTGATGCCCAGCCGGATCAGCGCGAAGATGCGCAGCTCGGTCGTCAGCAGCTCGCCCTTTTTCGGCTCGATGCGCGCCTCCTTGTCCAGCAGGGAGTTGAAATCCTCGATGAACGTGGGGTAGAGTTGCAGGAACGTCGTGTCGAAGTTGCGGTAAAACTCCTCCAGTTCGCGGCTGTCGCCGTCGGTCGGGGAGTACTCCTTCCGCAGTTCGTCGACGCGGCCGTCGCGCAGCAGGCGGCGTACGTGGCGGCGCGAGTCGATGATCTTGTCGATGTACTCCGAGCACATCGTCAGGAAGATGCCGATATACTCCTCCTTCACTTCGTTGGCCTCTGAAATCTGGCTGTTCAGTCCTGCCAGTCGCTTGTTGATGTGCTGGAGGTCTTTGTTCGAGATGTTGAGCCGGTTGTTGGCCTGCTGCAATTCGAGCCGCGCGAGGTTCAGCTTGCGGTTCTGCCGCAGGACGAAGACCACGCCCCCGAGGGCCAGCAGCATGAAGCAGCCGATCGACACGACGAAGATGTTGTACATGGCGTCCATCCGCTGCCGCCGGACCCGGTAGGCCTCTTCGATGACGTGCAGCGCCAGTGCGTCCTGCCACGGGCGGAGCCGCGAATTGAAGAACCGTGCGTCGTCCATCACGATCCGCATGTAACGCATGGCGCGCTGGATGTTGTCGTCGTCGAGCAGCGTGTTGGCGAGGCTTTTCAGTGCGGCGTTGTCGCGGATCGCCAGCTGGATGTCGGTCATCGCCGAGCGTGCGAACCACACCTGCGCCGTGGGCGTGTCGTCCATCAGGTCCGCCACGAGGGCGCGCATGTACGACGCCTCGGCATATTCGCGCGAAAGGGGTTGCAGGGTGCTGCACAGCCGTTCGGAAATCTCCACGGCCTGCGGGTAGTCGCGGGCGCCGATCGCCTGGCGGAGCCGGAAGTTGAGGTGCGTGACCGACTCCGGTTCGGTGTTCTCCACGATCAGCTGGGCGTAGATCACCGTAAGCCGCCACGATTCGTGTCCCTGCGCCGAGTCGTGGGAGTAGAGCTGGAGTTCGTCGTTGAGTTTGTGGCGGGCGATGTAGTAGTCGACCAGCTGCCTGCGGTCCAGCGCCGTGGTGTCGACCAGTTTCAGCATGTTCGCCGCTTCGAGGTAGATACCCGCCGAACTGTACAGGTAGGCCAGCTGGATACGGCTCTCGTTGAGGTGCCCCGCGTCGTTCATGCGTGTCGCCAGGGCGATGTTGCGGTAGAGGTAGTCGATGGTCGAATCGGCCTGGTAGGGGGTGTATTCGTCGATCAGCTGCTGGTTGAGGATGTAGCGCTGGGCGTCCGAGAAATCCGATTTCCGGAGGATGTTTTTCAGCGATTCGATCCGCTGTTCGCGTCCGGCGATGTAGGAGTCCCGGTGCGAAAGGGTGGCGTCGAGCTGTGAAAGCACGCTTTTCAGGTCGTTTTGGGCCGAGGCGGCGAGCGTTGCGGCGAGCAGCAGTACGGTTGACAGAAGGTTTCTCATGTGCGGACGGTTCACGGTTTGTTCCTGACAAAGATCGGAAAAAGGACGGATGGTTCCAAGACCGAATCGGGTACGGTGCGGTACTTTCCGGCTGATAAAAGTGTCGTTACGGCACCAAAGATAGGAATAATCCCGGGAAAATCAATGCCGGGCGGCGCGCTTTCCGCAGGTCGGACCGTCCGGCCGTTTTTCCCGGCAGGACAGGCGGCCGGCCCGGCGAACGGAACGTGCTCCGGGAGCCGGATTTATTTAAAATATTTTATTATATGCCGTTTCCAGGGTTCCGAGGCGGTTGTGAAAATTCCGATCAATCTACTTTTTTTTGCAATCGTCAAATAATTAATATATTGAATATCAAGTAGGTATATTTTTATAAACGGGTTTTGAGTTTACAATTTGCTGTTTAAATTTTTTTCATGTCGCGGAGGATAGTTATTTTTATTTAAACGGAAATAAGGCGATGAAGTGTCGATTTTTTAAGAACTGCGCCTTACCTATTTATAATATTAACTTAAAACTTAAAAACCTTAAATTCCTATGGCACATTTTTGCAAGAAACTGCAAGCGGACTGCCGGAGAGGGTGGATGCTGGCACTGACGGCGATGCTGATCGTCTTTGCGCCGGCGGCCTTCGCCCAGTCGGCGCCGACAGTGACGGGAACGGTCACCGACCAGTCGGGACAGCCCGTTATCGGAGCCACGATCATCGAGCAGGGAACTACGAACGGCGCTACGACGGGCGTGGACGGCTCTTATTCCCTCAAACTGCGAGGGGGGGGGAATTCTGCTAACCTGATTTTCCAGTCGCTCGGATTCGTTTCGCAGACGGTCGCCGTGAACGGCCGCACGAAGATCGACGTGAAACTCGCCGAAGACGCCGTGGCCCTCGATGCTGTGGTGGCGATCGGTTACGGCACGGTCAAGCAGAAGGACCTCACGACGGCCGTTTCGGTCGTCAAGACCGACGACCTGGCCCGCCGCCCGATCACCTCGGCCTCGGGCGCCCTTCAGGGCAAAGCCGCCGGCGTGCAGGTCATCCAGCCCAACGGCTCGCCCGGACAGGGCATGGTGGTCCGCGTCCGCGGCGCTTCGTCCATCTCGTCGAGCAACGACCCGCTCTATGTGGTCGACGGCGTTCCCGTGGGCGAAGGAAACTACGCCATCGCTTACCTCTCTCCCAACGAAATCGAGTCGATGCAGGTGCTGAAGGACGCCTCGTCGGCCGCCATCTACGGTTCGCGCGCCGCCAACGGCGTGGTGCTCATCACCACCAAGCAGGGCAGCCGGAAACGGGGCCCCGAGATTTCGTTCTCGACCTTCGTCGGCATTTCGAAGGTGACCAAGAGCTACGACGTGCTCAATGCCCGGCAGTACCGCGACCTGATGAAGGAGAACGGCGCCGTGTCGGGGCTTCCGGCCGATCTGACCGACCGGACCGACTGGTTCGACGAAACCTACTCGACGGGCGTCAACCAGAACTACCAGTTCTCGGTCTCCAACGGCGATGAAAACTCGTCCTATTACCTCGGCGGCGGCTACACCAACGAAAAGGGCATCATCAACACCACCTCTTCGGACCGTTACAACGTGAAGGCCAGCTTCGACAAGAAGATTTTCAAATGGGTTTCGGCCAACGCCTCGACGACTTTCTCGCACTACACCACCAAGGGCACGATCATCTCGGGTCAGGGCGCCAACCGCGCCGGCGTGGTGGTGTCGGCCATCACGACTCCGACCTACGCGCCGATCTGGGACCCCGAGAATCCCCAGCAGTTCTACAATAATTTTTACGGCGCCAACCTCACCTCGCCGCGTGAGAACATGGCCCGCACGGATTACAACCAGGATGTCACCGACCGCCTGCTGCTCTCCGGCGGCCTGACGTTCTACCTGGCCAAGGATCTGACCTTCAAGTCGACGGTTTCGATGGACCGCCGCTGGGTCCACTCGTCGTCGTTCCTCGACCCGATCCGCACCTCCTACGGACGGACGCAGCACGGAACCGCCTCGGACACCCGTTCCGACGATATGCGCATGATTTACGACAACATCCTGACCTGGAACAAATCGTTCGACCGCCACGGCCTCGAAGTGATGGCCGGCACGTCGGCCACGACCTCCGTGTGGGAGCAGTTGAGCGGCTCGCGCTCCTATTTCTCCTCGACCAACAACAACGCCATTCCCAACCTGAACGGCGGTAACAACGGCGGCGTCCGCGGCCAGAGCTACGGCAAATCGGAGTGGTCGATCATGTCCTATCTGGCGCGCGTGTCGTACAACTACGACAGCAAGTACCTCGTGACGGCCAATTTCCGCGCCGACGGTTCCTCGAAGCTGGCTCCCGGCCACCGCTGGGGTTACTTCCCCTCGTTCTCGGCCGCGTGGCGTATCTCGGGCGAGAAGTTCCTGCGCGACGTGTCGTGGATCAACGACCTGAAACTGCGCGCCGGCTGGGGACAGACCGGTAACCAGGCGGGTCTGGCGGAGTACGGCTGGATGCAGCAGTACAGCACCAACTACTACGACTGGACGCTGACCGAGAATGCGCAGGCCGTGCCGACGGTCGGCGGTCGCAGCAACATCAAGAACGAGGACCTTACGTGGGAGACCTCCTCGCAGACCAACGTCGGACTCGATTTCGCGCTGCTGAACAACCGTTTGAGCCTCTCGCTCGACTATTACTACAAGTACACCAAGGACATGCTGATGAGCGTGCCTCTGCCCTCGCCCTATCCCAACATCACGCGCAACGACGGCGAGATGTCGAACCAGGGCTTCGAGATCACCCTTTCCTCGGTCAACATCGCCCGGAAGGATTTCAACTGGTCGACCGACC
>ERZ835880.2922-NODE-2922-length-10601-cov-5.320406_pt1 | contig 10601 bp, 7 predicted proteins | sample MGYA00519944_ERZ835880 | MGnify/ENA primary metagenome ERZ835880 (study PRJEB31850, sample SAMEA3708787) | human gut metagenome | biome: human gut; feature: human-associated habitat; material: faeces | place: China | collected 2014 ... | reverse complement strand
AGCACCTGACTGTTAATCAGGGTGTCGCCTGTTCGAGTCAGGCAAGAGGCGCCAGAAGAAAAGGCAATGTTCCACAGAACATTGCCTTTTTTGTTTGTCCCATACTACACCCTTTTTCTGTACAGCCATGCAGTCGTGTTTCTCCTCTGTTTTTGGGCTTCTCTGTCCCAAAAACACAGCATCCATGCGAAAAAAGCATCAAGCATAATGATTTCTTAAAATTTGACTACTTGAAGAAGATGTCACATTGTGGTATACTGCTTATAAGCTTTGGGAATTTGTATCTGTTTTTCCAAAGTCCGGCACACAGATCAAAGGGTAGGTGCTCCCTTCTTTTGATAGCAGCCGACCGGTGTTTTGTCATGGTTCTCCGCAGGACAGGACAAAGCACCGGTCTCTGTGCTGTTGTTTCAGGCTCCGGCTCTTTTCACGTTGTCAGATCTGCGGCAGGCCGCTTTTTCAAAACGCCTGCCGCTGTTTGAATAAATTTGTATATGATCAAAGGAAGCATCTATGCGTTATACCTATGTCCGGCAGCACGACACCACTGACTGTGCGGCTGCCTGCCTCGCAATGGTGTGCCTCCATTACAAAAAGGAAGTTACCATCACCCGCCTGCGCGATATGATGGGTACCGACCTGAAAGGCACGAACCTTGTTGGTTTGCAGAAAGCCGCTAATGAGTTGGGTTTCACCACTGCAGCGGTTCGCGTAGACCGTGAAAATTTCCTCAGCGATTTCTCGCTGCCCTGCATTGCGCAGGTCATCACCGATCAGGGTCTGGCCCACTTTGTGGTCGTCTTTAAAAAGACCACCATCAAAGATGACGGTGAGCGTCGTCGGCACATGCTGAAAGAAGCCGAAGCCGCCAAGGAAGATGAGAAGAACGGCAAAAAACACAAGTGCAAGGATTATGTCGTGATCGGCGACCCCGGCAGTGAGCTGAAAAAGATCTCTCTGGATGAGTTCTACAAGAACTTTACCGGTGTTCTGCTGCTGATGAACCCCACCTCGGAGTTCAAGGGCGGTAAGATTGAAAAGGGCGGCATGTTCAAGCGTTACGTCGACCTGTTGCTGCCCCAGAAAAAGCTCTTTGCCTATGCGATCCTGAGTTCTTTGATCGTTACGATCCTGGGCATTGCCTCCTCCATGTTCAACAAGATCCTGATGGACGAGGTCTTGCCATATGGCCTAGACAATCTGCTGGTCACGCTGATCCTTGTGTTCAGCATGGTCAGCATCACCAATACGCTGGTGGGCTTTGTCCGGCAGTGGGTTCTGATCCACCTATCCATCAAGATCGATATTCCGCTGATGCTGGGTTACTTCGGGCATATCTTCCGTCTGCCCATGAAGTTCTTTGCCACCCGCAAGACTGGTGATATCACCACCCGTTATTCGGATGCAAACACCATCAAATCCATCTTCACCAGCATTGCGCTGAGCCTGATCATGGATATCTCGATGGCCATTATCACCGGTATCATCCTGTTCCGCATGAATGCGATGCTCTTCTCGATCTCGCTGTTCATGGCTCTGGTCAGCATTCTGCTGGTGCTGATCTACAAGCAGCCTTACAAAAAGATCAACGAAGAGACCATGGTGCAGTCCGCTGCACTGAACAGCCAGATGATCGAAAGCCTGCGCGGCATTGAGACGGTCAAGTGCAACGCCAACGAGGATACCGAAATGGAGAACCTCGAGCGTGAGTACATCAAGAGCCTGAAGATCAGCCTGCGCTCCAGCAAGATCAGCACCACGCAGGGCCTGATCTCCTCCTTCATTTCCACCGGTTTCAGTATGCTGACCACCTATGTGGGTATCAGTCAGGTTCTGAAGGGTGAGATGACACTGGGCGGATTCATGGCCTTCAGCACGCTGTCCTCTTACTTTACTTCCCCGCTGAGCAACCTGATTGGTCTGCAGATGCAGATTCAGGAGGCCAGCATTTCCATGAAGCGTCTGGGCGAGATCATGGATTATCCCTCCGAGACGGTCGGCGACGAAGACCGCACCGATCTGGACAAGGTGGAGGGCGATATCGAGTTCAAGGATGTCACTTTCCGTTATGGCAACCGTGCCCCTGCACTGGATCACATCAGCTTTACCATTCCGGCCGGTAAAAAGGTCGCGCTGGTGGGCAGCAGCGGCAGCGGCAAATCCACGATTACCAAGCTTCTGCTCAAGTATTATGAGCCGGAAGATGGCGAGATCGACTTGAACGGTGTGAATCTGGCTGAATACACCAATGATTCTGTCCGCCGCGCAATTTCTTATGTGCCGCAGAACGTTGAGCTGTTCAGCAAGACCATTTATGATAACATCCGCGTTTCCCGTATGGACGCTACGATGGACGAAGTTAAGGAAGCTGCCAAGAAGGCAGATGCTCACGACTTTATCCGTCATCTGCCCCTGCAGTATAACACCTATCTGGAAGAAGCAGGCAACGGCCTGTCCGGCGGTGAAAAGCAGCGCATTGCGCTGGCACGCGCTTTCCTGAAAGATTCCAACCTCTACATTCTGGATGAATCCACCAGTAATCTGGACTTTGCTACGGAAAATCTGATCTTCAACATGATCTACGATCAGCTTGCAGATCGTTCCATGCTGATCGTAGCTCACCGCCTGTCCACCGTTCGTGACTGTGATCTGATCCTTGTGATGGATCACGGCAAGATCGTGGAACGCGGCACGCACGATGAGCTGCTTGCCAAGGAAGGCAAGTACTACGAGCTGTGGAACATGCAGCAGGGTATCTACCGCAGCAAAAAGGCAGAGCCCAAGCAGTCTGTCATGCAGGCCGTGGTGGAAGAGGATGACGACGGTGAGTCGATCACCTATTGATGTGTTGCAGCCGGGTGCGTACCCGGTTACATATGAAAGGGAGTCATTCATGATGGATAGCTTGATTTGACATAGTTTTGCTGTGTCAGATAAAAAAGAGCTAGAAAGACTTTCTGTTTAGTAGAAGTAGATGGTGTTATCCTGAACAGGCCCCGCCTGCTCAGGTAACTATGCCTCACTATGGTGTGCCCGGAGGCAAAATGCCTCCGGGCACATTTTATTTGCAAGATCCCTATTACTTTTATAAGTAGTAGGCGATCGGGAGCGGAGAGGAAGCTGCTCTCTGCAGCGGTTTTCTCCCCTTTCTCGATTGCCTATTACTGCCTCTTCTGAGGTAAATCTGAAAAGGAACCGAGGTATTCAACATGAAAGAGATCAAAGTAGCCGAGAACAAGACCCTGAAGCTCACCAATGTGCTCTCCCGTGAGATCCATCCGGAAGAGATGGCCAGTCTGCCCGTGGTGCTGACCCAGATGCACAACTTTATCAAGAGCAACAACGCACAGCCCATTGGCCCCATTGTGCAGGCCATGGTGGTTGGTGAGGACCGTCAGATGCACCTGTACATGATGCAGCAGGCTACCCAGTTCATCGGCCAGATGGAGCAGGACTACCATATGGATGCTGTTCTGCGCGTGAAGAACTGCCTGTATGCCCACTACACCGGCCCCATGCCCGAAAGCCAGCTGGCTTCCTACAAGCTGCAGGTCCACGCTTTTGAGAATGAGCAGAAACTGACCGGCACCTCCTATACCATCTATGTCAATCAGGACGAGGATGATGCCGTGGTCGATGTCTTTATGGAGACCAAGTAATTATGACGATTAAAGTTCAGAACCTTTCGGATCTGCAGGACCGCCGCATCATGATGGAAAAAAAGCTGCCACCTTATGGCTACGCTTTTGTCATTCTGGTGGGCATCTTCATGCTGTTTCTGGTTGTGTGGAGCACCCATACCAACCGCATTTATGTCAGCCAGAACGCAGGCACCGTGCAGGCCAGCAATAAAACCTATATCATGTCCAGTTATTCCGGCTCCATTACCGAGATGTATATTTCGGAGGGCAGCTATGTGAACGAGGGCGACCTCGTGGCCCACATCAAGAGCACGGATATCGACATGCAGCAGGATAACCTGGAAAGCCAGCTCAAGATCTACCAGACCCAGCTGGACCAGTACAACAAGCTGCTGCAGTGCGTGCAGGATGATACCAACTACTTCAGCGAGACAAACCCCGAAGATCAGCCCTACTACTATCAGTACGAGACCTACAAGAGCCAGGTCTCCCAGAAGACCTTTGATGCCACGGCCTATCAGGCTGCCGGTTACTCCGATGCTCAGATCAAGACCATGATGGAGCAGAGCCAGAGCGAAGTAGAAGCTCTGTACTACTCCACCATGCAGTCCATCTCCCAGAGCATTACCAGCGCACAGAGCAACGTGGACAACGTTCAGGCTCAGCTCGATGCCTTGAACACCGGTGCCAACGATTACTACATCTATGCCCCCACCTCCGGTGTGATCCACATGGATACTCCTTACAAAGAGGGCATGGTGCTGAGCGCAGGCTCCCCGCTGGCCACTGTTGCCAGCGAGAACGACGATCTGGAGATCGTTGCCATGGTCACCGTGAATGACCGCCCGCTGCTTCATGTGGGTGACCCGTGCAAGATCGCCATTACCGGCCTTTCGGAGTATTCCTATGGCACCCTGACCGGCACTGTAACGGCCATTGACAGTGACGTGACGGCCAGCTCCAACGCTTCCTACTATAAGATGACCATTAAGCCCGATGCCACTTATGTGGTGAGCCGCAGCGGCGACAAGGTGGATCTTTCCAACGGCATGAGCGTTACTGCCCGCGTGGAGTACGATCAGGTCACCTATTTCGAGTACGCAATGGAAGCCCTGGGCGTTCTGTTCCGCTAAACCGGAGCTGTGCTGACTGCCAGCCGCCGTTATATCACCCAAAGAGGTACACTTACTATGAAATCAACCGCAAAAAAACTGGCCGTCTGTGCGGCAGCGCTCTGCCTGCTGGCCTGCGGCACAGCTGTGTCTGCGGCCGCAGCAAGCCCTGTCTCCGGCCTTGCCCTGAGCGGCGTTGCCATGCCGTGGGATCAGGACGTGCCTGCCGAAAGCATTGAGGCCGGCAGCTATACCGCCAACATGCTGCTGGGTTCCTCTCAGCAGCTGTCTCCTGTGGTGCGTCCGCGCAACTCTACCGACTCGGTTGTCTTTATCTCGGACGATACTTCCATTCTGACCGTGAGCAACTCCGGTGTCGTGCAGGCTGTGGGCGTAGGCACCACCCGCATCACCGCTGCCGCAGGCAACCAGATCTGTGCCTACACCATCGTTGTCTCCATGGATTCTTCCATGATCGTTACCGAGATGGACCTTTCCCTTTCCTCCAACACCATCTATGTTGGCAACTCGGTCTCGGCACAGCTGCAGGTGCGGCCTACTTCGGCTTCCAACTATGCCACCGTCGCCCTGACCTCTTCCAATGAGAAGGTCGCCACGGTGAACAATTTCGGCCGTGTTACCGGCATTGCCCCCGGCACCGCCACCATTACCGCTACCTGCGGTTCGGTGACTGCTACCACCAATGTCACGGTCATGAGTATTCCCAACTCCGGCACCAGCACCGCCAGCACTGGTTCTTCCAACAGCGGTCAGGTCGTCACGGTGAATCCTTCCTACGTTGTGCTCAAGCCCGGTGCCACCCGCACCCTGACCGCCAGTGTCAAGCCTTCTTCCGCTTCCCAGAAGTTCACCTATAAGTCCGCCAACAGCAACATTGCCACGGTCAGCCCCAGCGGCGTGATCACGGCTGTGGGCACCGGCGCTACTTCCATTACCGTTTCCAACGGCACTGCATCCGCCATGGTCACGGTCATCGTCAACCGTTCGGCTGCATCTTCTTCCGATAATTCTTCGGACAGCAGCTCCACCGAACCGGATAACGATGCTCCCATCGAGATCGATCCCGTTGTGCAGGCCATTCAGGACAGTGAGGACAACGAGATCGTTTTCACACAGGCCGAGGTGCCTACCGTGACCGGTGATATCCTCAATGCGCTGCGCACCACCGGCAAGACCCTGTGCGTGGTGGGCGATGGCTACACAATGCAGATTGCGGGCAGCGGTGTCAAGAGCACCACCAGTGAGCTGGACACCATGCTCACCTTGACTGAGTCCGATCAGGGCATCGAGTTTGAGCTGGACAAGGGCACGGCTCTTCCCTGCTCGGTGCGCATCGATCTGGATGTGAGCACCTATACCCGCCTGTATCTGTACAACGCCGTCTCCAACAAGTGGCAGTACCTGAACAGCTACACCGACGGCATCATCACTGCCGATACTGCAGGCCGTTATCTGCTGACCAACCAGAACCTGAAATTTGCCAATATCAACTGGACCTTCTTCATTGCCGGTGGTGTTGTAGTGGTTCTGATCGGCATTGCATATGTTGTGCTGAAAAAGCGCTACTGGTTCTGGTGATTTTCAAAACCACTCTTTCATGAAACAGTAAGACCCTCTCTGAGTGTGATATGCTCCCCCCTAGAGTAGACAGAGTAAAAAAAAACTCTGCGTACTCTGGGGGTATTTTTATATCAAGAAAGAACAATCACTTTTGCACAAAAAATTCGCCGTCTCCTTGTGGAAACGGCGAACAAAAACTTATATTATTTCTGTGTCTACTTGACGGAGCGCACTTCAATGGAACGCCTGGGCTTTGTTTGCATTATGATGTCTGCCTTCGTTACTTTTCAATGGGCTGCGAGGGCTTCCAGTCCTTGTAGTTCTCGTAGCGGCTCTCGCGGATCTTGGTGTGGGACCAGATCTCGTCCGCCGTGGGCTGCCAGTTGGCTGCATAGTTCTTGCACTTCTCGCACAGGTGCTCCACGCTCTCCGGCGACTGCAGGTCGGTGCTGTGGGCACCGGTCTCGTGCACCATCTTCTGCAGCAGTTCGGGGTTTTCCAGCATCGGGCAGGGACGCAGATGGTTCTTGTTGAAGGGCTGGCCGTTGTGATAAGCCATGAACAGCGGGCTGTGCAGAATTTCCAGAATGCTCTGGTCGTGGATGTTTGCATTGGAGTAGTGGATGAACACGCACGGCTCTGCGTCACCGGCAGAGTTGATGTGGAAGTAGTTGCGTCCGCCGGCAATGCAGCCGCCCACGAACTCGCCATCGTTCTGGAAATCCATCGGGTAGAACGGGATATCGCACTCTTCCGAGCGCAGATAGCGGATGCGGTCGATCATATATTTGCGCTGCTCCGGGGTGGGCATCAGTTCGGGCGCTGCGTCGTTGCCCACGGGCATGTAGTGGAAGTAGAAGCCGAAGTGTGCACCCTTCTCACACAGGAAACGCATGAACTCATCGTTGGTGACAGCTTCGATGTTATCACGGGTATAGCAGATGGACGTGCCGAACACGATGCCGTGCTCCTTGAGCAGATCCATAGCATGCATAACAGCGGCATAGTGCCCCTCACCGCGGCGGGCATCGTTGGTCTCCGGGGTGCCCTCGATGGACAGCATGAAGGCAATGTTGCCCAGACGCACCACCTCTTTGCAGAACGGCTCATCGATGAGGGTGGAGTTGGTGTAGATGGCAAACTGCACATCGTTGTGCTTCTCGGCCAGCTTCAGGATATCAGCCTTACGCACCAGCGGCTCGCCGCCGGTCAGCATGTACAGGTACACGCCCAGCTCCTTGCCCTCGGTAACGATCTTGTCCATATCCTCAAAGCTGAGGTTGTTCTTGTTGCCATACTCGCCAGCCCAGCAGCCCACGCAGTGCATATTGCAGGCGGAAGTGGGGTCGAACAGGATCAGCCAGGGGATGTTGCACTGATACTTCACGCGGTTCTCGCGGATGGTCTTGGTGCCGCGGAAGAAAGCCTCGTATCCCAGATTCAGCGCCATAGTGCGGGCCACGTTGGGGTCGGTCTGATCCAGCACACAGTTGATGAGCTTGGACCATTTGCTGTCGGGGTCGGTCAGGGTCTGTCTGGCGTGTTCGTAGGCTTCATCGCTGAACGAACTGCCATAGAACTGCTTTGCGACATCCACCAGCTGTCCCACGGTTTTCTGACGGTCTTTATCGGCATGAGAAAGCACCACGTCCACCATTTTACCAACGGCAGCACGCTGCATTTTATGAGTCAGGCTCTCAACAGAAGTATTCATTATCCTTTTCCTCCAAACGGTATTTTTCGGAAATCTCTTTTTCTATTTCTATGCCATTACTCTACCATTCTATCCCACAAGTTACCATAAACAGAAAAAGCGCCGTGATAGAAAACCCATCACGGCGCGGATTATGATAAAATTTTGTCGTTCTTCCGGTTCAACCGTCCTGTTCCAGATGGATCTTATTGCTGGCAAGGCGGCATAACGCGCGGCGCAGATCGCCCTGCAGCATCCGTCCCATACGTTCTACCATCACAGCGGGCTCGGTCTTCATATCCCGGCGGATCCATTCCAGCACCACGCCCACCAGCGCATATTTGTAAAAATCCACCACAAACTGCTTGTCATCGTCCTGCACGGTGATGTCGCGGCATTCGCGATCCGCAAATTCCTTCAGCATGGAGTCCAGAAGTTTGTACAGATACTGCTCCACCTGTTCACGACCCACAGAGCGGTATACGTTCAGTACCAGTGCTTTGTTATCCCGGATCTGGTGCAGGATGTCCAGAAATGCTTCGGTCCATGTATCAAAGCTCTGGCGGCCTTCCATCGTCTTGGCCGCATCTTCCATCAGGATCCAGTCCACCAGATCGTAAATATCCTTAAAGTGGTAGTAGAAGGTCATGCGGTTCACGCCGCAGTCCTCGGTGATATCGTTGATTGTGATTTTATTGAGGGGCTTTTCCAGCAGCAACTTTTTCAGCGATGCTTCCAGTGCCCGCTTCGTTGTTTGTGACACAAAGACCTTCCTTTCCCGACCGTAGAAATTTTTCCTGCTGCGTACGGCGATTGGCAGCTTTATACATTATAATACCGCAAAAGCCGTCCCGATTGCAAGCGTTAATTCTGTCCATTTTGTAAACAAAGAATCTTCCTGCGTTTTCACTCCGGCAGTTTCTCGCTTCAAAAGCCGTTTCTCAGCCCCCTAAACCCCTTCCGGCGGTGCGCAATGCCTGCAAAAGCGGCTTCTTCCGGCAAAAAAGCGGAAAAGGCCCTTGATTTTATATTCCTCTACGCTTAGAATGGGAGCAGACGGCTGTGATTGAAGTGCCGTTTTGAGGGAGGGTACAAACTATGATGGATACCATTGGTTTTCTGGGCTGCGGCAACATGGGTGGAGCCATCGCCCGTGCCGTTTGCAAAGCTGTTGACCCTAAGAAAGTTTTTCTGGCAAACCGCACTGTGGCCAAGGCACAGGCACTGGCCAAAGAACTGGGCTGCAAAACAGCCACCAATGCCGAGGTGGCCGGTGACTGCGACCTGATCTTTCTGGCGGTAAAGCCCCAGATGATGGAAGCTCTGCTCCAGCCGCTCAAGTTCACCTTTGACGAGCGCCCCAGCCGTTTTGTGCTGTGCAGCATGGCGGCGGGCCTTTCGATCGCCCGCATTCAGGAGATGGCCGGTGAGGACTTTCCTGTGATCCGCATCATGCCCAACACCCCGGCTTCTGTGGGCGAGGGTATGATCCAGTACTGTTCCAGCAATGTCACCGCTGAGGAAGAAGAAGCCTTCCTCAGGATCATGGCTCCTGCGGGCCGTCTGGATGCCGTGCCGGAAAGTCTGATCGATGCCGCCAGCTGCGTTTCCGGCTGCGGCCCGGCATGGGTGTACCAGTTTATTGAGGCTCTGGCCGACGGCGGCGTGGCCTGCGGCCTGCCCCGCGCCAAAGCGCAGGAATATGCCGCGCAGATGGTTCTGGGCAGCGCAAAGCTGGTGCTGGAAAGCGGAAAGCATCCCGGCGAACTCAAGGATGCTGTGTGCAGCCCCGGCGGCAGCACCATTCAGGGCGTGCGCGTGCTGGAAGAGCACGGCCTGCGCGGTGCGGTGATGGATGCCGTAATCGCCTCGTACAATAAGACAAAGGAAATGGGAAAGGGTTAAGGATATCATGCGCATCGTTGTAAAAGTAGGCACTTCTACTCTGGCATACGCCACCGGACGGCTGAACATCCGCCACACGGAACAGCTGGTCAAGGTGCTCAGCGACCTGAAAAACGAGGGCCATGAGGTCATTCTGGTGTCCTCCGGTGCCATTGGCATGGGCGTGGGCAAGCTCTCACTGCCAACCCGCCCAAAGGACACCACCACCAAGCAGGCCTGCGCCGCTGTGGGCCAGTGTGAGCTGATGTACACCTACGACCGGCTGTTCAACGCCTACAATCACACCGTGGCGCAGATCCTGCTCACCGGCGTGGACGTGGAGCACACCGAACGCCGCGTGAACTTTCAGAACACCCTGTCCCGCCTGCTGGAGCTGGGTGCCCTGCCCATCATCAACGAAAACGACACCGTTGCCACCGATGAGATCACCTCCATTGGCGACAATGACACGCTGGCGGCCATCGTGGCCTGCTGCGCCAAGGCTGACCTGTTGGTGCTGCTGAGTGACATCGACGGCCTGTACACCGCCAATCCCCACACCCACACGGACGCAAAGCTCATCCCGCTGGTGGAGGAGATCACCCCCGAGGTGATGGCTCTGGCCGATGGTGCCGGTTCGGCCCTTGGCACCGGCGGCATGGCCACCAAGCTGCGGGCTGCCCGCATGGT
>ERZ835880.2910-NODE-2910-length-10638-cov-6.260512_pt1 | contig 10638 bp, 7 predicted proteins | sample MGYA00519944_ERZ835880 | MGnify/ENA primary metagenome ERZ835880 (study PRJEB31850, sample SAMEA3708787) | human gut metagenome | biome: human gut; feature: human-associated habitat; material: faeces | place: China | collected 2014 ... | reverse complement strand
TACCAAACAGCTTAAAAATGTAGGCTAAATTGGGAACGTTAAACTGGACACCCTACCATCTATATTAAAATCAAATTTGCCATCCGTGTTCTCTTTAAGCGAGCAAACCGAACCATCAGTCTTAAAGAGCTGTCGGAATTCAGAAGAATAGAGTTTACCTTTAATAGTGACATCCTTAAACATACACAGCTTTTTGATTAGCCCATCGCTAAAATTCAGAGTTTCACGCAAAAACTTGATAGTAGGCATCAGCTTTTCCACATAAGGGAAGTAGCGTTTGACAAAATCTGTAAATTCCGACAGTTTTCGGTGCTGCTGTTCGTAAGCATTTTTCATTTCCTGTATCTGCTTGGCATGTTGTACCTCTCGTTGTACGGCTTCTTCTTCAAGTTCCTGTATGCGCTTTTGCAAATCTTCATTCTTGTGTTCAAACTCTTTCAACTTACCACCACCGAAAAGAGAACCAACCTTAGCTACGAATGCGGCTTTCGCTTCCGTCTTGGCTGCTTCCAGTTTCTCCGATTTGATCTCCTTCCTTACCTCGTCAAGCTGTTGCTGCTTGGTCTGTAACTGCCGCATGTTGGCTTCAAGTTCACCTGTTTGCCGTTTCAAATCACGGTAATATTGGGCGGTTGTCGTATGGCGTGCTTCCGAGCCACGCACACCACGTTGCAAGTCATATTTCTCCATTGCTTTTGCATAACTGTCGTGATATGTTACCAGTTTCTCACGTGTCAATACATCGTCAGCACACAGACGCACGGTATTGACTTTCTTGCAGTAGGAGCGTTTACCTTCCGTCTGCTTTTCCTGGCTTTCCTACGTTCTCCTGTTACTATCGATACGATCGTAGCATGAATGTGCGGTGTGTGCTCATCCATGTGCAGGACTGCCGAAACTGTATTTCCTTGCCGAAAGTATGGTACAGCCATTGCTGGTTGTCATCACGCCACCCGTCAAGTCTGCCCTCGCCCTATAATTTCATCATAGCCTCGTGCATACCAATAATCACGATTCTAATTGCCCGCACTTGTTCGGGGGGGGTATCTTACGTTTGATACCTGCCGTACGGATGCAATGACTTATCGCTTCGGTCGGACACTCCTCAGAAAACTCCACCAGTTCACGGTTGAGATGTGTACGTATCGGGGCGGCGTTCTTGGGTATGTCTTATTGCGTTAATCTGCTGCAATTCGGCAGATATTCCAGAGATTTTCTGTATTTTTGCAAAAATAGGAGTTTTCGGAGGAAGCGAAAGATACTTTTAGAAAAAATTGTTCTGAATATATTTTTCAGAGTACAAGAAAAGCTATATATTTGCAGTCCAAAAATTTAAGATAACGTATAACAATAATTATTAGCAAAATGACTAAAGCGGATATTGTAAACGAAATTGCTAAAAACACAGGTATTGACAAGACCACCGTGTTGACAACCCTTGAAGCGTTCATGGACTCAGTAAAAGAATCTCTGTCTAATGATGAAAACGTATACCTTCGCGGGTTCGGCAGTTTTATCGTAAAGAAAAGAGCTCAGAAAACTGCTCGTAACATTTCAAAAAATACAACTATCATCATTCCGGAACACAACATTCCGGCATTTAAACCAGCTAAGACATTTACTCTTTCAGTAAAAAAATAATTAACATTAGTATTAACCCTATAAAATTTTGAAGCTATGCCAAGCGGAAAGAAAAGAAAAAGACATAAAATGTCTACACACAAACGTAAGAAAAGACTAAGAAAGAACAGACATAAAAGCAAAAAATAATCATTAGTCTGTCCGACTTCAATAAAGAACAAACTTGTAAAGCCTTTTATAGTCCTTTCAGGTTTGTTCTTTGTGTATTAGTCAAAATGTACGTTTAGAAAACAATTTATAAACTTTAAAAACCAAATAATCAAGTGACAAGCGAATTAGTAGTTGACGTACAGCCCAAAGAAATCTCTATCGCACTGTTGGAAGACAAGAATCTGGTAGAATTTCAGAAAGAAGAAAGAAACCTCTCTTTCTCCGTAGGGAACATGTACTTAGGCAAAGTGAAAAAACTGATGCCTGGACTAAATGCCTGCTTCGTGGATGTCGGCTTTGAGAAAGACGCTTTCCTTCACTATTTGGACTTAGGACCTCAATTTCACTCCTATCAGAAGTATCTGAAACAAGTAATAAGCAATAAGCAGAAACTTTATCCTATTTCAAAAGCTTCTTCCTTACCTGATATTGAAAAAGACGGTACAATATCCAACGTACTGCAACAGGGACAGGAAGTCATCGTTCAGATTGTAAAAGAACCTATCTCTACCAAAGGACCTCGCCTGACTTGTGAACTATCCTTTGCCGGAAGATATCTGGTTCTCATCCCATTCAACGATAAAGTTTCCGTTTCGCAGAAAATCAAGTCGAGCGAAGAGCGCGCCCGACTCAAACAACTGTTACAGAGCATCAAGCCTAAAAATTTCGGCATTATAGTACGTACCGTAGCCGAAGGAAAGCGCGTTGCAGAGCTGGATGCCGAGTTGAAGATTCTGCTAAAACACTGGGAAGAAACTATCACTAAAGTACAAAAGGCCAGCAAATTACCGTCTTTAGTTTACGAAGAGACAAGTCGTACCGTAGCTATTTTACGTGATTTATTCAATCCTTCATACGAAAATATCTACGTCAACGACGAAACGGTATACAACGAGGTAAAAGACTATGTGGCATTGATAGCCCCCGACAGAACAGGAATTGTCAAACTTTACAAAGGCCAACTTCCCATATTCGACAATTTTGCTATTACCAAACAAATCAAATCCTCGTTCGGTAAAACCATATCCTACAAGAGTGGCGCTTATCTCATCATCGAACATACCGAAGCCCTCCATGTAGTAGACGTAAACAGTGGAAACCGTTCAAAATCAGGAAACGGACAGGAGGCCAATGCGCTGGATGTCAATTTAGGTGCAGCAGACGAACTGGCCAGACAACTCCGTTTAAGAGATATGGGAGGCATTATTGTAGTCGACTTCATCGATATGAATCTTGCCGAAAATCGCCAGAAACTATACGAACGCATGTGCCAGAATATGCAGAAAGACAGAGCCAAACACAACATTCTTCCACTCAGTAAATTTGGCTTAATGCAGATTACCCGCCAGCGCGTACGTCCGGCAATGGATGTAAATACAGATGAAGATTGTCCAACCTGTTTTGGTAAAGGCAAGATAAAACCTTCTATTTTATTTACAGATACTTTGGAAAGTAAAATTGATTACCTGGTCAATAAGTTGAAGATAAAAAAAGTAACCTTACATATACATCCTTATGTAGCTGCTTACATCAATCAAGGACTGGTATCATTGAAACGTAAATGGCAAATGAAATATGGATTTGGTATAAAAATCATCCCAAATCAGGATTTTGCTTTTTTACAATACAAATTCTACGATGTACACGGAGAGGAACTAGACATGAAAGAAGAGTTCGAAATCAAATAAGAACAACAAAAATCCGGTAACTTTTTATCAAAGATTACCGGATTTTTTGTTTCCTCAAATCTAATAAAAAACACATACATTCTCCATTTATAAATCTCCAGATAAACTGTTCGCATACAATTATCCGTCGAAATATAAATTCCACCCTATTCTTCACGAACGAGGTGGAAAAACAAGAAATGAATATGTTGTGAAAAAATCAATTATCAGCGCCTCCTCCCAAAGCATGGTAAAGACTAATCACACTTTGAATCTCAGAATTCCTGTCGGAAACCATAGTCAAACGTGAAGATAAAAGCGATTGCTGGGCTGTAAGAACTTCCAAATAGTTGGTTGTACCATGCTTCATCAACAAGCGGGTATCATGTACAGCAACCGACAAATGTTCTACCTGCTGACCATCCAGCACCACTTTTTGCCGCGCATTCTGCCATTGGTTTAATGCATTGTTCACTTCCCCTCCTGCATCAAGTAATGACTGCTGAAATTGAAGTAATGCCTCTTCCTGCTGTGCTTTGGATATTTTCAGATTGGCGATGTTTTTACCTCGATTAAAAATAGGCTGGACAAGCGAACCGACAGCCTGTAAAAGCCAGGTTCCAGGATTGGTGATTGTCGCTCCGGCATTATTCGTCCATCCGGCCGAACCACTCAAGGTTATACTTGGATAAAAATCGGATCGGGCCTGATTAACTCCATAAAAGGCTTGCTTCAGTTCAGCCTCAGCCTGCATGACATTGGGACGACGCGACAACACCTCCAAAGGAACTCCCACAGACAGTTGCTGAGGAAAAACCTGACATTCCAGCGTACTGCGTTCGATACCTGCAGGCTGCCATGCCAGAAGAGAACAAAGCGAATTCTCCATTTCTACAACCTGCTGTTTCAAGTCGAGCAACGATGCTTCTGCTCCAAGGCGGGAGGCTTCTGCCTGACTGACTGCCGCACGGTCTGCTTGTCCCGATTTCATCAGCACCCGCAAACTATGAATATATTCCTTCCAGTTTTCTATCGTTTCGGTGGTAATATCAATCTGCTCGTCGAGCATCAATAAAGTATAATAACTTTCGGCAACCGTAGCTATCAGCTGCGTCTGTACGGCCTGCTGATAAGCTTTACTTTGCTCCAACACAGCCAATTCACTACGTTTTGCATTAGTCAGCTTACCAAACAAGTCAATTTCCCAACTGGCCGAAGCCCCGAGCGTATAAGTCTTGGCAGTCTGTCCATCCTTCACCTTACTAAGCGAACCCTCCGGATTCAGTTGCACCGAAGGCAAATAAGCCAATTTTGCAGACATCAGAGAAGCCTGTGCTTCTTGTACTTTCAGTCTGGCTACATTCAAATCAGTATTAGCATCAAGTGCACGAGTTATAAGTTTCTGCAACAAAGTATCCGTAAACAATTCGTGCCACTTCAAATCAGCAATAGAAGAACAGGTATCAGTTTCCACCGGCATCTCCCCAAACAGGTTATCGATCTTTACTTCCGGTCTCCGATATTTGTTATAGATGCCACAGCCGCTGAATAATAGAGCGGCTGCTATACATATCAATATATAATCAGCTTTTTTCTGCATATTTCATGATTTCTAATAAAACAACCAATTCCAAACTACATCTCTTCACCGTCGTCTTCTATCCTGCGTTTAGGCATTACCCGCTCCTCTATTGCCTGAAAGACCATAAACAATACCGGAACGACAAATAGTAAAGCCAATGTACCGACCAACATACCTCCCACGGCACCTACACCCAGCGAACGGTTTCCGTTAGCTCCGGCTCCTGATGCCACAACCAAAGGAAACAAGCCGATAATCATAGTCAGGGCAGTCATCAAAATAGGACGCAGACGAACACCGGCTGCCGAAATTGCCGCCTGTGCGATAGACATTCCTTGCTTGCGGCGCGAAGAAGCATACTCCGTAAGCAAAATGGCTGTCTTCGAAAGCAAACCAATAAGCATAATCAAACCAGTCTGCATATAAATATTATTCTCCAGTCCGAAACATTTTGCAAACAAGAAACTTCCCATCAGACCAAAAGGTACAGACAAGATGACAGCCATAGGGATAAACATACTCTCGTACAAAGCACACAAAATCAGATAAACAAACAATATACAAATCACAAAAATTATAACCGTATTGCTTGAACTTTGTGTTTCCTCACGAGTAATTCCACTGAATTCATAGCCATATCCGGTAGGAAGTGTCTGAGCTGCCACTTCTGCAATTGCATTAATGGCATCACCCGTGCTATACCCTTCGGCCGGCATACCATTAACAGGTATAGAGGTATACATATTGAAACGCGTAAGAGTTTCTGCTCCATATACCTTTGTCAAGGTCAGGAACTGCCCTACAGGTGCCATTTCACCACTACCCGTACGCACAAACATATTATTCAATGATTCCTTATCAAGCCTGTAATCCTTGTCAGCCTGTATCATTACACGATAAAGTTTCGAGAAGCGATTCAAGTTCGAAGAGTAATTCCCCCCGATAAAGCCGGAAAGCACTCCCAGTACATCAGAAACCATAATACCCGCACGTTTACATTTGGCCGCATCTACCTCAACCATGTATTGAGGGAACTTGGTATCGAAAGTAGTATAAGCCATAGAAATTTCGGGACGCTGATTCAAAGCAGCAATAAAATTCTGACAATATTTCTGCAAGGAATTCACATCGCCTCCTGCACGGTCCTGCACATAAAGTTCGAAGCCACTACCCATTCCATATCCGGTAATAGTAGGCTGTGCAAATGCAAACAATTTAGCCGATTTTATATCAGCCGTACGTGCATAAATCTGGGCAAGGACAGCATTTATGTTATCTTCCGCTTCAGTCCGTTCATCCCAATGTTTCAATTTGATAATAAGCATACCTCCCGAAGCAGCCTGTCCTCCCATCATACTATATCCGCTCACATTACTGTAAAGCTTTATCTGCGGAATTTCCCGAATACGTTCGTCGATCTGCTCCATAGCCTTCTTGGTCTGCGCAAGACTACTTCCCGGAGGAGTTGTGACATTCACGAATACAGTTCCCATATCCTCGTCGGGCACAAGACCAGTCTTGGTGGTGCGGAGGAAAAATACCAGCAACCCACAAGCTGCAATCAGTGCAATCCAAGCCAGCCATCGGCGATGCAAAAAGTAAGAGACTCCATTTTTATATTTCAACACCAAACGATTGAATGATGCTTCGAACGCATGATGGAAACGACTCGAAAAACTCAGTTTTTCACCCGTAGCCTTATCCATATGTGGCGTCATAATCAAAGCACATAAAGCGGGGCTCAATGTCAAAGCATTAATTGCAGAAATACCTACGGCTACCGCCATGGTAAGTCCGAACTGTGTATAAAAGACACCACTGGTTCCTCCCATAAAGGAAGTAGGAATGAATACAGCCATAAATACTAAAGATGTAGTAACAATAGCTGCCGATATACCATCCATAGCAGCAATAGTAGCTTTATATGGAGAGCGGTATCCTTCATCGAACTTAGCTTGAACTGCCTCCACAACCACTATGGCATCATCCACCACTGTACCTATGACAAGTACGAGCGCAAAAAGGGTAAGCAGGTTCAAGCTGAAACCAGCCACATACAGAAACGCAAAAGTACCTATCAGTGAGACCATAATAGATATAGAAGGAATAATAGTAGAACGTACACTTTGCAGGAAGAAATATACCACAAGGATAACCAGAATAATGGCTTCCACCAGTGTTTTTACCACTTCATGTATGGAAGCATCAAGAAAGTCCTTTGTACTCATCAGGTCGGTAAGTACCAGCCCTTTCGGCAAATCCTTCGAAATTTCTTCAACCAGTTTGTCTACCTCTTTCACAATCTCGTTGGCATTGGATCCTGCCGTTTGTGAAATCATACAGGTAGCTTCCGGATGTCCGGCTATCTGGCTATTGTAACTATATGTCTGCGCACCAAGTTCAATCCGAGCTATATCCTTCAAACGAAGAACTTCGCCTGACGAAAGTGCCTTGATGACCATGTTACCGAATTCTTCTTCCGTTTCATAACGTCCACGATACTTAAGCGTATATTGAAATGTATTTTCAGAATCTTCACCCAACGTACCTGTAGCCGCCTCAATGTTTTGTTCATCAAGCAGGGAAGTCACATCATTAGGAACCAACCCATATTGTGCCATAATCTGTGGATTCATCCAGATACGCATAGCGTAATCTCCACCCATCACATTGACATTTCCTACACCAGTGATACGAGACAAGCGAGGCTCCACATTTATTTTAAAATAGTTATTTACAAAATTCTGGTCATAACTATCATCTTCGCTATAAAGAGCCAAAATCTTCACCATACTATTCTGACGCTTCTCTACCGTAACCCCAATCTTGGTAACTTCGGCAGGCAACACTCCTTCAGCTTCCGACACACGGTTTTTTGTATTGATAGTCGCCATATCCGGGTCTGTCCCCTGTGAAAAATAAACCGTGATAGAAGCCGAACCGTTATTCGTGGCCGTAGAAGTCATGTATGTCATATTCTCCACACCATTTATGGCCTCTTCCAAAGGAGCAATCACACTTTTCTGTACGGTTTCTGCATTAGCACCGGTATATGTTGCCGAAACAGTAATAGTAGGCGGAGCAATATCCGGATATTGTTCCATAGGCAAATTGACAAGCCCGATAATTCCCAGCATCAAAATCAGTACGGAAATTACACACGACAAGATAGGACGATCTATAAATGTTTTCAGTTTCATGATACCCTCCTTCCCTTATTGCTTCTCTTGCAAAGAATTAGCAACCTGTGTATTTTCCTGAATTAGTCCGGCTCCTTCTGCCACAATCGTTTCTCCTTGCTCCAAGCCTCTTTCTACAATATATTCCTTTCCGTCATTCAAAGGAAATACGGTAACTTGTGCAGACTCTGCTTTTCCTTCGCCATTCACCTTATACACATAAACTCTGTCCTGAATTTCAAATGTCGCTTCCTGAGGAATCACAAATACATCGTTTTTGACATAAGGGAAAACTATTGTTGCAGTGCTTCCATTACGCAACATTCTTTCTGGATTCGGGAATACGGCACGCAAGGTAATCGCTCCGGTTTCTGTATCTGTAGTACCGCTAATAGCATCTATTTTTCCTTTATGAGTATACATTAGTCCATCACTTAAACGCAATTCTACTTCCGGCATCTCTGCAAGTGCTTTATCCATTGTGCCATACTGACGCACCAATAATAAAATCTGCTGTTCAGTCATAGAAAAATAAACGAATATCTCCTCATCATCCGATACAGTAAGCAACGGAGTTGTAATAGAGGAATTAACTAATGCACCTACACGATAAGACGACATACTTGCAACTCCATTCACGGGACTTTTAATTACAGTATACGAAAGATTATTCCTTGCATTGACTTCCTCTGCTTTAGCCTGCGCTAATGTAGCCTCAGCCTCCAGCAAAGAATTTTGAGCGGTTTGTCTATCAAAATCGGACACCACATGTTCCTGAAATAACTCTTCTTTACTTTCTGCAGTAAGACGAGCCGTAGCAACAGCTGCCTCTGCACTTTTTACATTGGCCAAAGCAGTCTGCAAAGCAGATAAATAAGGAACCTGGTCAATGACAAATAAAGTTTGTCCTTTTATAACCTTAGCACCTTCACTCACACAAATTTCTGTAATGGTTCCACTGACCTGCGGACGAATTTCTACACTCTGTCTTCCACTGATCACTGCCGTATACGAAGTTGTCAATGTACGATCTGTTCTTTCTACGGTCATCAATTTGTAATCGCTTCCTTCCTGTTGTCTCACTGGCTGACTACATGCCGCAACAAGTAACATCAAAGAGACAAAACCCATCGGTAAAAACAATCTATTCATATTTCCTTTCTTTTTTAGTTAAAATCCGATGTAAAGTTAAAAGAGCGAATCAGTAAAATATTTGTCCTAAACCGAAAGAAACTTGTCCTAAACCGACATTTAGGAATTTTTCTGTTTACAAAATATAAAACACTTAAAAGCCTTTTTCGTGATTAAAATATATCTGTATTTTTATTGCGTTCAAACAGATTCGAAAATGAAAAGATATGTTATTTCACAATGGATAAACAACGAAGCTATACTAAAAGGACAAGCAGAAGAACTGGCAACAAACGATAAAATGGCTGTATTTTTACTAAAAGGGGAAAATATATTACGCTCCAGCCAACTAGAAGAATCACATCCTGCTTTTCTGTTTCTGAGCAAAGGAAAACTTAGTTTCAAATTAAATGAAGACCATATAGAAATTCACGCTCCCGCTCATTTGGATTTCATACTTATACATCCCTGGAGTAAGATGAAAACCAGCAAAGATTTCGAGGGATATTTCATTATGACAGAAAAAAGTTTCTTCATCAGCATATCCGAAAGTATACGTTCTAAATTTGTCGGACTGATCTACCAATATGCACACAGACCTTTCGTCCCCCTCAATGAACAAGTAGTACAAAGGATATCTCTTTATATTAATATATTGATAAATATTATCACACAGCCAGAATATCATTTCCGTAATGAAGCCTTGGAAAATATGTTGCGCATGTTTCAACTTAAATATGGAATACGGTCTTTAATTTATACAAGAATGAAAATACAGACGAACAACACTTATGGAATGACATTCTCTCTCATTTTCTACATTTAGTACGTACCAATTGCCGTTTTCACCATGATGTAAAATGGTACGCCACTCAATTGTGCGTATCCTCTGATGCACTTTCTGCAAAGACCAGAAGAATGTATGATAAATCGGCCAGCCAAATTATAGACGAATATTTATTGGTAGAAGCCAAAGCCTGTCTGAATAATCCTATTCATTCTATACAAAATGTAGCAGAATTATTATCTTTTTCAGATCAAGCTGCTTTTTACAAGTTTTTCAAAAGATGCAGCGGAATCTCTCCCAGCCAATTTAAGAAAGAAAAAAAACAAGAAAATTTAAACAGCAAAAGAAACGACTAATTCGCCATATTACATCCATCTTTATGAAAATCCCATCAAAAACAATATAAAAAAAGAAGCATTTAAGAATGAATTCCTTAAATGCTTCTTTTAGTAGCGGGACCCGGGATTGAACCGGGGACCTCATGATTATGAATCATGCGCT
>ERZ835880.2904-NODE-2904-length-10671-cov-2.279766_pt1 | contig 10671 bp, 10 predicted proteins | sample MGYA00519944_ERZ835880 | MGnify/ENA primary metagenome ERZ835880 (study PRJEB31850, sample SAMEA3708787) | human gut metagenome | biome: human gut; feature: human-associated habitat; material: faeces | place: China | collected 2014 ... | reverse complement strand
CAGCCCACTCATGCCAGGGTTTTGTAGGTCCCACATAGTGTATAAACACGGTGTCATCATTGACTGGATTATCAACTTTGTCTTTTAATTCATAGTTAATACTATATCGGGTATTATATTTCTCCGAAATAAACTTCACTTTACCATTCAATAATACATTCAGTACATCTTGATCAAGGTGGGTGATTTTACTTACCCAATCTGGGTCACGCAACATTTCAATAGCTTTTGACGAAATGTTATTTAGATTCCACTCATCAATATTTATCAGTAAAAAACCAGCATTGAAATATCCAGAAGCTAACTGTGGTGTAGTTAATACCGAGGCTCGATTTTGCCACCATTCAACATCTCTTTCAGCTACAACTGCGGCAATTTCATTAGTAGAAAATTGATAATCTAAGAGTTCTTTAATACTACCCTTGCAAGCAATATCTGCATCAAGATATAGTATTTTTTCATGTTTATGATAGAAATAATCTGCAATTATAAATCGAAAATATGTTGCGTAAGTCCAGTTTTTCGTGCTTGGTAATGACTTCAGCTTATCACAATTGATAACATAAATATTAATTCTTGAATTATATTGTTTTGCTAAATCAGAAAAATATAATTTGTCTTTATCACTGATATAATCTGTGAAAACATGAAATTCACAAGAGATTTCTCTATTGTTTAATAGAATAGATGCGATGGCTACACCACATCCAAAAAGAAAATTTCTGTCAATACCAAATGCTATATCAAGAGTATTTTTAGATCTTATATTTTGATAATGAAAATTATACTCAAAAAGGATGATGTCACTATCATTGAGTTGAGACATATTTATTCTGTATCCAAAATTTTAGCAAAAATAAGTTACGGGTTACAACGATTTTCGAATCGTTCTTTCCCTGATTTTTGTGGCTTTTGCTTCTGCTTGCAACAGCAGTCCTTGTTCCTGCTTGAGAATGTCTTTAAGCGGAGCGGCAAAATACACCTTCATAAACCGCCAGATATCCCGCTGAGTCAGGCCAATATTCATCGAAGAAAAATAAAGTCCAATAAGATCTTTATCGCGCCAACGACGTGGAACGCGCGTGCGAAGCTGCGCCCGGTGCAGGTCAATTACCGAAATTTTTAACTCCTCTTCCTTACCGGAAAAAGGCAAGTGCAGCAGGAAATGACAGATATAACAGTCACGGTGATTAATGCCCGCAGCATGCATATCGCGCACCATCGTCGCGACACGCTTAATAAGCATACGCTTTACGCGAACATCTGGTGGGTTGGTCGCCCAGTCAGCACAGTAATCTTCCAGACTTATGGTTGGTGTCAGATCTTCGGTAATAATAAATGAATTTCTGGTCAGCGGATTCATGCCTTTTTCGCCAAATGCCACCCCATACATAGTATCAACGCCGACATCCCGCAGTCGATGAATCGCATTCCATTCGCGGTCAGCGCCTAATACTGGCATCCGCAATGAGAGTAAATTTTTGATTATCTCTTTCAGGGTCGTGCCGCGATGCCATTTGAGAAAATAGCTTTTGCCCGCCATTTCAAAGCGCAGAGTACGGCGAGTTTCCAGTTCACGAAATACCTCACCCTGCAAGGTTTTAACTTCCTCAAAAGGATCTTTGCCGCGCCATAACGTGGCAAACGGCTCTTTAAGTTCAACCATCCAGACCACCCGTTATGATATCCGCCGCTTTCTCTGGCAGACTGTATAAATCTTGTGTATCAGCATAATGTCGCGCATTTTCCGCCCAAGCCTGGCGCAATGAAGATTGCGTTAACGCTTTGCGTAAAATCTCATTCAATGTTTCCTGGCGGAATGGCTCAGCAATAGCCTCGCCGCAATTAGCGTCGACAATATAATGCGCATAGCCACAAACGGCAGTTGTTAGTACCGGTAATCCTGCAGTAATCGCTTCCAGCAGCACAATTCCCGCCGCTTCCTGGTAGGCAGGATGCAGTAATAAATCCGCCGCCGCCATTAATTCCGAGACATCGTTGCGCCCCGAGAAGAAGTGAACATTACTGCGCACGCCGCGTTTTTCTGCCAGTGCCTCAAATTTTCGCGGTTTATCCTGCCCAACAACATATAGCAATGTGTTGTGGCGCAGCGAATCCGGTAACGAAGCAAGTGCTTCAATGGAACGATCGACACCTTTACGCGTGAAGTCTGAACCGACCTGCAACAATAAATATTGTTGTTCGGTTATTCCATTCTTCTTACGGAAGATTTCACGGCTATTGGCTGGCTGCTGGCTATATTTACGATCAGGATAAATCCCCGGTGGCAGAATATGAAAACGCTCCGCTTCAGTCTGATAATGTTTCTGGAAATCGGCGATTTGCTTATCTGTCAGCATCAGCAGCTGTGTCGGCTTGCCCTGTTCGAAGGTTGCCCGCTCAAAGGCGGCATAATGGCGATAACGTGACGTCAGGCGATAGAAAAAGCCTTTTTCCTGCGCTACTTTCTCGGCATAACAAACATCAGCGGCATAATAAACGTCCAGCCCCGGCATTTTGTTGAATCCAACGACTTTATCGACGGGATGTTCGCGTAAATGTTTTTGCACCCAGGCAAAATACTCCGCATTGCGCCCGTGATTGGTATGCGATTTAACCGGCACTTTGATCAGTTCAAATACATCAGGGCATTCGCCTTCCCACAACTGGGTATAAACCCGAACATGATGACCTCGGGCGGCGACTGTCTGAGCAATACGCATAAAATCGCGCTGCAAACCGCCAAAGGGAAAATATTTATATAAACAAAAAGCAACGATCATAACGACGTACCTGTCGTGGAGGAGGGCAGTAATTTATCGACAGCAGCAATGACATCTGCCGCCGGAATAACCGAAAGATACATCTCATTTCGGTCACGCTGATCGCGCGTTGGCATTTCCCGGTAATCTCCCGCCCAGAATTGAATCATGTTATTTGACCAGGGACGCCAGAAAATATGGTCTGTCGCACCAAACAGCGATATCAGCGGCGTATTAACTGCAGCGGCAATATGCGCCGGTGCGGAATCAACGCCAATAAACAGCTGCGCATGATCGATTAACGCACCAAGTTCCGGGAAGGTCACCTTTCCAGCCAGCGCCGTTACTGGTGGCGTCTGGCATCCCTGCGCAATTTCATTGACGCAGGCCAGATCGTCTTTATCTGGGCCGGACGTCAGAACAACTTCATAACCACGAGCATGTAAGGCATCAATCACAGCGGAAAACTTGGCGTTGTCCCAGCATTTGAAGATTTGCCGCGCCGTAGGTTGGATAACCACATAATTTTGTCCAACACCAGCGTGATCAAGTTCGCGACGCATACGTTTCCAGCTTGCAGGCGGGTAACTCATGGTTGTCTGCTTCACCAACGATTCAAGTCCCAATGGCGTCAGTACGGATAAGTTACTTTCCACCACATTTCCACCCTGCAACGGCGCCAAATGGGTGAAACTTTTACGCCAAAAAGCAGACTGCCGATGATGATAATCCTGGGAAATTTTCACACGGGCATTTAATAAGCGAACCAGTATAGCAACCATCCATTGATCGGTGAGATTGACGATAAGGTCATACTTATTGGCACGTAATACCTTGATGAGATGAAAAAAGTTGGCAATTTTTTCTGAGGCTTTTGCTTTTTTATTTTTTATGCCGTAGAGCGCGTTAATCTCTGGATTTTCAGACAGGATCGGGATGGTGTCCTGATAAAGCAGCACATCGATTTTTGCGTCAGGGTAATTTTTTTTCAGCGAACTAATGACGGGAGTAGTTAATAACATATCCCCATGAAAACGCATCTTAATGAGCAAAATTCTTCGAAATGGCTTATCCACAAGTAACTCTTTTTGTTGAGATTATCCGATTAAGGTGAAGCAGAAAAAGCACGCTACCGCCCCAGGCTCAACAGCTACCTGAATACTGATACCGCACTGATATTGACGCGCTAGTGTATCACTTCTTTCGCGGCAATCCGACCCGAATGATTTTTAAGCACATTGTTGATTTTCAATAAAGAAATCAATCAAATAAAATCATTAGCAACCATATTCTTTCACTGTTGCTCTGCGATTCCTTCCTGCACGTACAGCAGAAATCAATGAATCGCATAAAAATACAAAAAAAGTATAGATGTTCAGCAAGAATTGGCGGGTAAATTGCTATTTAAGTCAAAAACGGGAAAAGTAATGGTAAAGCCACAGCTAAATACATAGAATCCCCAGCACATCCATAAGTCAGCTATTTACTATGCTCGAATTGCTTTACACCGCCCTTCTCTACCTTATTCAGCCGCTGATCTGGATACGGCTCTGGGTGCGCGGACGTAAGGCTCCGGCCTATCGAAAACGCTGGGGTGAACGTTACGGTTTTTACCGCCATCCGCTAAAACCAGGCGGCATTATGCTGCACTCCGTCTCCGTCGGTGAAACTCTGGCGGCGATCCCGTTGGTGCGCGCACTGCGTCATCGTTATCCTGATTTACCGATTACCGTAACAACCATGACGCCAACCGGTTCGGAGCGCGTACAATCGGCTTTCGGGAAGGATGTTCAGCACGTTTATCTGCCGTATGATCTGCCCGATGCACTCAACCGTTTCCTGAATAAAGTCGACCCTAAACTGGTGTTGATTATGGAAACCGAACTATGGCCTAACCTGATTGCGGCGCTACATAAACGTAAAATTCCGCTGGTGATCGCTAACGCGCGACTCTCTGCCCGCTCGGCCGCAGGTTATGCCAAACTGGGTAAATTCGTCCGTCGCTTGCTGCGTCGTATTACGCTGATTGCTGCGCAAAATGAAGAAGATGGTGCACGTTTTGTGGCGCTGGGCGCAAAAAATAATCAGGTGACCGTTACCGGTAGCCTGAAATTCGATATTTCTGTAACGCCGCAGTTGGCTGCTAAAGCCGTGACGCTGCGCCGCCAGTGGGCACCACACCGCCCGGTATGGATTGCCACCAGCACTCACGAAGGCGAAGAGAGTGTGGTGATCGCCGCACATCAGGCATTGTTACAGCAATTCCCGAATTTATTGCTCATCCTGGTACCCCGTCATCCGGAACGCTTCCCGGATGCGATTAACCTTGTCCGCCAGGCTGGACTAAGCTATATCACACGCTCTTCAGGGGAAGTCCCCTCCACCAGCACGCAGGTTGTGGTTGGCGATACGATGGGCGAGTTGATGTTACTGTATGGCATTGCCGATCTCGCCTTTGTTGGCGGTTCACTGGTTGAACGTGGTGGGCATAATCCGCTGGAAGCTGCCGCACACGCTATTCCGGTATTGATGGGGCCGCATACTTTTAACTTTAAAGACATTTGCGCGCGGCTGGAGCAGGCAAGCGGGCTGATTACCGTTACCGATGCCACTACGCTTGCAAAAGAGGTTTCCTCTTTACTCACCGACGCCGATTACCGTAGTTTCTATGGCCGTCATGCCGTTGAAGTACTGTATCAAAACCAGGGCGCGCTACAGCGTCTGCTTCAACTGCTGGAACCTTACCTGCCACCGAAAACGCATTGAGGTTGTTATGCAAAAACGGGCGATTTATCCGGGTACTTTCGATCCCATTACCAATGGTCATATCGATATCGTGACGCGCGCCACGCAGATGTTCGATCACGTTATTCTGGCGATTGCCGCCAGCCCCAGTAAAAAACCGATGTTTACCCTGGAAGAGCGTGTGGCACTGGCACAGCAGGCAACCGCGCATCTGGGGAACGTGGAAGTGGTCGGGTTTAGTGATTTGATGGCGAACTTCGCCCGTAATCAACACGCTACGGTGCTGATTCGTGGCCTGCGTGCGGTGGCAGATTTTGAATATGAAATGCAGCTGGCGCATATGAATCGCCACTTAATGCCGGAACTGGAAAGTGTGTTTCTGATGCCGTCGAAAGAGTGGTCGTTTATCTCTTCATCGTTGGTGAAAGAGGTGGCGCGCCATCAGGGCGATGTCACCCATTTCCTGCCGGAGAATGTCCATCAGGCGCTGATGGCGAAGTTAGCGTAGCGTTTATGCCGGATGGTATGCCATCCGGCGCGCATGAATTACTTCTGGCACTGCCGACAATAAAACGTTGCCCGCTGCGCATGTTTAGTCGCCACAATCGGCGTACCGCACACCCGACACGGCTCACCTTTTCGCCCGTAAACCTGCAATTCCTGAGCGAAATAGCCCGGTTTACCATCACTTTGCAGAAAATCTTTCAGCGTTGTACCACCCTGCTCAATCGAACGCAGCAACACCGCTTTAATCACCCGAGCTAACAATTCACACTCTGCCAGCGACAGTGATGACGCCAGCCGATCCGGATGGATCCCCGCCGCAAACAGTGATTCGCTGGCATAGATATTCCCTACCCCTACCACCAGCTTGTTATCCATCAGCCACGGTTTAATCGCCGTTTTTTTCTTCGCGCACTTCTGATGCAGATACTCACCATTGAAATCGTCGCTAAGCGGCTCCGGTCCAAGATGGGTCAGCACATTATGCCCTTCCAGCTCTTTGGTCCACAGCCAGGCACCAAAGCGGCGCGGATCGGTGTAGCGCAGCACTTTGCCGTTGCTCATCACCAAATCCACATGGTCATGCTTTTCAGGGGGAAGTTCTTCTGGAAGGATGCGCAGGCTGCCAGACATCCCCAAATGAATGATAATCCAGCCCTCAGGCAGCTCCAGCAGCAGATATTTAGCCCGCCGCTGCACGCTAAGCACTGGTTGGTCGCTTAAACGGTAGATCTCTTCTGAAACCGGCCAGCGCAAGCGTCCGTTGCGCACCACTGCATGAAGAATGGTTGCACCAACGAGATGCGGTTCTATGCCGCGACGGCTGGTTTCAACTTCGGGTAATTCAGGCATAGCATCTCCAGGAATGAACAGATGCAGTCAATATGGGGGCAAGCAGATAACAAAAAACCCCGCCGGAGCGAGGTTTTTTGTTACATCAAAGCGAGAATTATTTGATTTTCGCTTCTTTGTAGATCACGTGCTGGCGAACAACTGGATCGAATTTTTTCAGTTCCAGTTTTTCCGGCTTAGTACGTTTGTTCTTCGTAGTGGTATAGAAGTGACCAGTACCAGCAGAAGAAACCAGCTTGATTTTCTCACGAATACCTTTAGCCATGATTTATTTCCTCTAAGTACTTAGTACTTTTCGCCACGGGCACGCAGTTCAGCCAGAACTGTATCGATGCCTTTTTTATCGATTACACGCATACCTTTAGCAGATACGCGCAGGGTGACAAAACGCTTCTCGCTCTCAACCCAGAAACGGTGAGAGTGCAGGTTCGGCAGGAAACGGCGTTTAGTCGCGTTCAGTGCGTGGGAACGGTTGTTACCGGTCACCGGACGCTTGCCAGTAACTTGGCAGACTCGGGACATGTCTATTCTCCAAAAATCAAATTAGCTCGAGCTTCGTATGGGGTATTGGCGCCTCGTCAGGCTTTACAGCCCGGTCATCGCAGTTCTATGTGAACTCTCGATTGCCAGGCCCAAATGCCAAACCCGAGATTCTCAAAGGTGGCGTAGTATACGCTGACTCAGCGATGTGCTCAAGTCCCGAACAGACAAAGATCCCGAAGGATCGCGCATAGCGGGTTAAATCCAGCCGCGTTCGGCAAAAGAAACATACTCTCCACGCCCAATCACGATATGGTCGAGCACGCGTAAATCCATGAACTGACAACTCTTTATTATCCGTTCAGTAATGAGTTTATCCGCTTTACTGGGTTCAGCACAACCCGAAGGGTGATTATGTGCAAGGATCAGCGCCGAGGCGTTTATTTTTATCGCTTCGCGGATAATTTCCCGAGGATGGACTTCAACATGGTTTAGCGTGCCGGAAAAAAGACGCCTATGCGTTATAACCCGGTGTTGGGAGTCGAGAAAGATCACCATAAAGATCTCCCGCTCCTCACCCGTGAGCTGGCTTTGTAAAAATTCCCTCGTCATCTCCGGGCTGAGTAAAGGGCTTTCTTCACGCATCCGCACGTTGTAGTAACGCCGCGCCAGTTCAGCAATCCCCTTTAACTGGGCAAATTTCGCCACGCCAATTCCATGAACGCCACTAAATTGTTCATATTCAGAGGTTAACAAGCCATAAAGAGAGCCGAAATTCTCCAGCATCTCTTTTGCCAGGGTTAATACATCTTTACCGCGCGTTCCGGTACGCAGAAATAGCGCCAGCAGCTCGACATCCGTTAAGGCGCTAATACCAAACTTCAGCATTTTTTCGCGCGGCATCAACAGCTGTGAATTGTTTTTCACCTTCACCTCCTTTGTGGTGCTCGCATCCTGTCATAGCCGTTTCGTTAAATCGACGGCCAGTTTTCAATCCTGGAAAGCGCCTCGCAAAGTGAATCTCAGGTGAAGGCACGACAACAAAAGTATTGTGATAAAATCGCCAACTTCTGGTGTCACCCTACAGGAAAAATCATCATGAGCCTGGCCGGTAAAAAAATCGTTCTCGGCGTTAGCGGCGGTATTGCTGCCTATAAAACCCCTGAACTGGTGCGTCGTTTGCGCGATCGCGGGGCCGACGTCCGCGTAGCCATGACCGAAGCGGCAAAAGCCTTTATCACCCCACTTAGCTTGCAGGCGGTTTCTGGTTATCCCGTTTCCGACAGTCTGCTGGACCCGGCAGCCGAAGCCGCTATGGGCCATATTGAGCTGGGTAAATGGGCTGATTTAGTGATTCTCGCCCCTGCCACGGCAGATTTGATTGCCCGTGTTGCTGCCGGAATGGCGAATGACCTGGTATCGACGATTTGTCTGGCTACACCTGCGCCTGTAGCCGTGCTCCCCGCCATGAACCAGCAGATGTACCGTGCCGCTGCCACGCAGCATAATTTAGAGGTGCTTGCTTCCCGTGGTTTGCTCATCTGGGGGCCAGACAGTGGCAGTCAGGCTTGTGGTGATATCGGTCCTGGGCGAATGCTCGATCCGTTAACCATTGTGGATATGGCGGTAGCGCATTTTTCGCCCGTCAACGACCTGAAACATCTGAACATTATGATTACCGCCGGTCCGACGCGTGAACCGCTCGATCCGGTGCGTTATATCTCTAATCACAGCTCCGGCAAGATGGGTTTTGCTATCGCCGCCGCCGCTGCCCGTCGTGGCGCGAACGTCACGCTGGTATCAGGTCCAGTTTCACTACCGACGCCACCGTTTGTTAAACGTGTTGATGTGATGACCGCGCTGGAAATGGAAGCCGCCGTGAATGCTTCTGTACAGCAGCAAAATATTTTTATCGGTTGCGCCGCCGTGGCGGATTATCGCGCAGCTACCGTGGCCCCAGAAAAAATCAAAAAGCAGGCCACGCAGGGTGATGAATTAACAATAAAAATGGTTAAAAACCCCGATATCGTCGCAGGCGTTGCCGCACTAAAAGACCATCGACCCTACGTCGTTGGATTTGCCGCCGAAACAAATAATGTGGAAGAATACGCCCGGCAAAAACGTATCCGTAAAAACCTTGATCTGATCTGCGCGAACGATGTTTCCCAGCCAACTCAAGGATTTAACAGCGACAACAACGCATTACACCTTTTCTGGCAGGACGGAGATAAAGTCTTACCGCTTGAGCGCAAAGAGCTCCTTGGCCAATTATTACTCGACGAGATCGTGACCCGTTATGATGAAAAAAATCGACGTTAAGATTCTGGACCCGCGCGTTGGGAAGGAATTTCCGCTCCCGACTTATGCCACCTCTGGCTCTGCCGGACTTGACCTGCGTGCCTGTCTCGACGACGCCGTAGAACTGGCTCCGGGTGACACTACGCTGGTGATTCATATTGCCGATCCTTCACTGGCGGCAATGATGCTGCCGCGCTCCGGATTGGGACATAAGCACGGTATCGTGCTTGGTAACCTGGTAGGATTGATCGATTCTGACTATCAGGGCCAGTTGATGATTTCCGTGTGGAACCGTGGTCAGGACAGCTTCACCATTCAACCTGGCGAACGCATCGCCCAGATGATTTTTGTTCCGGTAGTACAGGCTGAATTTAATCTGGTGGAAGATTTCGACGCCACCGACCGCGGTGAAGGCGGCTTTGGTCACTCTGGTCGTCAGTAACACATACGCATCCGAATAACGTCATAACATAGCCGCAAACATTTCGTTTGCGGTCATAGCGTGGGTGCCGCCTGGCAAGTGCTTATTTTCAGGGGTATTTTGTAACATGGCAGAAAAACAAACTGCGAAAAGGAACCGTCGCGAGGAAATACTTCAGTCTCTGGCGCTGATGCTGGAATCCAGCGATGGAAGCCAACGTATCACGACGGCAAAACTGGCCGCCTCTGTCGGCGTTTCCGAAGCGGCACTGTATCGCCACTTCCCCAGTAAGACCCGCATGTTCGATAGCCTGATTGAGTTTATCGAAGATAGCCTGATTACTCGCATCAACCTGATTCTGAAAGATGAGAAAGACACCACAGCGCGCCTGCGTCTGATTGTGTTGCTGCTTCTCGGTTTTGGTGAGCGTAATCCTGGCCTGACCCGCATCCTCACTGGTCATGCGCTAATGTTTGAACAGGATCGCCTGCAAGGGCGCATCAACCAGCTGTTCGAGCGTATTGAAGCGCAGCTGCGCCAGGTATTGCGTGAAAAGAGAATGCGTGAGGGTGAAGGTTACACCACCGATGAAACCCTGCTGGCAAGCCA
>ERZ835880.2898-NODE-2898-length-10686-cov-2.617910_pt1 | contig 10686 bp, 10 predicted proteins | sample MGYA00519944_ERZ835880 | MGnify/ENA primary metagenome ERZ835880 (study PRJEB31850, sample SAMEA3708787) | human gut metagenome | biome: human gut; feature: human-associated habitat; material: faeces | place: China | collected 2014 ... | reverse complement strand
TTTATGCGATCGCACAGCAGGTTGGATACAATGATCCGAAATATTTTAACAGAGTATTTAAAGAAGAGGTTGGCATGTCTCCCGGTGATTACAGACAGAAAAATTAGGACAGACATTTTGCCTGAATGATTTTTCAGACACGCCCGAGTGAGCGGAGGATAAAGAGAAGGACAGTAAGAGGATGAAAGATATATGGAAAAAAGTCAGCATATTTTTTCTGGCAATGTTAATCGTGTCGTTTAGCGGCTGTTATAACGCATCAAAAGAAAAAAAGGAAAAAACTGTGGCAGAGCAAAAAGAAAATCTGGTGATCTGGGCTTATTATGAAACACAGGCTCAGAGAAATGGATTGAATGAACTGGTAAAGAATTTTAACCAGTCTCAGAATAAATATGAAGTAGAATGGGAATATGTGCCTATGACAGGTTTTGTAAAAGGTCTGTCTTCGGCTTATACAGAGAATAAGCTTCCGGATATGGCAATCCTGGATAATCCGGATACACCGTCCCTGATCCGGCTGGGAATGTTCGAAGATATCACAGAACAGGTAAAGAACTGGAATCTGGAAGAGGAATATTATCAGTCAATCCTTAATACAGTGAAATATGAGGAACGGTATTATGGACTTCCTCTGAATTGTAACAGTACAGCATTGTTTTACAATAAACATATATTGGAAGAGGCAGGTGTCACGCCTCCGTCTGACTGGCAGGAGTTAAAAGAAGTAGCGGAGAAACTCACCACAAAAGACAGAAGCGGATTTCTCATGTGTGGTATGGAAGGAGAGCAGGGAGCATTTCAGATTCTTCCATGGATTTTATCAGCAGGCGGTACTGTAGATGCAATTGACGGACTGCCATGGACAGAAACCTTTGAGTTTTTTTCAGAACTTCTGAAAAACGGAAGTATGTCAGCAAACTGCATCAATCTGACACAGACAGATGTGGCAAGAGAATTTAATGAGGGAAAAACAGCTATGATGCAGAATGGTCCCTGGGTTTTGCCGATGCTGAAAGAGGCAGGTACAGACTATGGAATTGTATCACTGCCTGAGAACGGTTCACCTGCGGCAGTGCTGGGCGGAGAGAATATAACTATTATTAAAGGTAAAAATGCAGAAGGATCTCTGGTGTTTTTGAACTATTGTATGGAAAATGAAGAGCTTTTTAAGTTCTGCAAGTCTGCAAGTATCCTTCCTGCGAAGATCAGTGCTGCAAAGGAAATGGCAGCAGAAGATGAAGATATGAAAGTCTTTGAGGAGCAGATGAATTATGCAGTTTCCAGAACTTCTGTTCCGCAATGGGAAACAATTGCACAGAAGCTGACTAACAGGATGTATAGCCTGGTACAGGAGAATTAATCTATCAGTACAGAGAATATTATAGCGATTCCATAAAATAATGCACTAAAATAAAATAGTCCACCTTTCTTAAATTATTAGAATTAACCAGAAGGACAATCTCCCATATAATGAGTTCAACAGCAAAAGAGCTGAAACAAATCATTATATGGGAGGTTTTTTTATGAAGATGAAAAAAGTGTTAGCAGCGGCGTTATCCCTGGCATGTGCAAGTACTTTATTTGCAGCGACAGCAGTAACCGCATCTGCAGCAGACAAAAAGGAAGTTGTGATCTGGGATTATTTCGAAACAGATGCACAGAAACAGATGATGCAGTCATTAATTGACGAATTTAATGCATCACAGGATGAGTACGAAGCATCTCATGTATATGTACCATTTGCAGATTACGAGAAACAGCTTACACTGGGTATCGCATCAGGAGAACTTCCGGATCTGGTTATCCTTGATGGCTGTGGTATGGCATCCTTCATTCAGTTAGGATTGTTTGGTGATATCTCCGATGCAGATATTAACTGGGACGAGTACATGGAAGGACCGATGGAATCCACAATGCTGGACGGAAAACATTATGGAATCCCATTTGCAACAAACTGTACCGCTCTGTTCTACAACAAAGATCTGTTTGATGCAGCAGGAATTGATTATCCGGATGAAAATACTACATGGGATGAATTCCACGAAATGGCAAAAGCTCTGACAAAAGACGGAGTATCCGGATTCGGAAATGCAGCAACAAACACAGATGAAGGTACATTCCAGTGCTTACAGTGGCTTTACACAGCAGGCGGATCTTATACAGACATTGAAGATGGTGTAGATGCTTACAAATTAATGCAGGAAATGATCGAAGACGGTTCCTGGACAAAAGAATGTGTAAACTGGACTCAATCAGACGTAAACAATAACTTTATGGCAGGAAACCTTGCAATGCAGCAGAACGGACCATGGCAGATTCCCGGAATCGAAGCAAATGCTCCTGATTTAAACTACGGTGTAACTGTTCTTCCTAAGAAAGATGCAGATTCCGAACAGGCAACATCTATCCTTGGCGGTGAAAACATGGGTGTTGTAAATAAAGATGATACTTCAGGCGCTGAAGCATTCCTGAAATATTATGATCAGACTGATGTTATGGTTGACGCTATGAAACAGTACGGTTCCTATCCTCCAAAAACAGAGGCAGCAAAAGATTCCTACTGGACAGATGATCCAATCCAGAAAGCGTTCCTTACACAGATCGATACATCCATTCCAAGAGGACCAAGCGCTGCATGGCCATCCTACTCAAGTGCGATCCAGACTGGTTTCCAGGAAGTTATGACATCAGCCAAAACTCCGGAACAGGCAGCCAAAGATACACAGGCAGCAGTAGACGCAGTGAAATAATATTAAATGGAATATAATGGAAAGAATGCCTCGCTTTGTGAGGCGGGGCGTTCCTTTCTGAAACTGGACAATATCCATGAATTTGCTCATACAGATATCCATACATGGCTTATTCATGGATGTTGTTCAGAATTTTCAGACAGTATTTTAACTACCACTTTAAGGGGGCAGAAGAATGAAAAAACAAAGAAAGTTAAACGGCGGGGCAAAGATGGGATTTCTGTTCGCCCTTCCCGCAGCGATTTATATGATGGTTTTTATAGGCTATCCTATGATCCAGAACCTGATCTTAAGTTTTAAGAATGTAGATGTTTATTCTTTCGCACAGCCGAACAATCAGGTATTTGTCGGATTACAGAACTATATCGAGTTATTTACCAGTGGTAACTCTATCCTGACTAAATCAATTGCAAATACATTGATTTTTACAGTTGGTTCTATTTTCTTCCAGTTTATCATTGGTTTTGCACTGGCATTGTTATTCAATAAGAAATTTGCCGGATGTTCTTTCTTCAGAGGTATGACAATGATCTCCTGGCTGCTTCCGGTAACAGTCGCAGGACTTCTTTTCAAATTCATGTTCGCAAGTTCTGGCGGTATTATCAACCAGTTCCTTGTATCTCTACATATCATTGACCAGCCAATGGAATGGCTTTTACATCCAAAGTCTGCAATGGTAGCTATCATTGTAGCAAACATCTGGATTGGTATTCCGTTTAATATGATGCTCCTGATCACAGGACTTACCACAATCCCGGCAGAAGTTTATGAAAGCTGCAGCCTGGATGGTGCAAACAAGATCCAGACATTAGTTATGGTAACAATTCCGATGATCAAACCGGCGATTATGTCCGTTCTGACATTAGGATTCGTATATACATTCAAAGTATTCGACCTTGTATGGGTTATGACGAAAGGCGGACCGATCAATTCTACGGAACTGGTTTCCACTTATGCATACAGGCTTTCCTTTGAGGAATTCCAGTTCAGTAAAGGCGCGGCAGCAGCTAATATTCTGTTCCTGATCCTGCTGGTAGTCGGAGTCTTTTATATTAAATTAATCAATGAAGAGGAGGAAATCATGTAATGGGTAAAAAACAGAAAAAAGGTCAGATTGGCGCTTTTATATGCGGATTCATTATCTTTGTGATTTTTATATTTCCTCTGTACTGGATGGTAGTTACAGCATTAAAAACACAGGTGGAAATCTTTGAGATTCCCACACCATTATGGCCGAGAAATCTCTCTCTTGATGCATTTAAAGCACAACTTTCCGCATCCAGTGATACACTCCGTGGATTCAAAAACAGTGCGATCATTGCTGTTGGAGCAACTATTATTTCCACTGTTTTATCCATACCTGCATCTTATGGTCTGGCAAGATTCCGCTTCCGTGCAAAAAAAGTCATGATCCTGTTCTTCCTGATCACACAGATGCTTCCATCTACTCTGGTACTGACATCATTATATATCATGTTCTCAAAAGTCGGACTGTTAAATACATACTGGGCACCAATCCTGGCAGATGCTACACTTGGTATTCCTTTCAGTATTATCATTCTGAGAACCTATTTCCTGTCCATCCCGAAGGAACTGGATGAGGCGGCAAATATTGACGGCTGTGGATATTGGAAATCCTTCTTCCTAATCATGCTTCCGATTGCAAAGCCGGGTGTAGTGGTTGCAGCAGTATTCTCATTCGTATATGCATGGGGCGACCTGATTTATGGTATTACATTCATCACAAACCCGAACATGAGACCAATCACTTCCAGTATTTATAATTATGTACAGCAGTATCAGACACTGTGGAACTCCACAATGGCATTTGGTATCATTGCAATTTCTCCTGTTGTATTAATCTTTATCTTCATGCAGAGATACATTGTCAGTGGATTGACAAACGGAGCTGTAAAAGCGTAAAAAACAAAAATAATAAGTATATGAATGCAAATTGGAGCGTGTCTGAAAAATATTTTAAATAACTGACATGCTCTAATTTGCTATCAAAAACAGTAAAAGGAGACATAAAATATGAGAGCAAATTCACTGGACTTAAAAAAAGTTTCCATTCATGATTCATTCTGGTCCAAACACGTTGACCTTGTAAGAAATGCGATCATCCCGTATCAGTGGGAAGCAATGAATGACAGAATCCCGGATGCAGAATCCAGCCACTGTCTGGAGAACTTTAAAATCGCAGCAGGAAGAAAGGTGATTTTTACGGAGCAGTTTTCCAGGACACAGACGTTGCAAAATGGCTGGAAGCAGTAGGATTTTCCCTTGCCTGCTATCCGGATGAAGTACTGGAAAAAACAGCAGATGAAGTAATCGACCTGATCGCAGATGCACAGTGTGAGGACGGATACATCAATACCTATTTTACAATCAAAGAGCCGGACAAACGTTGGACAGATCTCTGCGAGGGACACGAATTATATACAGCCGGACATCTGATGGAAGCAGCAGTTGCCTACTATGAAGGAACAGGAAAGAGAAAATTTCTGGACTGTATGTGTAAATTTGCAGATCTGATTTGCGACACTTTCGGAACAGAAGAAGGCAAGATCCACGGATATCCGGGACATGAGGAAGTAGAAATAGGACTGATCAAACTTGCACGTGTAACAGGAAATAAGAAATATATGGATCAGGCAAAATATTTCGTAGATGCCAGAGGTGTTGGCGAAAATTATTTTATGAAAGAAATGAGCCGCCCGGACTACAAGATGATCTTTCCTGAATTTGCAGATTATACACCTGCATATTCTCAGTCACATAAACCAGTCAGAGAGCAGACAACAGCAGAAGGACATGCAGTACGTGCCGTTTATCTGTATTGTGCAATGGCAGATCTGGCAGAGGCTTATCAGGATGAAGGACTTCTGAAGGCCTGCAAAACCTTATGGAATAATATTGTAGAGAAACGTATGTATCTTACAGGTGGAATCGGTTCTTCCGGACATCTGGAACGTTTTACAGTAGATTATGATTTGCCGAACGAATACAACTATTCTGAAAGCTGTGCATCCATCGGACTTGCCCTGTTTGGTCTGAGAATGGCCCAGATCACAGGAGAAAGCCAGTACATGGATGTGGCAGAACGTGCATTATATAATACGGTTCTTGCAGGAATTGCGCTGGACGGAAAGAGTTTCTTCTATGTAAATCCTCTGGAGGTATGGCCGCCTGCATGCATGGAAGGGACCTCCAAGAAACATGTAAAACCAATCCGCCAGAAATGGTTTGGAGTAGCATGCTGCCCTCCAAATATTGCCAGAACACTGGCATCTCTTGGTCAGTATGTCTATTCACAGAGACCTGAAAAAAGAGAATTATATGTGAATCTCTTCGTATCCAATGAGACAGAACTTGACTGGAATGAAGACAAGATTTCCGTGAAACTTCAGACAGAATTTCCATGGGTAAGTACCTACAGTCTGGAAGTAAAGAATGTGCCGGCAGGCGGAATGAATCTGATGCTTCGTGTACCGGACTATGCACAGGATTATCAGGTAAAAGCAGACGGAAAATTATATGAAGAAAACAAAGAACCGGAAAAAGGCTACCGTAGAGTTCATGTAGAAAAAGACACTAAAATTGAGGTAAGCTTTGCTGCACCTGCCAAATTTGTCTATGCAAACCCACAGGTACGTGCAGATTCCGGAAAAGCAGCAATCGTACGCGGACCACTGGTATACTGTCTGGAAGAAATCGACAATTTCCAAAATCTCCCGGCAATCTTTGTAGATACAGATGCACCTCTGAGAGAAGAAAAATCTGATCTCTTCGGCGGAATCATAACAGTGAAAGCAAAAGGAAAGAAAATTGTAGAATCTTCCGTTTCCGACAGCCTTTACAGCGGACAGAAACCACAGCTGGAAGACGTAGAACTTACAGCAATCCCATATCCTTACTGGAATAACAGAGGTGAAGGCGAAATGCTTGTGTGGATGAAGGAACTCAGACCATAGAAATGAAACAGATACCCCTTAAGTAGATGAAAAATATCTATTTAAGGGGTATTCTTAATTTATATCGCAAATCATTTGCAAATTATTTGCAAATTTATATCTTGACTAGGATTTAAAAAAGTGTAAAATATTATTTCGATAAAAAGTAACTGATTAGTATCTTTAAGGGTGCAATATTTTTTATTAAGAAGGAGAAAAAAGAATCCTATGAAATCTCATGTATTTCAGATGAAATATTTCTTAGCAGGCATCTATATTATCTGTGTTATATTTACCTGCTTTAACGCCAGATTTTATCATACGCCTCTGGCGAAGATATCTTCAGTAACAGAAAAGGAAACAATGAGCAGAAAAGGAACCAGGGATGCAGAAGAGTATTATTATACTCAGAAAATTACAGCGCGTATATTAAACGGTACCCATAAAGGGGAAGAGATTTCTATTTCTAATGAATATACATCGTCTCAGGTTCAGAATCAGAAATATCACAAAGGAGACACGGTCCTTTTAAGCGGTTCAAGGGAAAATCCAGGGAAATCCATACGTTCCATAAAGCGTGATGGTTATCTGGCATTGTTGGCAGGTGGTCTGTTTTTTCTTCTGATCTGTATTACAGGAAAACAGGGATTCTATACGATTATATCGCTGATATTGAACACAATTATATTCGCGTTTGGATTTCAGGCTTTTATGAAAGGGGAAAATATCTTAAATATCTGCAATGTAATTGCTTTTCTATTTTCGATAACAACTCTGATCTGTCTGAATGGAATCCACAGAAAAACATGGGCTTCTGTTATTTCAACCATATGCGTACTGTTTCTGATCATGGCATTATTTGAATTTTCTATTCAGTTTTTTGGAGATCTGGATTATTCTAATCTGGAATATCTGGGGAGTATGAGTAATTCCGCTGATATATTCTGGACAGATATTATGCTGACAGGACTTGGAGCTATCATGGATGTAGCTGTAACTATTAGTGCTGCAACAAGGGAAATTGTCCGGAAAAATCCAGATGTTTCTCTGAGAAAATTAATACATTCAGGACGGGAAATCGGATATGATATTATGGGAACCATGATAAATGTGTTGCTTTTTGTTCTGGCAAGCGGCATGATTCCTATGTTTATCCTGAAAATGAACAATGAGATCAGGTTTATAACGATCATACGATATCATATTCCATATGATATCTGTCGTTTTCTGATTGAAAGTATAGGAATTGTACTGGCAATCCCTGTATCTGTTTTTATTTCTTCTATTATCATGAAACTACCATTTCTGAAAAGGAGCGACAAAAAATGATAATTTTTCTTGCACTGGTGTTGATTATTTTAATGATTCTGATTGGTGGGGAGCGCGGAGCAGTTTCTCTTATGACATTGGCCGGTAATATTGTAATTCTGTTTATTTCGATTCTTCTGATGTCCATTGGTTTCCCGGCTCTGCTTCTGATATTGGCAGCAGGGGCAGGAGTCTGCTATAATTCCCTGTTCTACCAAAATGGAAACAATCCAAAGACACGGGCGGCTTTTCTGGCTACCTTGCTTGTGATGCTGTTTTTATTTATTCCGATTTATCTTATTATATGGAGATCAGGAAGCTATGGACTGAATGAGCTTCAGCTTTCAGAAGATGATTTTATGTATTATTACAGTACGGATATCCATATTAATATGCTTCATGTGGCAGTTTTTGTAACTGTTTTCAGTACTCTTGGGGCTGTTATCGATACGGCATTATCTGTAACATCTTCTGTATATGAAGTCTGGACTCATAAAAACAGTCTGACAGCGAAAGAGCTTACAGCTTCCGGCTATCAGGTTGGGAAAGAAATTATAGGAACAACTGTAAATACGCTGCTTTTTGCTTATCTAGGAGGCTCTATTCTGTTATTTGCCTATGTTCAGACACAGCAATATAACCTGGAAATTATTCTCAATTCCAAATTCCTTTTTCAGGATGTTGCAATCATGCTGTCTGGGGCGATTGCCTGCCTTTTTACAGTACCGGTATCAATCAGATGTGTGATTCGCCAGATTCATCATGCTGCATCTGAAACAGATCACAGCTGATCGGATTTGTTTTCACAGTCTTTGCAGATTCCATGAAGCATATCTCCGCTGCACTGCAGATGGAATCCATGATCCCGGAACAGATGCGCAAAGAGAACATTAGAAGGATTGGAATTAATTCTGTTCTTTTTTTGTCCATACATTATCCTGTAAAATGGGTCGTATCTGGAGCAGTATCTTTTGATGTATTATCTATTATCAGCAGTATATAGTATCACTTCTCGCTTTATATTTCTTTTGTGATGCTGTATATAAAAGGACTAACTGTCTGTGGGGAGCAGTCATACTACATATAATCTATAATGCAGTAGGAGCAATGATTATAATTCAATGAAGTAATTTTTATGAGGTAATTTTATGTGTGAAAATGAAAAAAAGAAATATCATTCCATTGAGATGACAACAGGATCTCTCTGGAAAAATATACTTCTCTTCAGCCTTCCTCTTATGGGATCACAGGTACTGGAGGTTCTTTTTAACTTAAGCGATGTTGCCGTTGTTGGACGGTTTGCAGATTATATGGCACTAGGTGCCGTCGGCTCTACAACTTTGCTGGTTACTCTGTTTACCGGAATCCTTATCGGAATGGGTGCCGGTGTCAATGTCCGCGTAGCTCACGAACTGGGTGCCGGTAATAAAAAAGGCACAGAAGAAACAATCCATACTTCTCTTCTTTTGTGCGCAATCACAGGTCTGCTCGTCTGCGCCATCTGTCTTCTGTTTTCCGGGCGGATGCTGTCCATGATGAACACGAAGCCGGAACTTATTGATCAGGCTATTTTATATATGAAGATCTATTCCCTGGGAATGCCTGCAATGGCCGTATACAATTTCGGAAACGGCGTATTAAGTGCCATAGGCGATACGAAACGACCATTGATCTACCTTTCCATCGCAGGTGTGGTCAATGTTCTTCTGAATCTGTTTTTTGTTATTGTCTGTCATATGGCAGCCGCAGGCGTTGCAACAGCCAGCGCAATTTCTCTGTATATCTCTGCTTCTCTGGTGATGATCCATCTCCTCAGAAGAACCGATGACTGCAAAGTATCTCTGTGTAAGATTTGCCTGCACCCCAAGGCCTGCAAAGCAGTTCTCATGCTTGGCATCCCTACAGGTCTTCAGAACGGAATCTTTGCTATTGCAAACCTGTTTGTGCAGACTGGTGTTAACTCTTTTGATGCAGTGATGGTTTCCGGAAATGCAGCTGCCGCAAATGCTGACTCCCTGATCTATAATGTCATGTTTTCTTTTTATACTGCATGTGCAAGCTTTATCGGTCAGAACTGGGGTGCTGGTAATAAAAAACGAATGCTGAAATCTTATAGAGTCAGCCTTACATATGCCTTCATTTTCGGTGCAATCCTGGGTGGACTACTCCTTGTGTTTGGCCCACAGTTTCTTTCTCTGTTCGCTACGGAACCAACAGTTATTGATGCTGGTATGCAGAGGATTCGTATTATGGCATTCAGCTATGCGTTTAGCTGTTTTATGGATGGCAGTATCGCCGCATCCCGAGGCATCGGAAAAAGTATTCCGCCTACCATTATCGTTATCCTGGGCTCCTGCGTATTTCGTATTGTCTGGATTTATACAGTATTTGCACATTTCCAGACGATTTCATCACTGTATCTTTTGTATATCTTCTCATGGGGAATTACAGGACTTGCAGAAACTCTGTTTTTTGTTGTAAGTTTTAAGAAAATATGGGTTGGAAAATAGTCACAGCCACTCTGTGATTTATATGCCAGGTGGATTCCACAATTGACTGGAAAGAAAATCAGCTTACAAAACGGGTGAAATCTCAATCGGAATTGACCGAGCTGAAAGCGAGGGATACTTCTTGTCCGAGGGGCAAGAAGGTGGAACTAAAAATAATTAGAACAA
>ERZ835880.2893-NODE-2893-length-10712-cov-2.625786_pt1 | contig 10712 bp, 8 predicted proteins | sample MGYA00519944_ERZ835880 | MGnify/ENA primary metagenome ERZ835880 (study PRJEB31850, sample SAMEA3708787) | human gut metagenome | biome: human gut; feature: human-associated habitat; material: faeces | place: China | collected 2014 ... | reverse complement strand
CGACGTGTACACCTTTGGCCCCACCTTCCGCGCCGAAAACTCCAACACCACGCGCCACGCCGCCGAGTTTTGGATGATCGAGCCCGAGATGGCCTTCGCCGACCTTAACGACTACATGGATAACGCCGAGGCCATGCTCAAGTACGTCCTTAAGGATGTTATGGCCACCTGCCCCGACGAGCTCAATATGCTCAACAAGTTTGTGGACAAGGGTCTGCTCGAGCGCTTGGACCATGTCGCCAACTCCGACTTCGCCCGCGTCACCTATACCGAGGCCGTCGAAATCCTGGAGCAGGCCGTCGCCGCCGGTCACAAGTTTGACTATCCCGTGAGCTGGGGCATCGACCTGCAAACCGAGCATGAGCGCTTCCTGACCGAGGAACACTTTAAGCGACCGACCTTCGTAACCGACTACCCGGCCGAGATCAAGGCGTTCTACATGCGCATGAACGAGGACGGCAAGACCGTCGCCGCCGCCGACTGCCTGGTTCCCGGTATCGGCGAGATTATCGGCGGCTCCCAGCGCGAGGAGCGCCTGGATCTGCTCGAGGCCCGCATCAAGGATCTGGGTATGAATCCCGAGCAGTACAAGTACTACCTTGACCTGCGCCGCTACGGTTCCTGCAAGCACGCCGGCTACGGTCTGGGCTTCGAGCGCTTGGTGATGTACCTCACCGGCGTGGGCAACATCCGCGACGTCCTGCCGCACCCGCGCACCGTGGGCAACGCCGACTTCTAATCGCCACAGCGCCACCAAACGCGTTCCAGCGCATCACGCCAGCGCCTCTCGGCAAGCCGAGGGGCGCTTTTTTCAACAGCATCCGTCAAGCTTTTGGCAAGTTTTTGGTCAGTTGGGCAGGGCTGTTGAAAACTCGACCCGCCGCTTGCCGACGGCCACCGACCGCCCAGAGTGCTCTGCGCCCCTGGGAAAGCCCCGCGTCCTAGGCTCCATACCGTCGCCACCCAAAACGGAAAGGACGTGGGCGCCATGACCGAAACCGCTGTTGATACTTACGAGACCACGACGAGGGGCGCCGCCTCGATGGCAGCCTATCGCGCCGTTCGCATCCTGCAACTATTAAGCGAAAACACCGGCGAGGACAAGGCCATGCTTTCCGATGAGTTGATCCGGCGCCTCGCCCATCCCGACGACCCCGCCCGCATGCCCATCTCGGCGGCGCGGCGCAGCATCTACACCGCCATCTCCGCACTTCGCCATGCCGGATACGAAATTGAGTACAAGCGCGGCGTGGGCTATCGACTCTTGACCCGTCCGCTCACCGACGAAGAGATCATCCGGCTCCACGGCATGGTCATGCGCAACCGCTCCACGCCCATCGCCATTCGAAAGAGCATGGCGCAGCACCTGGTCGCCATGGCGAGTGCCGACGTTCGCGGCTACCTCGATGCACCCGAGCCTGCTCCAAGCGCAGGCGACAAATCCACCAAGGCCACACGCACGCCCGTCAAGCGCATCGATGCCTGCGAGCTCATCGAGCAGGCCATCGACCACGGAACCACGGTGAGTTTTGATATTTCGAGTGTCACGGCACGCGGAGAGGTCGAAGTGGCGCGGATGACACTCCGGCCCTTTGCCATCAAGCAACGAGACGGCATCTCGTATTTGCTGGGAACGGTCTATGACGCGCGAGGCGCCGACGACACGCTGCGTACCGTTGAGATCGGCCGCATGAGAAACGTCACCACACGTCTCCTTGACGGCAAGAAGCTCTTCGCCGTCCTGGACGAGGACGATGCCTCCTCCGCCGCATAAGACCCTCCGCCGCCCATTCGACTACCCGTACCGCCCATCCGATTCTGTATTAAAAAACCCGCCAGGCTGTTGTAAAAATGGACATCAGCGCTACTATAGTTCCACTTGCACTTTGTCCCAGTGCAGTGTTTCCAGCCATTTTTATACTGGGGGTAATGATATGAAGGACATCACCATCAGCCGCAGGAGCCTTCTGGTCTCCGCCGGTCTGCTCGCGCTCGCCCCGCTCGCCGGATGCGGCGGCAACTCTGGTTCCGGCTCTGCTGCCGCCGGTTCCGACTACACCATCGGCGTTCTGCAGCTCACCGAGCACTCCGCGCTCGATGCCGCCAACGACGGCTTCGTCAAGGCCATCAAGAAGAGCGGTCTCAAGGTCAAGATCGACCAGAAGAACGCCCAGAACGACCAGTCCACGTGTAAGTCCATTGCCGACAAGTTCGTAGGCGACGGCGTCAACCTGATCTATGCCATCGCTACGCCCGCCGCGCAGGCTGCCGCCGGCGCCACCGCTGATATCCCCATCGTTGGCTGCGCCATCACCGACTACGCCGCTTCCGGCCTGGTCCAGGACAACGACAAGCCCGGCACCAACGTCACGGGCGCTTCCGACCTCACCCCGGTCGCCGAGCAGCTCGAGATGATGCAGAAGGTCCTGCCCGACGTTAAGAAGGTCGGCCTGCTCTACTGCACCGCCGAGTCCAACTCCGACGTCCAGATCAAGGCCGCCAAGAAGGAACTCGACAAGCTGGGCCTCGAGTACACTGACTTCACCGTCTCGAGCTCCAACGAGATTCAGTCCGTCGTCGAGTCCGCCGTGGGCAAGGTCGACGCACTCTACTCCCCCACTGACAACACCATCGCCGCGGGTGCTTCGCAGGTCGGCCAGATCTGCAAGGAGAACAAGCTCCCCTTCGTGACTGGCGAGGAGGGCATGTGCAAGGCCGGCGGCCTGTTCACCCTCTCCATCAACTACGAGGACCTGGGCTACGCTGCAGGCGAGATGGCCGTTAAGATCCTGAAGGGCGAGGCCAAGCCCGAGGATATGCCGATCAAGCACCTCTCGAGCAAGGACCTGGTCGTCGTCAAGAACGACGAGATGGCCGAGGCCCTAGGCATCGACCTTTCCGCTCTGGACGAGTAGCGCCATGCGCGGTAACGCGTCTAGGGCCCGCACGCGCGCCACAGCCGCGTTATTCAATATCTGAGTCCTTGGGGCGAACGCTAAAGACCGGCGTTCGCCCTGCTTGTTTCAGGTAAAACAAAACGTCTGTCCACCGCTCTTTTATGCATTGGTACCGCTATTATGGAAAATCACGTGTCCACCCTATCCTAGGAGGTATGAAGCATGCTCATTGCATTGCAGGGCGCCATTTCGCAGGGCGTCCTCTGGGGCATTATGGTGCTTGGCGTGTTTATCACGTTCCGCTTGCTCGACATCCCCGATATGACCTGCGACGGCAGCTTTGCCCTCGGCGGCTGTGTCTGCGCCGCACTCATCGTCAACAATAACGTCGACCCCTTGCTCGCCGTGCTGGCCGGCATGTGCGCCGGCGCCATCGCGGGCGCCGTCACGGGCATCTTGACCACCGTCTTTGAGATTCCCGCAATCCTCGCCGGAATCCTTACGCAGATCAGTCTGTGGTCCATCAACCTGCGCATCATGGGCAAGTCCAACACGCCCATCCTTGCCAAGGGCACTATCTTCTCATCCGTCAGCAACATGACGGGCCTGCCGCAGTCCACTGTTGCCATTATCCTAGGCATTGTGCTGGCCGTGGCCATCGTCGCCATCCTGTACTGGTTCTTTGGCACCGAGATCGGCTCGGCGCTGCGTGCCACCGGCAACAACGAGTACATGATCCGCGCCCTGGGCGTTAACACCAACACCACCAAAATGATCGCCCTCGTGCTCTCCAACGCCCTCATTGGCCTTTCGGGTGCGCTCATCTGCCAGAGCCAGAAGTATGCCGACATTGGCATGGGCACCGGCGCCATCGTTATCGGTCTTGCCGCCATCGTCATCGGCGAGGTGCTCGGTCGCCTGCTGCCCGGCGGCCTCACGCAGTTTAGCGTCCGTCTTGCCTCCGCCGTCTTTGGCTCCGTGGTCTACTTCCTCATCCGCGCCATCGTGCTGCAGCTGGGCATGGACGCCAACGACATGAAGCTGCTCTCCGCCGTGATCGTTGCCGTGGCCCTGTGCGTGCCCGTGGTTTGGGAGCGCTACAAGCTCCGCAGCTCCTACACGAAGGGAGATGAGGCAGATGCTTAAGCTCTCGCACGTCAAGAAGACCTTTAACAAGGGCACCGTCACTGAGAAGCGCGCACTCACCGGCGTCGACCTTACCCTGAACGATGGCGACTTTGTAACCGTGATTGGCGGCAACGGCGCCGGCAAGTCCACGCTGCTCAACATGATCGCCGGCGTGTATCCGCTCGATTCGGGCGTTATCGAGCTCGGTGGCACCGATATCTCGCGTCTGAGCGAGTCACAGCGCGCCAAGTACCTGGGCCGTGTGTTCCAGGACCCCATGCGCGGCACCGCAGCCGACATGCAAATTGCCGAAAACCTGGCCCTCGCCAAGCGCCGCGGCCAGCGTCGCGGTCTTTCGTGGGGCGTCACCAAGGCCGAGAAGGACGAGTACGTTGAGCTGCTCAAGCGTCTGGACCTTGGTCTGGATACGCGCCTCAACGCTAAGGTCGGCCTGCTCTCGGGCGGCCAGCGCCAAGCACTCACCCTGCTGATGGCCACGCTCACCAAGCCGCGCCTGCTGCTGCTCGACGAGCACACGGCGGCCCTCGACCCCAAGACGGCCTCTAAGGTGCTCAATCTGACCGAGGAGATTGTCGACGAAAACCATCTGACCACGCTCATGGTTACGCACAACATGAATGACGCTATCCGTCTGGGCAACCGTCTGATCATGATGCACGAGGGCCATGTGATCTACGACGTGGCCGGCGACGAGAAGAAGTCGCTCACCGTAGCCGACCTGCTGCAGAAGTTCGAGAAGGTCTCGGGCGGCGAGCTCGCCAACGACCGCATGCTGCTGAGCTAAACCTACCAAAAAGGGACAGGTTTATTTTGGCAGGTTTTATCTGCGCAAACGTCAAAACCGCCGCAAAGGGACAGACGCCCTTGCGGCGGTTTTCGCATATTATGTCGATAATCCGATATTCAACCAGACTTTCTGGCTAAGGACTAAGGAAACTGCCATGAAAAGACTCCCCCGCCTTGCGTTAGCCGCCGCGTTGTTTGCCGGCTCGCTCGCAGGCATCCCAAGCCTCGCTTTCGCGGGGAACCTGCCCGCCGCTATTGACGGCTCCGTGGCCGTCATGCACACCAACGATATCCACGGCAGCTACAAGTACAGCTACAACGCAAGCAAGGGCACCGGCGCTGTGGGCTTTGACGGACTGGCGGTTCTCTATAGCGCCCAAAGCAGCGCCCCCGATCTTTTGCTCGATGCGGGCGATACCTTCCACGGGCAGTCCTTTGCCACCATGAGCGAGGGCAAGAGCATCGCCGAGCTCATGGACACCTTCTATGCAGACGGCTACGACGCGACCACGCCGGGCAACCACGACTGGAGCTACGGCGCGGACAAGCTCCGCACCATGACCGGCTACAGCCCCACCGGCACGCCCTTCGCCATGCTCTGCGCGAACGCGAAGTCTACGAGCGGCGTATGGAGCTCGAGTATCACCAAGACGCTCGATCGCACCTGGGAGGATAGCGAAGATCACTCCACATTCGACTACAAAATCAAGGTCGGCGTCGTGGGTGCCATGGATGAGTCGCTGGAATCCTCGCTGCGCGCGGACCTGGTCGCGGGTACGTCGTTCTCGAGTGCCGCGAACGCCATCAATGCCGAGGCCAAGCGACTGCGCGAGACAGAGGGCTGCAACGTTGTCGTCTGTATCGCGCACACGCTCAACGCCAAGACCTTTGCTGCAAAGCTCGTTGGGGTCGATGCACTGGTCGCGGGCCACGAGCACATCAACTTAGACGAAAACGTGACGGGGGCTGACGGCAAGTCGGTCCACGTTGTCGAGGCGGGCAGTGCCTTTGCCGAAGTGGGACTGCTTTCCGTCCCCTACGAGTACGACACCAAGGGCACCGAAAGCACCGACGATGACACGGTGGCGGTATACGCAGGCAAAAGCGACGAGAAGCTCTATACCACCAAGGACGTAAACGTTCTTTTGACCGACCCCAACAAGGGCTTCGCCTATCAGAGCATCCTTGATGAGGTCCACGACAACAAGATCAAGCCGCTCGACGATGCCTTTAACGCCGCATCGAGCGAGGTGCTCGGCACGAGCTCTACCAATTATTTCTACGGCGAGAACGCATCTGGCACGCACGGCTGGGAGATGGTGCGCACCACCGATTTCCGCCCCAGCAAGGAGGGCGACACCACCAAGGCCCAGACCATCGGCCATGTGATCTGCGGCTCCTATCTTGACCTGACGGGCGCAGACCTTGCCATCGAGAACGCGGGTGGCATCCGCGGCGGCATCGCTGCAGGCGATGTGACCGCAGGCAACGTCATCGCTATCTCGCCCTACGGCAACACCGTGGAGACCTGGACCATGACCGGTGCGGACTTCCTCGCAGCGCTCGAGCATTCGCTGCAGATCAGCGACGAGTGCAATCACAGTTATGAGCTTCAGCAAGCCTACGTGGCAGCCGGCCATACCGAGCAGGAAGCGCAAGACAAGTACAAGTGGCGCGATGACTCTGGCAGCGTTCTCTCCTTTGGCGGCATCAACGTGACGATTGATTGGACGCAGCCCGAAGGCAAGCGCATTGTGAGTGCCACACTCGCCAAGGACGGCAGCACGCTCGATCCCACCAAGACCTATACCGTCGCCACCAACAACTACATCATTACCAACACGACCGACTTCCCCACCTTCGCACACGCCACCAAGCGCACCGAGTGGGGCACGTGTGAGGCGGCGCTGAGGGCGCTGATTGGGCAAAACGGCTGGGAGAGCAAGATGGCCGGACTCGCCGGCACCATCAGCTTTGGCTCCGCTGCCGTGGACCCCACGCCCACACCGGCCCCGACGCCTGAGCCCTCGCCTAAGACGGACGCGACGACCACGAAGGTCATCACCAAGAAGACGACCGGCAAGCTCGCCGCAACGGGAGACCGCACGCTGGCAGTAGTTGGCACGTGCCTTATCGGCGGCATCATCGTCATCATTCTCGGCATTATCTGGAAGCGTCGACGCTAAGCTACGCCGCCGGGCCTTGCAGCCCCGCCGCATAAACCTTATATCGAGCACAGAAGCCCGTACGAATTTGATCGGACGGGCTTCTTGGTGGGTATCATGGTTGGATGATCATGAGGAGGTTTCCCTACATGGAATTGTTTGAGCCAATTCTTCATTTCTTTGCACAACGATGGGTCCACAACATCATCTGGGCCGGTATCTTGGCCATCGGCACCGCCGTTGCCGCCAAAATCGCGTCCAAGACCCTGCACCACCTGCTTAACCGCGATGATAACCCGCTCCCAGCATCGAGCATCTTCATCAACATCACACGCGCCGTCATCTGGATGATCGGCGGCAGCTTTATCCTCGACAACTGTTTTGGCATTAATGCAAACGCCCTCGTCGCCGCTCTTGGCGTCGGCGGCATCGCCATCTCGCTCGGCTTTCAGGACACGCTGTCGAACCTTATCGGCGGTATGCAGGTGACCTTCATGGGCATCATCAAGCCCGGCGACAATATCGAGGTCGGCGGCGTGTCGGGCGTGGTCCAAGACATCACCTGGCGCCACACGACCATCGAGGATGCCTGCGGGCAGACCATCATTGTGCCCAACTCCAACATCTCCAAGAACACGCTCGTGCACCTGATGCCCTTTGGGCGCGTGGCCGTGCCCGTTGCCGTAAAGGACACGTCTAAGTGGGCCTCGCTGGACGCGCTGGCAGATGAGCTTACCGACGCCACCAAGGCCGCGGTGCTTCCCATCTCTGGCTTTGACAAGGAGCCGTACGTGCTCTTTAGCGAGATCGGCGACTTTGGCGTCAAGGGCAAAATCATCTTTATCGTCAGCGACGATAGCACCACCTTCACGGCAGCCGACGCCTGCATTCGTGCCATCGCCCCCATCATCGCCTAAACTACCACAAAGGGGACAGGCACCTTTGTGGTAGTTTCGCATCGTGGTACCATGGTTCATATCGTTGTTTAAACGACTAAGGGAGTAGACACCATGGAAGAGGCCTATCGTCAAGCACGCAAGCGCGGCGAGCAGGGACGCCGTCGCGCCATTAGTCAAAGCGAGCATCCGTATCTCACGGACCTCGATAGCTTGGTTTCCCAGCTCCCCTTAGGCCAGCGAGAGAATGTCGGCCTGAGAGATATACCGCTCGAAATGGTCGTCGGCACGGTTACCAAGGGCCGTCAGTCCGCCTTCTCATGCAACTTTATGCCCTTGCTGCCGTTTAGCACCGAGTTCGCCCGCAAGTGGTCTAACCTCTACGACATCCAGGTGACCGAGGGCTATCGCGATCCCGTCATCGTCACCGAGTTCATGCATCGGTTTTACGTCCAAGAGGGCAACAAGCGCGTCAGCGTTCTCAAATTCCTGGACGCCCCGACGATTTCGGCCAAGGTCACCCGTCTCTACCCCGGCACATGGGAATCCGTCGAAAGCCGCCTGTACGGCGAGTTCTGCGCGTTTTGGCGCGTCTGCCCCCTATACGAGATCGAGTTCTCTCGCGAAGGAAGCTACGAGACGCTCGCCAAGATGCTCGGTCAGAACCTTATCGAAAAATGGCCGCAAAAAAAGGTCGACTACCTGCGCCACACCTTCCTACTCTTTAAGCGCGCCTACCTTCGCGCAGGCGGCGACCACCTGGACATTACGCCCGCCGACGCCATGCTCGTCTACCTCAATGTGTACAACCAGGACCGCCTGCTGGATACGCCGACGGATATCGTCGTAAACCGCCTGTGTAAGATTTGGCGCGAGCTGGTCATTGCCGGCAAAAATAACGAAGACAAGGTCGATCTTGTCGAAGCACCGAGCGTCGATGAGGAAGAGTCGCCCGCTAAGTCCACCTCCGGCGTGCTCAACTTCTTTATGGGCAAGACCGTCTATTCGGCGGCCAACCCCCTGCGCATCGCCTTTATCCATGAATTCCCCTGCGCAACGTCGAGCTGGGACAGTCTGCACGACCAAGGGCGTCAGTATCTCGATGAGCACTTTGGCGGTATCGTGCGCACCGAGGCGTTCGAGGACTGCCACGATCCGGACGTGTTCTACGCCGCCGTGGAAACGGCTGTCAAACATGGAGCTAACGTCATCTTCTCGACCTCGCACCGCCTGATGGAATACACGCTCAGGGCTGCCGTTGAGTATCCCCAGGTGCGATTCCTCAACTGCTCTATCGGCCTTCCCCACCAAAGCGTGCGTTCGTACTTTGGCAAGATGTACGAGGCCAAGTTCCTCCTGGGCGCCCTTGCCGCCAGTATGGCGGACAACCACCGTATCGGCTACCACGCGTCGGTCTTCGCCTCGGGCGCGCTTAGCGAGATCAACGCCTTTGCGATTGGCGCCTCGCTGCTCGACCCCCGCGCGCAAATTATCCTGACCTGGGGCGATGTGCCCGCCGGAGGCCTTGCCGAGGCCATGTGCCGCGAAGGCGTGAGCGTCATGACCGGCGCTGACATGTCAAAGTCGCTCGTAGACCCTACGGCCTACGGACTCCACCGCCTGGTCGATGGCAAGGTCGTCGGCATCGCCATGCCGGTCTGGAACTGGGGCCGATACTACGAGCTTATCGTGCGAAGCCTGCTGCATGGCACCTGGGATGAGACCAGTGACGACAGCCAGGTTCGCGCCGTCAACTACTGGTATGGCATGAGCTCGGGCGTCATCGACATTCGCTACGCTCCGGGCCTGCCCTATCAGACGCGCAAACTGGTGCAGCTGCTCCGCAATGGCATCGTCGAGGGCTCCATCAACCCATTTGGCGGCGAGCTCCACAGCCAGGACGGCGTGGTTCAGATTGAGGGCTTCCCTCCCCTGCCGAGTACGCAGATTGTCGAGATGAACTGGCTGGCTGACAACGTTATAGGCTCGATTCCGCAGCTCGATAACGAGCCGGAGGTCCGTGCCCTATGAATATCCTAGCCATTGCCGATGTAGAGGAGCGCTGCCTGTGGGAATGTTTTCGCAAGGAGCGCTTTGAGGACGTTGACCTGATTCTATCCGCAGGCGACCTGGATCCGGACTATCTTGAGTTTTTGGTCACTGTCATCAACAAACCGCTTGTGTACGTTCGTGGCAACCACGACGACCGCTACGCGCGCCATGCACCGGGCGGGTGCATTTGTGTTGAGGACAGCGTATATGTGTACCGAGGTATTCGCATTGCGGGTCTGGGCGGTTCCATGCGCTACCGCGACGGCGCGAACATGTATACCGAGCGCGAGATGGCAAAACGCATGCGCAAGCTATCGCGAAAAATCGCACTGGTAGACGGATGCGATATTCTACTTACCCATGCACCCGTCGCAGGCATGGGCGACCTGGACGACCTGCCGCATCGAGGATTCGAGTGCTTTAATGCGGCTCTTGAGTCTTGGGGTCCCGACTATATGATTCACGGGCATGTGCACCAAAGCTACGGCCCCAACTTTCAACGCGAGCGCCAACACCCATGCGGAACGAAGATTGTCAACGCCTGCGGCTATACCAAGATCGAAATTGACGAGGCGCGCTACCCCACGCGCGGTTGGAAGGCCGCTTGGCTCAACTCGCAAACCATGCGCCGCGAGCTCAAACGCCACGAAGCAATCGAGTCTTCAACCGCCAGAACCCCCTGGTAACTGCCAACAACCACCGCGAAGGGGATAGTGAACTGCGCCCCGAAACTTGGACTGAATAAATAGCGACTACGCCGCAAGGGC
>ERZ835880.2881-NODE-2881-length-10757-cov-6.328443_pt1 | contig 10757 bp, 10 predicted proteins | sample MGYA00519944_ERZ835880 | MGnify/ENA primary metagenome ERZ835880 (study PRJEB31850, sample SAMEA3708787) | human gut metagenome | biome: human gut; feature: human-associated habitat; material: faeces | place: China | collected 2014 ... | reverse complement strand
ATTGCAGCTCTTCGAGCTGCTCGCTTGCAATGGGAAACGCCTTTCTTTTGGACGGGCGACGCCCGTTTTCTTTCTCGGGAAAGAAAATGGGGGGCGCATCACGCGGCACTTGTGCCGCATTGACATTCGCACCTGTGCGAAAAAGGAAGAATTCTCTTTCGAGAAAGAGAATATCCCCCTTTCCCGCATTCCCTGCACGGTGCGGGGAAAAATATCACCCCTCAAGGGGTGCGCTATTTATCGCCGCTAAATAAAAGATCGGCTCGCCGGTTTTCAAAAACAGCGCGAAATATCCGTTTCGCAAATTCCTCACCTCATGCTTAGCATGAGGAAAACTCCCGCAAACTATGGCTGGGAAATTTATTACTGCTTTTTGATGCAGTCAATGAAGCTGCCGATCGCCATACCGATGCACGTACCGCTCGCCATACCGGCGGCCATGTTGTTAAAAAGCAGCTGCCCCAGTGCAAAGCCGATGCTCATGCCGATCAGCATACCAAAAATCATACAATTGCCGCTGTCATCGGTCTTCTTTTCTTTCTTATCGGACATGTTTTTCCTTCTTACTGTTCGTCGTAGCCGAAGCTTCTGATATAGTTCATATTGTCGCGCCAGTTTTCCTTGACCTTGACCCAAGTCTCGAGGTAGACCTTTGTGCCCATGAAGCGCTCGATGTCGCGGCGGGCCTCGGTCGAGATCTTCTTGAGCATCGCGCCGTTTTTGCCGATGATGATACCCTTGTGGCTCGCCTTTTCGCAGTAGATGGTCGCGTCGACCTCGATGACCTCGTCGTCGCGCTCAATAAAGCGCGTGATCTCGACGGCCGTGCCGTGTGGGATCTCTTTATCGAGGTTGCGCAGCAGCTTTTCGCGCACGATCTCGCCCACGACCTGACGGTCGGGCTGGTCAGTCGTCATGCCGTCGGGGAAGAGCTGCGGGCCCTCATAGGCGTACTTGCCAAGCTCGTTCATCAGATCGTCCAGCCCCTCGTGCGTGCGCGCGGAAATGGGGATAATGGCGTCAAACGCATACGCCTCGCTGTAGGCCGCGATGACGGCGAGCAGGTCGTCCTTTTTCTCGACAGTGTCGATCTTGTTGATGCACAAAATCGCCGGCAGGTGAGAAGCCTTGATCTTTTCGATGAGCTCGGCCTCAGGGATGCCGACGTGCGCCACTGGTTCAACGAGCAGCAGCACCGCGTCCACGTCCGCGATGGATTCGCGCGTGACCTTGACCATGTAGTCGCCCAGGCGGTTGCGCGCCTTGTGGAATCCAGGCGTGTCGAGCAGCACGTACTGCGTGTCGCCGCGGTTCACCACGCCGTAAATGCGGTTGCGCGTGGTCTGGGGCTTGTTCGACACGATGGCGATCTTCTCGCCCACAAGGGCGTTCGTCAGGCTGGATTTGCCGACGTTAGGCCGTCCGCAGACAGTGATCATAGCGGTTTTCGTTTTGTTCATGATAGGTGATCCTCAACTTTCTTTTGTTCGTTGAACGTTTTTTATTGATACAGCGTAAGCTGTATTTTCTTTTTTGCCCAAAGGGGGCGGGGTTCTGTCCCAGTGCCGTGGGGACGCGGGGCAAAGGGGGTATTCTCTTTCCAAAGAGAATACCCCCTTTGGAACCCCCAGAGAAAGGCAAGGGGTCTTACCCCTTGACCCCGCACATTGGCAGTTTTTATCTTGAAGAGCTGCACGCGCTGCGCATTGCACAGCCGTTGGCAGCTCTGCTGCCTTACGGATGTGGCATACCCCTTGCGGGTAATCGGGTGCGGTGTACATGGCTTCGCCATGAATCTTCTGCAAGTCGTATCTACTCTCAACCGCGCCTTACTATCGTGAGGCGCGAGTGACGTTTGCACGGCGGCAGACTGCTTGCCGAATGCGGCTTGCTGCGCTCGCCGCATTGATGATTACCTCGATAGACGATGATTAGGTGTACTTCTACAAGATGGGCAGAGCTCTGGGGGTTCCAAAGGGGGTGTTCTCTTTCGCGAAAGAGAACACCCCCTTTGACTCGCTCCCCTGCGCGGCGCAGGGAACCCCTTTGCACTTTTTGCAAGAAGAAAATAAAAGACTTCCTTTTCTAAAAAATCTCTGTTACAATACAGGATACAAATACTAAATCGCAAGGAGAACTTTGATGAAAAAGCTGCTTTGCCTTCTTCTGACGCTCGCTATGACGCTTTCGTTCGCTGCCTGCGGCAGCAAGGCGGACGACAAGACGCCGGAAGAGGACGATCCCACACAGGCGGAGACGCCCGTCGACGACAAGCAGGACGAGCCCTCCGCGGATGACGCGGACAAAGACAATGCGTCCGACGCTACAGAGATCGAACCCGACGCAAACAAGGGCGAAAAGCCTGACGAGGCACAAAAGCCCGCGGAACCGACCAAGTCCGACAGCAAGAAGGACGAGACGCCCGCAAGCAAGCCGTCCGAACCTGCTAAACCTGCCGAGCCCTCCAAGCCCGCGGAAACACCGTCGGAAACACCGTCGGAAACACCTGCGGCGCAGGACACCGGCGCGCTCTCACTGCTCACGTCTGTCTGGAGCACGTACAGCGAGGATGACAAATTTCCCGCCGCGGGCGGAGACGCAGAGCACAGCGTCGACGACGCGCCCGGCAGCTTCGATGTGTCGAACGCTGACAACCTGACCTATCAGCTGACGTTCCCGTCCGCCGACGTGTCGCTCATCGACGGCGCGGCATCGCTCGTGCACATGATGAACCTCAACACCTTTACCTGCGGCGCGTTCCACGTCAGTGACGCGGGCAACGTTTCGACCGTCGCTGCCGACATCCGCAGCGCCGTGCAGGGCAAGCAGTGGATGTGCGGCTTCCCCGAAAGGCTCGTGATCCTCACGTCGGGGCAGTACGTCGTGTCCGTCTACGGCAACGAGAGCCTGGTCAACACGTTCCGCGACAAGTTCGTCGCCGCCCACAGCGGCGCGAGCACCGTCTATGACGAGGCCATCGGCGCGTAACTTCATCAAAAAAGGAAGCGCAAGCATTTTGCTTGCGCTTCCTTTTTACAATTCGATGATCTGGCAGGGGACGGGGATGGGTAATTCCTCATGTGTGGAGAGGATCACGATTTTCGTCTCTGCCGCGCGCAGGATGGCGCGCATCGCGGCCTCGCGGTTTTCCGCGTCGAGGCCGGTGAACGGCTCGTCGAGCGCGAGCGCGTCGGACGGCGTGAGCAGCGCTCGAGCGAGTGCCAGCCGGCGCTGCATGCCGCCGGAATAATCGCGTACCTTCTTTTTCCCCACGTCGCCAAGTCCCAGTTCTTCCAGGAGCGCCTGCGCCGCCGCGGCGTTGTAATTCGCGCCGAGGACGAAGCGAAGATTTCCCTCTGCGTCCAGCCCTTCGAGCAGGCGGTTTTCCTGAAAGACCGCCGTCCAGCGAAATTTATCGCCGTTGACCGTGCCGCTGTCCGGCGTTTCCAGCCCGAGCAACACGCGCAGCAGCGTCGTCTTGCCGATGCCGGAGGGACCGAGCAGGCGCGTCACGCCGACGCGCGCGGTAAAGGAAATGTCGTCAAGCACGGCATTCTCGCCGTAGCGCTTGCAAAGGTGTTCGACTTGAAGCTCCATCATGCTCCCATCCTTTCTGCGATCTTGTCCACGAGGAGAAGAAACAGCTTTTCAAACGCCGCCGAGATCAGCACGATCGCCGCCGTCCAGGCGAAGAGGTCGGCAGTCTGGAAGTATATCTTCGCGTTGTAGAGCTTCTCACCGATCGAGCCGCTGGAGAGGGCGATGACCTCCGCCGCGGTGCCGGACTTCCAGCAAAGGCCCAGCGCCGCACTGACGGCAGAGCGGAAGTAGGGAAGCACCTGCGGCAGATACACGCCCCGCAGCGTGCGCGAAAACGGCACGCGGAACACGCGCGCCATCTCCAGAAGAGAGTCGTCCGTGCGCCGGATGCCCTCAAGCACATTTAAGTACACGGGCGGGAAGACCATCAGCGCCGCGATGAACAGCGGCAGCGTTCGGCTGGAGAGCCAGATAAGCGCCAGAATGATGAACGACGCCACCGGCACGGTCTTGACCGCCGCCACGAGCGGCGCAAGCAGCTCTTTGACGCGCGAAAACCGCGCGGAAAGCGCCGCCAGCACAACTGCCAGCGCGCAGGAAAGCAAAAAGCCGCCCAGAATGTGCACGCTCGACGTGCCGATGGCGCACCAGAACACCGCCGTGCCCGCCAGCGAAATGAGCCGCGCGAGCGAGGATACGGGAGAGGGGAGCAGCAGCGCGCCGTGCGGGTATGCCGCGTGCAGTGCCAACGCGGCAAGCTGCCAGACGATCAGCCAGAAAGCGACTGCCCAGAGACGCACGTTCTGCTTTTTTCCGCGCATGATCATCTCTCCTTTCCTTGAAATACGGCGGCGGGACAGCGCCCGCCGCCGCAAAGAATTTATGCGAAATAGAAGCTGTTATCCGGCATCTCGCCGCCGACAGCGGCGGGAGACGCATTGTAGAGCACCTCTAAATAACCGGGCAGCGCCTCAAGAAGGTCTGCCCCCGTCAGGCAGACGATGTTGCAGTAGGGCAGTGCCTTTTCCGCGACGGCGGCGTCCACGATGCTGTATTCGCCGATGAGCGCGGCGGCATCCGCGGTGTTGGCGTTCACCCAGTCGACGCTCGCGGCGTAGTCCTTGAGAAAGGCCTCCACGGCGGCGGGATTTTCCTCCACGACCTCGCGGCGGGCAACGATGACGCCGGTGATGAGGCCCGAACCGTTATCGAGCGCGTCCCACTCCTTCGTCAAATCGAGCGCCATGCGCAGGCCCTCGATCTTGCTCTGCGCCACGGTGACGAAGGGCTGGGGCAGGAGCGCAACGCTCGCCTGACCGGAAGCCAGTGCCGCGACACACTCGCTGTGCTCGCTCTTCCAGTCGATTGTCACATCGTTATCGGGATCGATGCCGTTTTCCGTGAGAAGATAGCGCAGGGCGTATTCCGGCGTAGAGCCCTTGCCCGCCGCCACGATGGTCTTGCCCTTCAAGTCGGCCATGGAGTGCACGCTCTCGCCGTTTTCCACGATGTAGAGAACGCCGAGCGTGTTGACCGCCAGCACCTCGATCTCGCCCTCCGTCTTATTGTAGAGCACGGCGGCGAGGTTCGCGGGCACGCAGGCCATGTCGAGCTCGCCCTTGAGGAGCGCGGGCGTCACTTCATCCGCAGAACCGGCAAGGGTAAAGGTATATTCATTGCCAGTCGTTTCGCCGCTTTCGCTGTCCTTCATCAGCTTCACAAGGCCCATGGCCGTAGGGCCCTTGAGCGCGGCGATGGAGTAGCTCGCAGGGGTGAACTCCTCCTGCTCGGTCTGCTGGTCGTTCTGCGCGTCGTTCGGCGTTTCATCCGCCTTCTGCCCGCAGGCGGCGAGCGAGAAGACGAGCGCAAGCGTCAGGCACAGGGCCAAGAGATGATTGAGGTTCTTTTTCATTGGTTTTCTTCCTTTCCGATGCTGCCCTCGGGCGCGTAGACCGTCTTGGCGGTGATGCCGTCCAGACGGCCGATCTTGCCCGACAGGGCGGAGATGACGTTGCCCGGCGCGTCAAGCGCCACACTGATGATGTTCACGCCCTTTTCGCGGTACGGCACGCCCATGCGCCCGATGATATACTGACCGTACTGGTGCAGCATCTCGTTGAGCGGCTGAACGGAGCTTCCCTCGCGGACGATGATAGCCAGCACGGCGACTCTCGTTTCCATAAACGCATTCTCCTTTGTCAAAATAAAATCATCCCTTCCGCCGTTCAGCAGAAGGGATGGAAACAGCAAATGACGACGCAACAGGGCTGTGTCTTTGTTTTCCCTCTTCTTGTGGCTCGGAACGCATCCTCGCTGTCAGAACGGTAGAATGAATCTGGTTCGCCGCCGGTCAGAGTAGTCTTCCCAGAAGGCAAAGCGATGATACCACACTTTCGCCGCAGCGTCAAGATGGAGGGACAATGGTATCGGATAAGCTGGAAAAAAGGCCACAAGAAAACGTCCGCGAATAGTGCAAGGCATATAAATTCCATTGACTTTTTCGACGTTATCTTATACGATATGATAAACGTACAAGTTTTATACGCAGGGCTGAATTCCGGCCCCGGGAAGTCAGCTCTGTGATCCACAGGGCTGATTTTTGCTATTTGGGGAGAAATGAGAGGGAAGCGCATGCCATATTACGCACACATCCGGCAGGATGAAAACGGCCAGACCATCTATCAGACCGTCGCGGAGCACCTGACAGGTACAGCCGCGCTGTGCCGAGAGTTTGCCGCCGACTTCGGCGCAGAGGCGGACGGAGATCTGATGGGACTCTCGCACGATCTCGGCAAATGCACTGACGCATTCCAGAAGCGCCTGCTTGAAGGTGGTCCCGTTGTCGACCACACCACGGCGGGGATGCTCACCTGTATAAAGATGAAGCGGCCCAGCGCCGCCGCGTGCGTCGCCGGTCACCACGGCGGACTTTTGGATGTCGGAAATCTGAGGACCGACCGCGCGGGCGAGGCCACGCTCTCCGGCCGGTTCAAAAAGGGCGTGGAGGGACACTATCTTGAGCGCTGCGGCGAGAGCGGCGTGACACTGCCAACTCTTCCGCCTGAGACGCCGGAACGGGATCCATTGAAAGCGTCGTTTCGGACAAGGATGCTCTATTCCTGTCTGGTGGACGCGGATTTTCTCGATACAGAGCGGTTCATGGACGGCGAACGCGGGCGCGGCGGATATGACGATCTTCCGACGCTGCTAAGGCGGCTGAAAGAATACATCGCGCCGTGGCAAAATCCCAAAACAGCGCTCAACAAGCTGCGCTGCAAAATTCTAAACAGCTGTCTGGATACAGGCAATAAACCAAAAGGCATTTACACTCTCACCGTGCCGACCGGCGGCGGAAAGACGGTCGCGTCGCTCGCCTTTGCGCTGCAGCACGCAGTGGCGCACGGGATGAAGCGGGTGATCTACGTCGTGCCGTACACGTCGATCATCGAGCAGAATGCCGAAGTATTCCGCGAGATCCTCGGCGACGGCAATGTGCTCGAGCATCACTCAGGTGTGCAGTTCGAGCTTTCCGACGGCGCGTCGCCCGAGGAGGTGCCCGCGCGCTGGCGGCGGAAAACTGGGACATGCCGGTCATCGTCACAACGGCGGTGCAGTTTTTTGAGTCCATTTACGCAAACCGTTCGTCAAAATGCCGCAAGCTCCATAATCTTGCCGACAGCGTCATCATTTTTGACGAGGCGCAAATGCTGCCGCTTTGCCATCTGCGGCCCTGCGTGGCGGCGATGGCATCGCTTGCCGAGCAATTCCGTTCAACGCTTGTGCTGTGCACAGCCACGCAGCCGTCGCTCGGTGACCTGCTGCACACCTATGCGCCAAGCTACCCTATCACAGAGCTGTGCCCGCAGACGGCGGAGGAATACGACAGCTTCCGCCGCGTGACGTTTCGGCAGGAGGGCATCTTGGAGGACGACGCGCTTGCGGAAAAGCTCAGCGAGCACCGGCAGGTGCTTTGCATCGTGAACAGCCGCAAGGCGGCGCAGAGCATCTTTGCGCGCTTGCCGCAGGAGGCGAGCTTTCACCTCTCGACGCTGATGGTGCCCGCACAGCGGCAGACGCTTCTCGATGAGATCCGGCGGCGCCTAAAGGCGGGGGAACCGTGCCGCGTCGTGTCGACCTCGCTGATCGAGGCGGGCGTGGACGTGGACTTTCCCGCGGTGTACCGCGAGCTGGCTGGGCTGGATTCCGTCTTGCAGGCGGCGGGGCGCTGCAACCGCGAGGGAAAGCGGGCGGCAGGTGAGAGCATCGTAACGATCTTTGAGCGGACGGAGCTGCCGCCGCTTTTGTTCCGCACGGCGGTGGGCGCAACACGCCATGCGCTGAAAGACGGGCGAGACCCCGCCGTGCAGGAAACCATGCAGCGCTATTTCCGCGAACTGCGCGCGCTGAGCGGAGAAACACTCGACAAGTCGGGTGTTATCAAGGCGTTTGAAAAGGGCATCAACGGCTGCGAACTGCCGTTTCGCACCGTGGCGGAGAATTTTCATCTGATCGATCAGAACACGCGCACGGTCTATGTCCCGTTTGGCGGCGGAGCGGCGCTCATCGAACGGCTGAAAGCGGGCGAGTGCTCCAAAGAGCTCTACCGCAAGCTGGGGCGCTACGCAGTCTCGGTCTACGAACCGCATTTTCAAAAGCTCTATGCCGCGGGCGCGCTGCTGACCGCGCGGGATATTCCCGCACTGGATGAAAGCAGCGCCATCCTTTCGGACCTTACGCTGTATGATGAGCGGACAGGCCTGACGCTGGAACCGGAAACCGGAAAGGCATTTTTGATCTAAGAAAATAGCAGAAGGACGGAAGACCGTCCTTCTGCTTGTAAGCATAATTGCTTTTCAACATATTTCAATCCACGTCTTATCTGACGACTTATTTAACATAGCATATATATTCCTCCTTGTCAACTATTAATTTCTTTTTAACATGAAGTTGACATTATAAACATATTGTATTATGATCAAATTAAGTTCAACTAAGAGAGGAGTGATCCAATGCCGATTCAAGTGGAGGTCTGGGGCGATTACGCCTGCTTCACGCGGCCTGAGATGAAAACGGAGCGCGTCAGCTATGACGTGATGACGCCCTCAGCGGCGCGCGGGCTGTTGGAAAGCATCTACTGGCACCCAGGGCTCCGTTGGGTGATCGACCGCATCCATGTGTGCGCCCCCATCCGCTTCACCAACATCCGCCGCAACGAGGTCAAGGATGTCATCAGCGCCCGCAGGGCGAAGACTGTGATGGAAAAAGGGCAGGGGGAACTGTACCTCGCCGCGTCGGAGAGCATTCAACAGCGCGCGGCTATGGTGCTGCGGGATGTACACTATGTCATCGACGCGCACTTCGACATGACGGACGCCGCTGCGCCCGGCGACAATCCCGGCAAGTTTCAGGACATTATCAAGCGACGGCTGGAAAAGGGGCAGTGTTACAGCATGCCGTATTTCGGCACGCGGGAGTTTCCCGCGCAGTTCCGGCGCTGCACGGAATCGCCGCCGTGCCCTGACGAGCTCAAAGGCACGCGCGACCTCGGCTGGATGCTGTGGGATCTCGACTACAGCGATCCCGCGAACATCACGCCGAAGTTTTTCCGCGCGAGCCTTGTCGACGGCGTGATGACTGTTCCGCCGCCAAACAGCGGGGAGGTGAGAGGATGATCCTGCAAGCGCTGACGCGGTATTACGAAGACCTCCTCTCGCGCGGTGAGATCGCCGCGCCCGGCTGGGCCCCTGCCAAAATCAGCTTCGCACTCTGTTTGAATGAAAACGGAGAGCTGACGCAGATCGTTCCAACGATGGAGGAGGTGTCAAAAGGCAAGAAAACCGTTTTTCAGCCACAGTTGATAACGCTGCCGGCGGCGGTGAAGCGAACGGTCAGCATTGCTGCAAACTTTCTGTGGGACAACTCCGCTTATTTACTCGGCATCGACCAGAAAGGTGACCCCGAGCGCAGTCTCAAGTGCTTTGCCGCAGCGGCAAGGCTACACCACGCGGTGCTGGATAGCGTCGATTCGCCCAATGCCCGCGCAATACTGGCTTTCTTCGACACTTGGAAACCGGAGCACGCGGCAGAGCATCCAGCGCTTATCAGGCAGCTCGATGATGTGACTGCGGGCGGTAACCTCGTCTTTCGCGTGGATGGCCGCAAGGTCGAAAAGGATACTGCCATCTGTGAGGCATGGCAGCGGTATCAGGACGGCGGCGAGAGCGGCGTCAAGATGCAGTGTCTCGTGACCGGAAAAGAGGATGAGATCGCCGCTGTGCACCCGTCGGTCAAGGGCGTGCGGGACGCGCAGTCCAGCGGCGCGGCGCTGGTGTCGTTCAACGCGCCGGCGTTCTGCTCCTACGGACGGGAGCAGAACTACAATGCCCCAGTCGGCAAATACGCCGCCTTTGCCTACACCGCCGCACTGAATCATCTGCTTGCGGACAGCGACCACGTCCAGCACATCGGCGATACGACAGTCGTCTGCTGGGCAGAGGGCGCAGATGATGCCTATCCCGGCTTTTTCAGCGCCGTGATTGGCGGCGGCACATACGGCGGCCTGTCGGACAATGATCTGCGCGCGGCGCTCAAACGTCTGGCGAATGGGCTGCCGTGCGACGACCTCGGCGTCGACCCGAATCGACCGTTTTACATTCTCGGTCTCGCGCCCAACGCGGCGCGCCTTTCCGTCCGCTTCTTTCTGCGTGACAGCTTCGGAAAGCTGATGGAGAATGTAAACGCGCACTATGCAAGGCTGGAGATCGCCGGTGCAAAATATTCGATACTCCCTTTGTGGGCTCTGCTGAACGCAACCGTACGAGATTCCAAAAAACAGGTCCCCAGTCCAGTTGTGTCTGGGGCAACGGTGCGGGCTGTATTTTCAGGAACTCCATACCCTATATCTTTGATGGAAGCTGTCTTGCTTCGCATTCGTGCAGAGCGAAACGTTACTTGGGAGAGAGCCGCTATTTTGAAGGTCTATTTGGCAAAGAACTACGAACGAGGAAGCGATCATTCAATGTTTTCGGAGGTGACAAGTGTGCAGTTAAATGAAGATTGTAACTATATGCCATATCTTTTGGGCCGTCTGTTTCGAGTGATGGAAGAGATTCAGCTTGCATCGATGGGGTGGAGCGTGAACCGGAGTATTAGGGACAGCTATTTCAACTCGGCGGCATCAACACCGAGGAGTGTATTTGGCAAACTGTTCTCCTTGA
>ERZ835880.2858-NODE-2858-length-10806-cov-2.887638_pt1 | contig 10806 bp, 10 predicted proteins | sample MGYA00519944_ERZ835880 | MGnify/ENA primary metagenome ERZ835880 (study PRJEB31850, sample SAMEA3708787) | human gut metagenome | biome: human gut; feature: human-associated habitat; material: faeces | place: China | collected 2014 ... | reverse complement strand
TCAGGGACTGACCTAAACCAAGCAGCTCTGCCTTCTCAGCGTCATCGCCTACATCGATACCTGTGGTATCCTGCAGCCAGATAACCGGTGTCTTATCACGAGCACACAGAGTAACGAACTCGTTCATCTTAATCAGACCCTGACGGTACAGCTTACCACCGATACCTACAGAACCCTGTTTGTACTCCGGATAGTTCATGAGTAAGCCCTGTACGTTAGCGATAACACCAACCAGAAGGCCGTTAACTTTTGCAAGACCAGCAACGATCTCCGGACCGTAGCCTTTCTTGTACTCGAAGAACTCACTGTTATCGAACAGACGGCCGATTACATCGTAGATGTCGTACGGACGTTTCTGGTTCATCGGGATGATGCTGTACAGATCCTCAGCCGGAAGCTGCGGAGCCTTCGGGCTGTCAACACGGAAGAACTCCAGGTTGAAGCACGGAAGGTAGTTGATGTACTTCTTGATTCCCTCGATAACGCCTAAATCATCCTCGTAAACTTCACGGAAGAATCCTGTCTCATCATAGTGGATCGGCACGGAACCCGGAGCCGGAACGTGATGTTTGCTGTTCTCGATCTGAGCGTTAACGATCTGCTCTGCTGCTTCCTCATCGATGTAACCCTTCGGGTTCATACCGGAAAGGATACCAGCTCCACCAACTGCCATGTTCGCATCTTTATGAGCGATCAGGATAGTCGGGGAAATGCTGTGGTAACCACCACCTGCCGGGTTGGTTCCGTAGATACCTACGATAACCGGAACACCAAGCTGGTTTAACTCAGCGTTGCGGAAGAACGGTGTACCACCACCACGACGGTTCGGGTATACTTTGTCCTGGTTCGGGAACTCAACACCTGAGCAGTTTAACAGGTATACTAACGGCAGATGCAGCATCTTAGCGGTATCTGCAGCGCGGAGCAGGTTATCTGCCTGTCCCGGAACCCAAGCACCAGCCATCTTCTTGTTATCAGAAGCGATGATGTAAACCCATTTGCCATTTACACGGCCAAGACCATTCAGAACGTTAGTTGTCTGGAAACGGTTGTCTTCCGGATTGTAAAGGCTGTTTAACGGGCACCATGTACCTGGATCGATCAGGGCGTTGATACGCTGTGTAGCAGAAAGCTGTCCACGTGCGTTTAACTTCTCTTCGGTTGTGATACCAGCATCAAGAGCCTGCTTAATGGACTCATGGATGTCGTTCTCAACAGCCTTCAGTTCCTGCTCGTTTTCCGGATTCGGATTAACCAGAGCTTTACCAACGGTAGGCATATTCTGGAAATATCCTGGCATTGAATACATATTCATGTCTTCTTTTCTCCTTATAAAATAAAAAATAAAAATGGTTATAAATGAATTGCTTGCGGGACAGTTCGTCTCCTGTCCCGCCTGCAATCAGTAACTAATTAATCGACAGAAATGATATCTGTCTTGATTCCCTATGGAAGGCTAATTACTTAGTCTCCTTCGGAACTTTGATGAATGCCTGACCTGGGTCGATCTCTTCACGAATAACGCGGATGATCTCCGGATCTGGACCTTCCATCAGCTGAGCTCTGGAGGTATCGATCTCGAAACCAGTGTTCTCCTGAACCATTTCCGGAGAGGAGAATGGATAGTAGTAAGCCAGATACATTCTCTTGGTCTCTTCATCGAATTTCATGATACCAAGATCGGTAACTACCATCTGCGGTCCACGGTTGCCCGGAAGACCTGCTCTCTCACGTCCGCCAGGGCCGTCCATCCAGCCACAGCTTGTGATGTAGTCAACATGATCCATGAATCTTCTCTTCTGATGCTGCATCATGATGATGGTGTTGCAGAAGGTAGCGATTCCGTTTGCACCGCCAGAACCGGTGAAACGTGTGGTAGGTTTAACATAATCACCCTTACCAAAGATACAGGTAGAGTTAACGTTTCCGTACGGGTCGATCTGAGCGCCACCGATGAATGCGATCATACGATCAGCATCATGTAACCACTCATTAGCCTCGAAACCTACGAAACGAATGTTCGGCCACTGTACTGCACAGTGAGCCATGAAACGGTTGTCACCTACAGAACGCGGAACCTCGATCGGAGAACAATCCATAAGACCACTCTCTACGATCGGATGGCAGCTCGGGCAAACAACACGTTTTGCCAGGGATGCACCGATTAACGGAAGACCGGTACCAACGATAACGATCTGATTTTCTTTAATATTTTTTGCGATGGCATAAGCCTGCATTTCCTGCTTTGTATACTTTGTATAATCAGCCATTTTAGATTTTCCCTCCCTCAATTAATGTCTGGTAGAATAGCCAAGATGCGGCTCATTCTTAAGGTTCATGAGGCGAGCGCCGCCCAGTACGTTGAGCAGATCATCCTGATCCTTGCATCCATATACATACTTCTGAAGGTAATCCTTGAAGGTCTCCGGAATCTTGGTGCCGTCAGCAGCATCTTTTGCAGCCTGTGCAGCAACTTCTGCAGCTTTTGCAAGCTTCTCATCTTCCGGCTTAGCAGCAGCAGCCTTAGCAGCTTTGTCTGCAGCCTTCTGAAGCTGTGCCTTAGCATCCTCAGCGTCAAGGTACTTGGAAGCCTTGTCGTACTCTTTCAAGCCCTTATCATCATCATCATAATAGCCGTAGCACTGTGCCGGCCAAGCACCGTACGGTGCACGAACAACGGCGTCTACACACTCACCAAAGATTCTTGTCTTGGTTGGGTCACGACGGATATACTCATCACTTACGATCTCCTCGCAGGTAACGATACAACGTTTTGCAGCTACAGCGATATCTACGTCATGGAACTCATCACCATCGATGATACAGGTTCCATCCGGAGATGCCTGCTGAACATGGATGATAGCGCAGTCAAGCTTCGGAACCGGAACAGCCAGCAGCTTCTCGCCTGGCTCAAGCGGGTTCTCGATCTCTACGCATTTCAGGTTGTCAACACCTTCCATGGTTCTTCTCTTCTCTTCGCTGATACCCCAGAACTTAACAAGTCCGGAGCCCTGCATCATACGTACCGGCAGGTACGGAAGACCCAGAGATGCAGCATGAAGCTGAAGCATCAGAACGTCCTGAGAATAATCCTCATATGTAAGCTCACCCTTCTCGATAGCTGCACGGAAACGACGAGCTACGTTGGTGTAACCAGAGTTTGCAGTATAGCAGTTGATGTAGGCTCTCACACGGCCCTCACCGATTAACGCATCCCAGTCACCACCTGCCGGGCCAGACCAGCCTACAAAACCAGTTTTACCCTGACGAAGGATCTCGTAAACTGCTGCATACGGTTTACGGTTTGTTGTAAATCCGCCGAGACAAAGTACATCGTTGTCACATACATACTTTTCTACGGCATCGTGTAAAGACATTACTTTATTAGCCACAATAAAGCCTCCTTTAAAAAAATTTTCTATAACTACCTATATAAATAAGTAAAAACGGGATCCGGTACTTCCGGCGCTGCGGTCTTTCGCAGGCCAGATGCAGCCAGATCCCGGCTGCAACAGCCAAAAATCAATATTCGATTAACCGAAAATCAGCATGAAGAAACCTGCTGCTACGGCAGAACCGATAACACCTGCTACGTTTGGTCCCATAGCGTGCATCAGAAGGAAGTTGGTCGGATTCTCTTTTGCACCAACTGTCTGAGAAACGCGGGCAGCCATCGGTACAGCAGATACACCAGCGGAACCGATTAACGGGTTGATCTTGCCGCCGGTTACAGCGCACAGCACCTTACCAAGGAGAACACCTCCGATGGTAGCGAATGCGAATGCAAGAAGACCCATGCAAACGATAGCGATGGTCTGAACACGCAGGAAGATCTCACCGTTTGCGGTCGCACCTACGGTAGTACCAAGCATGATAGTTACGATGTTACACAGTGCGTTCTGAGCTGTATCAGAAAGACGCTCTGTAACACCAGATTCACGAAGCAGGTTACCAAGCATCAGCATACCAAGCAGCGGAGCTACGGACGGAAGAAGCAGGGAGCAGAACAGTACTACGAATACCGGGAATACGATCTTCTCAACCTTGCTTACCTTACGGAGCTGCTTCATAACGATGGAACGCTCTTTTTTAGTGGTAAGAAGCTTCATGATCGGCGGCTGAATCAGCGGAATCAGCGCCATGTAGGAGTAAGCGGCAACGGCGATCGGAGCAACCAGATCCGGTGCCAGGTTGTTAGCTACATAGATAGCGGTCGGACCGTCTGCACCACCGATGATACCGATAGCAGCTGCCTCACCTACTGTAAACAGACCAGTTGCGTTAGCCAGCATGAATGCAATGTAGATACCGAACTGAGCAGCTGCACCAAGCAGAAGGCTCACCGGGTTTGCAATCAGCGGACCAAAGTCTGTCATGGCACCTACTGCCATGAAGATCAGACACGGGAACAAACTGGACTTAACACCGCCGTAGATGATACGCAGAACACCTGCGGTATACCACGGCTCGCTTTCCTTCATCAGGTCAGCCAACGGCAGGTTTGCCAGGAACATACCAAATGCAATCGGAAGCAGAAGAAGCGGCTCGAACTGCTTTTTAATTGCCAGGTATAATAATACAAAAGCAATGAGAATCATTACACAGCTTCTCCAGGTCAATGCTGCGAAACCCGACTGTGCAAGAAGCTCTTTTAATATTTCAAAAAAGTTCATTACCTAACCTCCTAGTTCAGAGCAACCAGAGCAGCTCCTGTATCAACAGAATCGCCAGCCTTAACAAGGATCTTGCTGACTGTACCGTCTGCCGGAGCAACGATCTCAGTCTCCATTTTCATGGCTTCCATAATAACTACTACTTCGCCAAATTTAACCGCCTGTCCTTCAGATACCTTGATGTTCAGGATTTTACCTGGCATTGGAGCTTCTACGGTAGTTGCGCCCGCCGGAGCTGCTGCCTTCGGAGCCGGAGCTGCTGCCGGTGCCGGAGCTGGAGCCGATGCTGCTGCAACTGGAGCCGGAGCCGGTGCTGCCGGTCTCTGTACCGGTGCGGATGCCGGAAGAACCGGAGCTGCCGGAGCTGCTACACCATTACGATCCAGAGATTTGTAAGCTTCTAATTTTTCTACTTCAACTTCGTATTTCTTTCCATTGATCGTAGCAACATATTTCATAATTCTTTACGTCCTTTCGAATGTTTATCATTACTGTTCACACATGTGTGCCCAGTAATGGGATTTTGCCGATGCTTTGTATTCCAAATCGGCAAAATCTGTTGCCTGAACTGTATCATACAGAATTTTCAGTTCCGAAAATTCCTTTTTGTAAACAGTTGCTATTTATCATAGTATCGTCTATTAGTTCAGGGTAACCAGTGCTGCACCTGTGTCAACGGCGTCGCCTGCTTTGACAAGAATCTGTGCTACTGTACCGTCTGCCGGAGCAACGATTTCAGTTTCCATCTTCATAGCTTCCATCACGATGACGGTCTCACCAAACTTAACTGCCTGTCCTGCAGATACTTTGATGTTCAGGATTTTACCTGGCATCGGAGCCTCTACGGTAGTTGCACCTGCTGCCGGTGCTGCCGCCGGAGCTGCTGCTGGTGCAGGAGCCGGTGCTGCTGGTGCAGGCGCCGATGCTGCCGGTGCTGCTACTGGAGCCGGTGCTGCTGCCGGAGCCTCGCCGTAACGCGGCATTGGCTCGTATGCATCGATTCTTTCAAGTTCTACTTCGTACTGTTTTCCATTGAGGGTAGCCGTATACTTCATAACTGCTCTAACCTTCCTTTCGATTTCCTTTCATTCCTGTTTCTCATTACTTAACTTCTGTCACGCTCAAGATCTTAAACTTGTCTGTCGGCAATCCGAGGTCATCCCCGATCGTTGCCATCAGCACGGCAAGTAATTCCTTATCAGCTTCATCCGACACAGCCGGTGCTGCTTTCTGTGCTGCGGCCGGGGCCTTAGCACCATCAGAAACAACGGAGCGGAGAATCTTGGAAATTACCATAATTGCCAGAGCCAGACAGATCAGAGCCAGGAAAACTACCGAAAGACCCAGCAGAGAAACGATAACTGACTGCCCGAAAGGCATAGTTGGTTCAGTCCACATTGTGCATTGCACCTCCTTATTTATTTTAGGTTCTGCTTTCTTTGTGAAAAATTATACTTATAAAATTCCACCAGTAAGATTCCGTATTGTGGAATGCATTCCATTTTTGAAAGCAATTTATAAGGGGCTTTTCCCCTTAACTGTAACAAGTGAAGCCACAGATTGACATGATCAGCTCACTTTACTTAAATTATAACAGTAACCCCCCTGATTGTCAACCAAGCCTTTCATAAATTATGCACAAAAAGCAGGGTGTTTTATTAGCAAAAACAACCTGCTTTTTATAGGTTATTACTACATTTTTCTACATTTTTCTTAATAACCCCCGGAAGAATCGCCAAGACCTCTCAAGCATTTTGCTCATATTCTAAAATGTATTCTGAAAGTCCCGTCCTCTCCTTTTTTCATCAGAACAAAGCCGCTTTTTTCTGTATTTTTTTATACATTTTCAAGAGTTGTTCTCGATTTATTTCGGAAGCTTGAAAGAGCTCTTCAGCGAAACAATCCGGTTGAAAACCGGTTTGCCCGGCTCGCTGTCGCGGCAGTCCACGCAGAAGTATCCATTGCGGACGAACTGAAAGCTCTCAAATGCTTTTGCCTCTTTCAGACCCGGCTCTAAGTAACACTCTTTCAGAACGCGCAGGGAATTCGGATTTAAGTTCAGCGTTCCATCTGCATTGAGTTTGCCCTTTTCCTCGTCTACCAGGTTCTCATAGAGACGTACTTCTGCTTTCAGTGCAGTCTGTGCTGCTACCCAGTGAATCGTACCTTTTACCTTTCTTGCATTGAAGCCGGAACCACTCTTCGTCTCTGGATCGTAGGTACAGTGAACAACCGTTACATTGCCGTCTGCATCTTTCTCGAATCCGGTGCAGGTAACAAAGTACGCGTTCATCAGGCGGACCTCATTGCCCGGGAAGAGACGGAAGTATTTCTTCGGTGGTTCCTCCATAAAGTCCTCGCGTTCGATGTAAAGTTCTCTGCCAAATGGAATCTTTCTGGAACCAAGTTCCTCGTTCTCCATATTGTTTGGTGCATCCAGCTCCTCGATCTGTCCTTCCGGATAGTTGTCGATAACAAGCTTGACCGGGTCAAGAATTGCCATCACACGGGACTTCTTTAATTTCAGATCCTCGCGCAGGCAGTACTCTAACATTGCACTGTCGATGGAATTATCTGCTTTGGAGACACCTGCCAGCTCTACAAAGCGGCGGATGGATTCCGGCGTGTAACCTCTGCGGCGCAGCGCTGCGATGGTTACCAGACGCGGGTCATCCCAGCCATCTACAATCTTATCTTCTACCAGTTTCTTGATATAACGTTTTCCGGTAATGACGTTGGTCAGATACATCTTCGCAAACTCAATCTGGCGCGGCGGGTTCTCAAACTCGCACTCTCTTACGACCCAGTCATAGAGCGGTCTGTGATCCTCAAATTCCAGCGTACAAATCGAATGCGTGATGTGCTCAATCGCATCCTCAATCGGATGAGCGAAATCGTACATCGGGTAAATGCACCATTTGTCCCCGGTGTTGTGATGATGCATATGGGCTACACGATAAATAACCGGATCACGCATATTGATGTTCGGGGATGCCATATCAATTTTCGCACGCAGTACCTTTTCGCCATCCGCATATTTGCCTTCTTTCATCTCCTCAAAGAGCTGTAAGTTCTCCTCGATGCTGCGGTTGCGGTATGGGCTTTCCTTACCAGGATTGTTAAAATCACCGCGGTACTCGCGGATCTGATCAGCTGTCAGATCGCAGACGAATGCTTTTCCCTTTTTAATAAGAAGAACTGCACACTCATACATCTGCTGGAAATAGTTGGATGCAAAAAACAGGCGGTCCTCAAAATCAGCGCCCAGCCATTTTACATCCTCGATGATTGACTCAACAAACTCCGTCTTCTCCTTCGTCGGGTTGGTGTCATCAAAACGGAGATTGAATTTTCCGTTGTATTCTTTTGCCAGTCCAGAGTTCAGAATAATCGATTTAGCGTGTCCAATATGAAGATATCCGTTCGGTTCCGGAGGAAATCTCGTCTGGACATGATCGTAAACGCCCTCTGCCAGATCTTTGTCAATCTCGCGCTCGATAAAGTTCTTGGAGACAGCCTCTTCCTTCTCCTCTCCCTCTGCCAATGGTTTTTTATTTTCTTCCATATACATTCCCTCCGTTGTTTCTTTTCGTAAATTGATACTGTTGTTTGAGTCAAATCAAACAGTTTTATTTTTTATCATATCACATTTTGGAGTTTTCGAAAAGGGGATATTTGCCCACAAAAAAGGAAGCGCCGCGGGAGGACACTTCCTTTTCTGATTTTCAATTTTTAAGCATCTTTATTATGGCAATTTAAGATGTCCTGCGTTCGCAGGTAATTGTACTTCTTCTTATTATATATGTGTTTTTATGCGATTTTACTTATGCGTTTGCAAGAGCCTCGCCCAGTGCCTCGCACTCAGCACCTGCTGCCTCGTCCGGCGTTGCGTTGCAGATTACCGGCTCGCAAGCCATGGTTACGCCCAGAGTCATGCAGTCGCTCTCCCAGGTACGCATCCACTCGCCGTCGCCCCATCCGTAAGAACCGAATAATGCAATCTTTTTGCCAGAGAGAACCGGGCTAACCTCGTCGAACATCGGCTGGAACTCAGACTCCTCTAACTGTTCAGCCCCCATAGACGGGCAGCCAAATGCGATTCTGTCATACTCGCCAGCTTTGTCAGCGCCAAACTCTGCGGAAGTAAATAAATCAGCCTCGCCACCCGCTTTCTTAACGCCCTCTGCTACGTAATTTGCCATAGCCTCTGTGTTTCCCGTTCCGCTCCAGTATACAATTGCTACCTTGCTCATTTTATATTTCCTCCTTGTGAATAATTTACTTACTTAGATTTATTATGCGGCTTTTACAAGCTGAATAATCGGTGTCCCCTGACGGTATTTCTCCCGGCACACTTCCGTGCATTCCCGGTATGAATCAAACCGCCGTTTTGCTTCCTGCGGGTCGCCATACGTCTTCCAGTAACCGCTGCAGGTATAATTTTTTCCCTGATTTTCAATGAATCCAACAACATCCTCAAGCGGATACCCCAGGAAAATGCCAATCTCATGTGGAAAATCATGTTCCAGACAAAGCCGGTTGGAAAGCTGCTTCAAAAAGCCATCGACCGTCTTCTGCATCTGGTAACCAGACTTTTTTAAAAAGTGCTGTACAGATATTTTACCCAGAATAAAGCGAAGCCATTCCTCGCGGTACACCAGAATCAGAAACGCGCCCGTCCGGCTGCACTCTTTAAGCGCCCGCACCTGAAGCCCCGACGGTTCCAGCTCCCGGTTCCAGAAATCAAGCGCTTCCAGGAGTTTATCACGGTTCTGCGGCTGATAGCGGAACAAGTTCGACGGTTTGATGCCACGAAGAGTCGGCGCACACACCTCTACGAATACTTCTTCAAACAATCGTTCCATCTTCCTGCCTCCTGACTGCTTCTCTTAGTTAGCCATATCTACCTTTAGTTAGATATAGCTAACTATCTTTTAAAAAATAAAAGGCTTTTTCTGCCTTCTATTTTCCTTTTCACAGGTTAGTCTTATCTAACTTCAATGAGACTATATCATGAATCACTTACCACGTCAAGCAAATTTTGTTCATTTTTGCTTACTGAGTTTTTTTATCAGTAACATCATTTTCTATCTTTTGGGACGATAAATAATCTCATTCACCGTATACACCGTCACAAATGCCTTCGGATCTGTTTTTAATATATACGGCATGAGCTGTGCATATTCGTTTTTATCTACGATCGTGATAATTTCCGTCTTCGGCTCATTGTCAAACGCGCCGAATCCCTGATAGATCGTCGCGCCGCTGTGAAGCGTATGCAGGATAAACTGGCGTATCTCTTCTTCTTTTTCCGAGATAATGCAAACTCTCTTTTTCAGATTCAGACCGAAAATAAAATGATCCAGCACAATTCCGTTTAAGTATGTACCCAGAATGCCCAGCACCACCAGTTTTTTATCGCTGAAAAACACGGATGAGAGCGCCACACACATGCCTGGAAGCGCCATCGCTTTTCCCAGCTCCATATGGAAATATTTGTTTAAGAGCTTTGCCACGATGTCCAGACCGCCCGACGAGGCATTCATCCAGAACAAAAGAGCCAGACCAACGCTGACAACAAAGATATAGCAGACCGTATCCATCATCGCATCCTGGTTGAGCGACACAAAATCCGGGAAAACCTGCTCAAACACCCACAGAAAAACCGGCAGAATCAGTGACGTATACACCGTCTTGACGCCGAACTCGCGTCCGATAAAAAGAAAGCCCACCACCAAAAGCGCCGCATTTAAAATAAAGGTCAGCACTGAAATCGGCAGCGGTATCACATTTCCCAAAAGCATCGCCAGACCGGAAATACTTCCCACCGATACACCGCTCGGAATCAGAAAGAAATAGACGGCTGCCGCCACGACAAAGGTCGCCGCTGTGATCATTGTGTACTCCCCGATTACGCGCATGGACTTTTTTGCCATAACTTAAAACCTCCTCATATTACAATTTCGCGCGAGCGCGCATCATTGGCACGTTAGCGCCTTTTTGTGTGATAGAGACTTCCAAGGAATTTCCCATTACACAAAAAGACACATCGCGTCTGCAATGTGTCTTCGTAATGAGGCATCGGGGATTCGAACCCCGGACAACTTGATTAAAAGTCAAGTGCTCTACCGAC
>ERZ835880.2856-NODE-2856-length-10807-cov-2.609654_pt1 | contig 10807 bp, 6 predicted proteins | sample MGYA00519944_ERZ835880 | MGnify/ENA primary metagenome ERZ835880 (study PRJEB31850, sample SAMEA3708787) | human gut metagenome | biome: human gut; feature: human-associated habitat; material: faeces | place: China | collected 2014 ... | reverse complement strand
CGATGAAGTTCATATTGATCGAGTCGGTAACGTGGTTGGAAGAGTAGGCAATGGCCCCGTGGTTATCCATTTCGATTCTCACATGGATACAGTTGCAGTAAGGGATGCGGAAGAATGGACTGCTCCTCCGTTCGAGGCAAAAGAAGTTGACGGAATGATTTATGGCCGCGGTTCAGTCGATATGAAGGGCGGTCTGACTGCATCTATTTTTGCAGCTGCAAATGCCAAGGAACAGGGCTGGTTGGAAGGCAAGACTGTTTACGTGACAGGATCTGTTTGTGAAGAATATTGCGATGGTGTTTGCCTTGAAAACTTCTATGCCGATCACAAATTGGTTCCAGATTATTGTGTAATCTGTGAACCATCTGATAATGTCATCACCTTAGGGCACACTGGAAAAGTTCAGGCAAGAATAAAAACTTTCGGAATCTCTGCCCATGGTTCAGCTCCTGAGAAGGGAGTGAATGCTGTTTATGAAATGGCAGAAATTATTCAACGAGTTGAAAATCTCAACAAGACACTTCAATCAACCCCGGGGAAAGGTACGATTGTCTTATCCCAGATAAGCTCAGTTGCAGTTTCTTTGAATGCGGTTCCCGATCAATGCGAAATTTATCTCGATCGTCGACTTCGATTAGGAGAAACAGTAGACGACGTAAAGAAGGAATTGGATGAATTGGTAAAGGGTAAGAATGCCAAGTGGGAACCTGGAACTTTGGTAATGAATTCATGGACTGGAGAAAAGTTGGTGTATAAGCCCGTTCACAATCCATGGAAAATTTCGATGGAAGATCCTCTCACTACGGCAAGTATTGAAGCCTATGAAAAAACTTTTGGGCATGAACCAAAGAAATTTGATTTTTGGGATTTCGGAACAAACGCAGTCGTGCCGGTTTCTCTTGGAGTCAAAACAATCGGTTTTGGTCCGGGTGAATATAAATTGGCCCACATGCGTGATGAAAGATGTGATCCGAACCAAGTAGTTCAGGCCTGTGAGTTCTATACTAATTTAATCAAAAACCTGCCTGAGGAAAAGCAAAAATAAATGTCTTCTACTATCGAATGTCTTGTCCTTCCTCCTGAAGGAAACTGCTCGGAAGATTTCGGAACGGCTGCGGCTCTCGGTTCTTTAGAGTTTCATAAGAATGTTCCGGGATATGAGCCAACAAAATTATCCGATCTAAAAGCTTTATCAAAGAAACTTGGTGTCGAGAACTTTTGGATTAAAGACGAATCCTCTAGATTTGGTCTGAATGCTTTTAAGGTTCTTGGAGGAAGTTTCTGCCTTTTCAAAGTAATTTGTGAATTACTGGGATTGGATTCCAACAGACACTCTTTTAAGGATCTTCAAGCGCCCGAGGTTGCCCAAACAATCTCCAAAATGACATTCATCACAGCAACTGATGGAAATCATGGCAGGGGAATCGCTTGGAGTGCAAAAAAACTTGGAGCGAAATGTGTTGTTCTTATGCCCAAAGGAAGTTCCTCAGAGCGTTTGGAGAATATCCAAAAGCTGGGGGCCGATGCTTGGATAACCGACGTTAATTATGATGCTACCGTCGCAATGGCAGCTGACATGGCAGAAAAGAATGGTTGGACGCTTGTTCAAGATACGTCTTGGGACGGTTACGAAGAAATTCCAACCTACATCATGCAGGGCTATTTGACGATGGCGAAAGAAGCTCAGGAACAGCTGGGAGAGGAAGTTCCAACTCATGTTTTCCTCCAAGCAGGTGTGGGCTCGATGGCAGGGGCAGTAGCTAGTTTTCTAAAGTCAGCTTACGGGGAGAGGGCTCCAGAAATTGTAGTTGTGGAGCCGTTTTCCGCGGATTGTATCTATAAAACAGCTGCAGCCGATGACGGTGAGTTGAAGGTCGTGGAAGGTGATTTAAAAACTATCATGGCTGGACTGGCTTGCGGGAAACCTTGTACACTCGGTTGGAAAGAGCTCAGAGCTTGCGCATCAGCTTATCTAAGAATTCAAGAGTCGGTGGCAGCAACAGGTGTCCGAGTCCTTTCAAGTCCTTTGGAAGAGGATCCAAGAATTCTGGCAGGCGAGAGCGGGGCGGCTCCGATAGGAGCAGTTATCGCACTTCTGGCTGATCCTAATCTCTCTGAGATTAAGAACAAATTACAGTTGAATAAATCTTCAAAGATCTTGTGTTTTTTAACTGAAGGAGTGACCGATAGAAAGAGCTTCTTAGAGATTGTTTGGGAAGGAAAATATCCTTCCGAGATCTAAAAGTGAAGAGTGGGCGGCGGTCCTTAAAAGGCATGAAAGCCCGGACATACATAAGCGGTGTCGAAGTTGGCCGCGCGCCCATTGTTTTATTGTAGTGGTTGGAACTTTGGAAGTCCTAGCTCTTAGGCCTAAACTGAGTTCCGGCACTGAATAGTGTTGCTTGGTTACCAGCAATTTTTCCAAAAACAAAGGCTGACATAAGCGCTACTCCGCCCATGCGATCATGTCCGTGAGGTCCTCCCGATGCCTCTCCGCAAACATAGAGACCCGGGATGTTTTTCCCATCCGTATTAATAACCTCAGCATTCTTATTAAATCGGACGCCGCCGCAACAGAAGTGAACTCCAAGCTTCTCTCTGCCAAAATAAAAGGGCGGATGATCGATTGTCTGGGTAAATAATTTTTTCCCAAATAGTGGATCTTTGCCTTCTTTGGCGTTAAGGTTGTATGTCTCCAATGTGTTTCGTAATATTTGAGGTGAAACTTTCATTTGCGAAGCCATTTCTTCAATAGTGTCTGCCTTTTTTATTACTTTATTTATAAGTTTGATTCCTAAGCTTGCGCCTTTTTTAGACTGAGAATCTGTAATGGCCCACATTTCTTGCTGAGGCTGCATAAGAATTGCTTCCGACACCTCCTTCCATGAGCCTCCTTCATTGACGAAACGCTTTCCTTCAACATTAACGAAGATGTCGGCTCCTACATAATCTAGAAGTCTACCGCCCCAAAAAGGAATAAGCTGAATGTACTCGGTATCCTTGGTAGCCGCACCCAACTTTTGAGCCATGATGAGACCGTCTCCAGTGGCACCATCGAAAGTTTTTCCAAAAGGATTTGCTGTAGTCGGAAATTCGGGACCGAGTCTTGGATCGTACTTCATGCGCAAGTCGATATTTGCTGTAAAACCACCTGTTGCAAGAATGACGGATTTCCCGAAAATATTGCTAACTTGTCCTTGTCCATTTCTGACTTTTACTCCAATAATTCGGCCTTTTTCTGTTAGCAAATCAATTACTTTAGTTTTAAGTCTTAAGCTTGCTCCGTGGTTCAACGAATATTTTAGAAGTGTGATGACGTAATCGTATCCTGCTCTGACTAAGCTCGTAATGTGGCTCCGTGGATGCATGCCAGCTACCGTTTGATAGATTTCCTCATCCCATTTCACACCTAATTCTTCTAGCCAATTGATTGTAGATTCCGACTGAAAACATACTATCCGTGCAAGTTCATAATCATTCTTGTTCCCCCCGATTTCCAACATGTTTTGCAGCATCAATTCCGGAGAGTCAACAATACCTTGTTTTTCTTGTCTTCTTCTATCAATTCCTGAAACATATCCGGTAGACAAGATTGAGTGTCCTCCGACCACCGAACTTTTTTCCAAGATCAAAACACTTCCGGCGCCGCTTTGAAGCGCAGAACATGCAGCTGATAAGCCTGCGACCCCACTTCCAACGACAATAACATCCCATACTTTTCTTTCCTGTTCTTGTGCCCAGAGAGGGGAAGTCAGACTTGAACCAAGACCCAATAAGACAGTTCTTCTACAGATCATTTTCTCTCTCGGAAAGTCCCAAACTTTCGAACATTTTTAGAGCCTCTACTGATGAATGAACATCTAACTTATCAAAAGCATTAGCCCGGTGCATTTTTACTGTCGGCACAGCAATATCAAGCAGCTGAGAGATCTCTTTATTGGTTTTACCGTTTGCAGCTAAAGAAAAAATTTCCCTTTCTCGGGGCGTTAAAGAACGATATTTTTGAATATCTTCTTTCTTAGAATTAGTTCCCGGAATCGATGCAAGATTTTTTCTTGAGGCTTCTTCAACAACTTTATTTAAAACCAATGGGTTGATAGGCTTTTGAAGGAAATCAAAAGCACCATGCTTTAAAGTGTAGACGGCAGATTCGACATCTCCGTGGCCGGTCAAAAAGATAATAGGAAGATTGTTTTTATTTTGTTCGGCTAATCTCCTCTGAAGTTCTAATCCTGTAATCTCAGGCATTCTCAAGTCCAGAATGATGCATCCGGGAATAGAAAAGTTTTCTGAAGATAAAAAATCCTTTGCAGAAAGATAAGTTCGAACATTCCATCCAGTCATCTTCAAAAGAAGTCCTAAAGATTTCAGAAAATCTTCATCATCGTCAATGATGCGAATTAGGACTTTTGACTGAAGTTCCGAAATTTCTACAGCATCATACATTGCGTTCCTCTCCTTCTTCTTTATATCTCATGAAGTAGATGCTTGCGATTACGCCGCCTCCAGCTCTTCGAGAAAATTGAATATCGGCTCCAAAGTGATCAGCAATCCCTCTGATAATTGAAAGACCTAAACCAAGTCCTTCCGGCTTAATACTTTCACCCATCAAAACAAGACGTTCAATATCTTTATGGGACATTTTCCGTCCGGAATTCTCTATTTGAAGCCGATATCGACCGTCTTTTTCTTGTGTAATAGATACCTTAACTAATGGAGCTTCCTTTGAATTCAAAGAAGCTTCTTCGTACCCATTTTTGATCAGGTTGAGAATTAAGAGTTCAAGAGATAATGCTTCGGAGAGAATAAATGCTTCAGGAAGAGCGCATTGGAATATGACCTTAATTTTTTTAAAGCCTGGTTCATTTGCTTCATAGTTGCGCAAAGCTTTTTGAGTAATGGTCACGAGATTAGTTTTCGTCAAAGGATTTTGTTTTTTCTTGGCAAAATTTCTAACGGAATTTACTAGGCTGTTTAATCGGTCAAGCTGAGCAGACATATTTTTTAGAATGTCATCTTGAAAATCGTCTTTCTCTTTGTTTTTTTCTAGATATATCTGCAAAATGGCTAAATAGTTGGATAAAGTTCCTAAAGGTTGCTTAGATTCGTGCGCAATGATCGTTCCTAGTTGAGAAATAATCCCGTATCTCTCCAGAGAAGCGAATCTCTGTCTGCTCAGGGCCGCTTCTTCATTTGCACGCTCCTTTTCTTTAAGAGCAATCGAAAGAGCTTTTGTCCTTTGATTGACTAGCCGTCGAAGATGTAATTCATTGAATATTAGAAATAAAAGAATTGCTAAGACAATAAGAAGTTCATTTTTAAAACGATTTATTAGACCTTTTAGGGAGGTGTCTTTTAAATAAGAATAAGGTCCCAGACCTAAATCTTTCATCAATTGATCAATAGAAAATTGATCATGCTCGACTGACCACCTGTATCCATCAAACGCAGGCATTGACAGAAGCGTGATCGCAACCTCTCGTGTTAACCATTCAGGGGTGGTTGCAGTTGCAACAAATGACATATCGGGGTACAGGTCAGCTGTCGAACGCCGACAAGAGAATCCTGCCTTATCAATCGGTTGTTCATTAATGACTCTGAGACTGTCTTTCTCGATCAGTCCTAAGCGTTCGATTTTCTCTAATACACATGTAGTTAAGATGCCTGCATCGACATTTCCGTTTAGCACCGAAGAAATAACGTCTGGCGTTTGAAATTGAGCAAAGTGCACGGAAGAAAAGAAACTGTCCGGATCGTGGCCTTTTTGACTTATTTCTCTGAGCGCTGCAAGCCAGCCTCCTAAAGAATTGGGCGTGGAAGCCGCTATTTTCTTATTCCTTAAATCGTGAAGAGTATTTAAGTCTTTTCTGTCAGTACGCACAATAATCGTACTTCCGACAGTTTTTGCAGCATTCAGTCCTTCGGCATTAATTCTTGTAGCAATATGCGTAAAAGGAGTAGCTCCTCTAAACTCAACAAAAAAATTACTTGGTCCAATCAAAAAATCGACTTTTTGTTCTTCGATTTCTGAAAGAGTATCGACCGGAGAGAGAGAAACTAATTGGAATTCTGCCCCGCGAATATGAGAACGAAGGGCCTGCAGTGTATTTTTTAGGGTTTCGTTTTCTTCATAAAGTTCCAGGCCGTAGGCATAGCCGATCTTAATAACTTTCATCTCTTCACTTTGGGAAGAGAGAGGAGCAAGAAAGGTTGAAAGGGCGAACATCCCCCACAGTAAAAGACTCAGGCAAGATTTCAAAGTTCGTGTCATTTTTCTTTGATATTCCAATCTTGTGGGAGAAGGCTAAATATTTTTGGAAAGTGATTTGTCGTTTCCTTCGAGGTATAGAGCCAATGTTACACAGTCAAAGAAAGAAAAGATATGAGGATTAAAGAGAATCTTTGATGGGCTCGTGGAAGACAAAATCTATAAATAATAAAAAGATTACCCGAGAGGATCACTAACGGGTAATCTGGATTAGTTCATAGAGAAAGATAAATCAATTTAAGAAGGATTTAGTCTTTCCTTGGGCTACTTATTCAGTGAATTGACCGCGCTCTCGGCAGCCAACTTACCGCTGGTCATAGCCCAGGCCATATTTCCTCCCGGAGGAGAATCGTCACCCATTGCACCGCCAACGAGCTCACCGGCTGCGAATAACCCTTTGATAGGTTTGTTGTTCTTATCAACAACATTTAATTTGTCGTTGGTTACTACACCACCCATGGTTGTAGCAAATCGAGGTTGCTGTTCAACAATGTAGTAAGGTCCGTTTGCGGCAACTTGTTTTTTCATGAATTTGGCTGGTCTGCCGAAGTCAGCGTCCTTGCCGGACTGAACATAGCCATTGTATTTAGTAACTGTCTTAACTAACTCTGCACCGTCTACGCCGGCTTTTTTAGCAGCAGCTTCGATGGAGTCCGCTTTAACCACAATTGGATAGCCTTTTCCGTCTTGGGCAAGCCACTTGTCCATGTCCTCCTTACTAATACCAGTGATATTCAACTTCGTAAGGAATGCTTGGTATGAAGGTTCGTCAAGAAGGATAAACAGTTTGCCGCCTTGTTTGACTTCTTCGTTCTTGATATTGTGGTTTGTATCAAGTTCGCTAATCACTCTTTTGCCGGCTTTGTTAACCATGATGCCGGAGTTGTCCTCGAAAGCAGCTTTATTAGACCAGATAGTAGACTTCGCGATTCCTGGTGCTACTTCCATGCCGTTCGGGTAAATTTTACCCAAATCCATCATTTGAGTTTTAGCCCCGATTGCCATGGCCATTTTGTGACCTTCGCCGTTAGAACTTTTTACACCGTAATAAAGAGAGTTCTTCAGGTTACCTGCGAGCATGTCTTTATTGGCGCCGAATCCGCCGGTTGTCAAGATAACAGCAGGCGCATTGATTGTGTAAAGAGTGCCGTCCGTTGCCTGTGCTTTAACACCGACGACTTTTCCATCTTTGACAATCAATTCTTTAGCCGGAGTGCCTAAGAGAACTTTGGTTCCGGATTTCTCAACGGCTGCCTTGAAGTTTCTTGTGGCACCTTGCGCACCGTCAACCCAACGCATAACTCTTGGCTTAGAGTGTTCAGCTTCATTTGTGAAACCGGCTTTTGTATTCAATTGCATCCCGGCATAAGTTGTAGCCCAGTCAACCATCGGACCAACGTTATTCACATAAAGAGAGAGCATGCGACGGTCGTTAAGGTTGTGACCGTTCTTGATGTAGTCTTCAGTCATGATGGCTGGAGAATCATCTTTAACGCCCGCATCTTTTTGGATCTTTGAGCCTTGGATTACTACAGTTCCGCCATTAACTGCAGCTGCGCCACCGGCAAATGGCATTTTTTCAAGCAAAATAACTTTTTTACCTAATTCGGATGCTCTAATTGCGGCAGTTTGACCTGCTGCACCTGCACCAACAATAGCAATGTCGGTATTCAAAGTTTGAGCAGGGGCGCTAGCGTCTTTTTTCTGTACTTTAGAGAGTTCGTCTAAGTTGCCTCCGGCTTGTTTTACGCAAGAAGCGACAGCAGCCAGAATTGCCTTACTAGTGATAGAAGCTCCAGCAATTCCTTCGACTCCTAAACTTTGCTTAGCAACGATTGATTTTGGAAGATTTTCAATAGCTACTGAGCCGATTCCCGGGGTTTCCTTGTTTTGTCCTACTTCAACTTTTTGAATGGAGTTGTTAGAGAAAGTGACTGTAACCGGAACGTCACCGCCGTTGCCTTTCGCCACAGCTGTGTAGGTCCCTGGATTAAAAGTTGCCGCTTGTGCAAAGGATGCCAGGGAAAGTGCTGTTAAGGCAGAGATAAAAGTAAGTCTGCGAATCATATGTGCCTCTCCTTCGGGGGAAGAGCCCCCGAAAGCAGTAAATTTATTTAGATGGGTACATTGCTTTGTGGATAGAATTCAGAATTGTTTCTGCTTCTTCGCTTGGAATCTGTCCGGGAGCGGAAGGTTTGCCTCCAACCATGCAGAAGGTAATATCGGATCCTGTAAATTCACCTGTCATTCTGCTCATTACGCCATACTTGCCCATGGCCATTGTCAACATAGGTTTGCGGGAATAAAAGTTTCTAACTTTCCAAGTGGCCCCCATTAGCTTGAGAGCATCTCCGGTATCATGAGCCATGACAGCGATCTTCAAAATATCAGAACCAAGCTGTTCCTGGAGAAGAAGTCTGCGAATAATTTCAGCTTCAGAAGGTGTCCAACCAAATTCATGATCGCTCATGACGACTTTTACGCCTTTTTCTTTGGCTTTCTTGACGATCTGTTTGCAAATATCAGCGTTTCGGAACATTTCAATGTCGATGAGATCGATTTTGCCGTTGTCTAAGACATCGAAATAGAAATCGCGATAGAACTCATCTGAAACATGACGGCCGCCTCCTTCAGTTTTGTCGCGGAAGGTCATGAGAATTGGTTTGTTCTTGACGATGTCATAAACCTGATTTGTTAATTTGGCGAATTCCTTTCCGGAAATTTCCCCGATGTAATCAGGACGAAGCTCAATCATGTTTAATTCCGGACGAGCGTTGTAGTTCTTAACTAATTCGATGAAAGCTTCCGGAGTTTTTGCTGTAGTGGAGGCAATAATTTTTGGTCTTCCTTCACCGATTCTGACTCCCTTGATTTCAAGAACTTCAACGGGTTCTTTGTCCCATCCCGGTTCATGATTCAATGTGTCAACAGGCATCATCTTTTCATTGCCTTTCAATTTCGTGCTTGCCAAGGCAGAACCGGAAACTGTTGCGAACAAACTACCGGCTGTTGTTGCTATGAAATTTCTTCTCTTCATTTTTCCTCCAAGGAATAACAGTTAAGTTCATATTTCATAACGATATTTTGCAGATATGGAGGAGAAGAGAATACGGGCCGAAGCCGGTATAAATACAATCCAAGGGATGTGAAAGCGAGAATGTATTGGTAAAGAGTATGTAAGCAAAAACCCGCAGAATACATTGAAGACTATTTTCAAACTTGATTTTTTGAATTTGAGTTAATTGACAACCGGCAGCCTGGAGTTAGTCAGCCGGATGTGCAGTATTTGATTGCACTGGCCAAAGAAGAAGCTGATTAATTCAATGGAAAGAAAGTCTTTTTCCTTCGTATTTAAGAAATTTGAAAAGTTACAATTTCAAGATCTTCATACGGGTGCAAAAATGCCTCTTTCAAACGATTTAAAAGACAAATTCATAGAGATTGTTGGAGTAAATCATGTCCTAATGGATCCCTCCCTATACGGTCCGTACACCGATGATTTCACAGACCACTACAAATCACAGCCCCTAGTTATTCTCAGGCCTAACTCCACCGAACAAGTCAGCCAAATTATTAAACTTTGTGCTGAAAATCGTTTGGGAGTTGTTGTTCAAGGCGGCAATACGAATTTGACAGGATCTGCGTCTACCTCTACTCCAGATTCAGAAGTTCTTATCTCGCTAACCAGAATGAAAAATTTAGTCTCCGTTGATACCAAAGGGGACTCCATGGTGGTTGAAGCGGGAATGACTCTCGCAGATGTTCACAAATGTGCGGAAGACAACGGTAAGTTTTTCCCGCTTTCCTTTGCTGCAGAGGGCAATGCTACTATTGGCGGTTGCTTAGCATGTAATGCTGGCGGGGTTGCGGTTTTGAGATACGGCACTACAAGAGAGTTGGTGCTCGGAATTGAAGTAGTTTTGCCGGATGGACGTATTTGGAATGGCCTCCGTTCTTTGAGAAAAGACAATACCGGCTACGACTTAAAGAATTTGTTTATGGGATCAGAAGGAACCTTAGGTGTAATTACAAAAGTTGTTCTGAAGTTATTCCCGATACCCAAAGAAAAAGAAACCTCTTTAGTTTGCGTTGAATCTCCGGTAAAAGCTGTTGCTCTTTTGAATCGTGTTAAAAATTCTGCCGGTTCTTTGCTTACAGCCTTCGAATTAATTAGTGAAAAACCAATCGGCCGAGTCAAGAAAAATCTTCCTGATGTTGAAGTTCCTGAACTCTCGCCGTCTCCTTGGAAAGTATTGCTCGAATTGTCTTTATTTGAAAAAAAGGAAGAGTCAGTCCTAGAAAGTATTCTTGAGCAAGCGTTTGAAGCAGAAGAAATAACAGATGCAATTATTGCTAACTCTTTGAAAGACAGCCATAAATTCTGGCATGTCAGAGAATCTATTCCTCTTGCGGATAGAACCGAGGGAGGCAGCATTCACAGCGATATCAGCCTTCCGATTGCCAGCATCCCGGAATTTCTCGAAGTTTCTTTGAAGAGATTAAAGGAAGAGTTCCCTTGGATTGAAGATTCTATTTTCG
>ERZ835880.2851-NODE-2851-length-10824-cov-5.469960_pt1 | contig 10824 bp, 10 predicted proteins | sample MGYA00519944_ERZ835880 | MGnify/ENA primary metagenome ERZ835880 (study PRJEB31850, sample SAMEA3708787) | human gut metagenome | biome: human gut; feature: human-associated habitat; material: faeces | place: China | collected 2014 ... | reverse complement strand
CGTTCCCGCACTCGACCACGATACTACCTTTCGGGTCAGTGACCACATAGGAACTGTGACATTGTAAAAGGTTGGGCTTGAGCCAAAATCTCGTTTTGCCGGAGCCAGAGCCGCCGACCACCAGCACGTTTTTGTTTCTCGCGTTCTTGGGGTCAGGTGGGCGGTTGCTCATCATCAACCGCTCTGTTTTGGTTAAAATAATGTTGTCGGCAAACTTCGGAGCTTGAAAAGGTTCAATGTCCTTGGGTGTACCCCATCGGGCAGAGCCATATTCCATGCCGTGCCGATATTTCTTTGCATTTTTGCTTCGCAAATATACGGCAAGCCGTAACCCTGCGCCGCAGAAAAAGCCGATAAGCAAATCCAATGGGTGCAAACTGGGCAGCGGATTCGCAAAGGCTAAAGGCAGCGTTCCCACCATAGACATGATTTTATCGCCCAGTTCTTTGCCCTCGGCCAGCCGCCATGCTTCACCGAAATTTGTTGCCACCAGTCCCAGCAGGATATAGGGTAGATACAGAGCAAGCAGCTTCGTCAGCTTTTTTGTGGTCATAGTCCGCGCTCCTGTTCCTTGCGGCGCACCTTGCCGGGAAGTTCTGCTGCGGCTTGCACCAGCTCATGCAGCTTTTCCAGTACAGAGGGTCGCTTGGTTTTACTCAGAAGGGATGCGGAATATTCTTTAAAAGCCGCATTAAATGCCTCCACATCTGGGGCTTTGAAAAAGACCAGATACCGGGGCGGCATTTCAGAGTTATCCTTGCGAATAGCATAGTCAATGCCATATTTTTTTGCATACCGTTCAAACCCACGGATATTTGTTTTGTCGATTTCCACACTGGAAACACCACGATTCTGCCGCAGTAGCATTCGGACGCTCTGTTTGCCGCCAGCCATCTTCGTTTGCTGCTGTTGAATGGCAGCTTTTCCGGCATTAAGAATTGTCCGGGCGGTCAACTTTGTAGTAGACACCACGATGTTGAATGTTTTCTGCTCGACTTCTTCCTGCATTTTACCACCCCCCGTGCAGAAGTTTGGATTTAACGGTCATGTTCCGCTGGGGGCTTGTTCACGGCTTTATTCTCGGCGGACTTCACAGCGTCGTCCGGGATAGGAATCACCAACAGACGATTTCCTAACTTCAAAAAGGTTTCAGGCTGGTGAAAATGCTTCTCATACTTCTGTGCCAGTTCCGGGGAAAGCGATTCAAAATCCTCCGCACCCTCTCCGACAACCAGAAAAGTTCCGGCAACAACATCATACATTTGACCATGCTCATCACGCAAGGCACGATTCAAGGGCAGCCCCGTCAGCTTACCTTCATCGTTATACACGATAGCAACCGGATCATCGAAAGGATAGCTTGCCGCAATGGTGCCACCGACAGCATCCTGAAAATCTTTCAGTTCCGTGCCAATGGTGGCTTTCTGCGGATACATACCGGGCTGAACCAAAAGAATCTCCATTTTTCTGTTCTCGGAAAGCTCCTGCTCACCCACGGTTTTGAAATCGACACCGACAAAATCTGTGGAATCGAGAACATAGTCCTCATTGTTCCACGCTTCTGTAACGAGCCGCTCTGCTTCTGCCCGCGAATCGGCTTCAACAGAAACCGTGCGTTGGAGCGTTTCTGTAATTTCCACATCAAACTTCTTCATGCACACCTCAGTCGATGCAGATGCAGGTCAGCTTGTCGCGGTCGATCATCAGAGTAACACTGTTGCTTTCCAGATATTTCTGGATGGTGTACATATCGCTCATCGTCAGAGATGCAAAATTCCTCTCATCATCGAAGCGGTGGAAAATCACCGGGCCGACCAGATACCGCTTGCCCATCAGCTTAATGACCTGCTTGGGGTTGTAGCAGAAGCCCAGCGGTTCATCTTCGGAAATGCCGATGCCCTCATCTGCTTCATCGAAGCAGGGCAGGATATGCGGCGCATCGTCAGGCCGGATCACGGTCAAATCCAGAACGGGAGAAACTGCTGCAAAGTATGGCTCTGCATTGCCAAGTTCGTTCTGCATGACCATGTGCATGAAAGAGAAGAAGCCGGACACCGTATCGTCGATATGGTCGATTTTCTTGCTCATGGTGCCGATGGTCTTTGCGGTATTGAAATCAATCGTATTGTTCATGGGCGTTACCTCCTAATTTTTTTCAAAATAAAAGACCCAATCGGGTCTTATCGGTTCATGCGCTGTCAACGCTCATTGCTACGCTGACGCTTTTTCTGCCACGCATCCAGAAGCTGTATGATTTTTTCTTCCATTTGCCGGGGCGTGTAACTGCGCGGAAAGTATTTTCGCAGGATGTCGTTTTTGATAGTTACTGTGTCCAGTTCGCCTTTCTTTTCTTCTCCCATAATGGCAACAACGGCATCAGAGGTGAATTGACCTTTCTGTGCCAGTTCTTTGATGCGCTTTGCCTGTGAAACGGAAGGTGCGTTTTGCGTATCGTCCATCGCCTTTATCATTTCCTGCTGTTGCTCAGGCGAGAGATAAGACAGCTCTACGGCAGGATTGAATGAAATCATTTTTTCGTCCACCATATTGAGCAGTTCAGGAATAAGGTTCGTAAGTCGGACATACCGCTGTACTTGTCTGCCGCTTTCATCGGTGGCTTTTCCTATCACGTCAGCAGCCTCCAACTTCCCGACAACTTGTCGGGAAGTTAAATCCGACCTAGCACCTTGATTTTTTAGAGCATCCAGCTTCATTTTGTACGCGAACGCTCTTTCGCTGGGTGAGATGTGTTCTCGCTGCAAGTTGGAATCAACCATCAGAATCGTGGTGGCATCATCGTCCATATCACGCACGATGACAGGCAGAGATTCCAGTCCGGCCATCTTTGCGGCGAACTGGCGGCGGTGGCCGGAGATAATCTCGTAGCCGTCACCATCCGGGCGCGGCCTTGCGATAAGCGGAGCCAGCACACCAAACTGAGCAATGCTTTCCACTGTTCGGGTCATGGCTTCATCGTCCACAACTTTGAAAGGATGGTTGGTGAACGGATGCAGCTCATCAATGGGGATTTGCTGTACCTGCTCTCTTTTTTCTTCCTGCCGTTGCTCCTCGGTGGAAAATAGCAGCTCATCTAATCCTTTCAGAGCTAAGTTTCCGTTGTTTTTCGGCATTTGCCAACACCTCCCTCGTTAAAGATTGGTAGGCTGCGGCCACCTTGCCTTTCGGGTCATGCTGGTAAATGCTTTCTCCCGTTGTGCTGATTTCAGCAGCACGAACAGAATGGGGAATCGTCTGCTCGAACACATGGATCTTCCGACCGTAGCCTTGTCGGATTAAATTGTCAATCTGCTTACCATAGGTGGTGCGGCTGTCCGTCATGGTCAGCAAAATGCCCTCGATTTTCAGTTTTGGATTTATCTGCCGCCGAACTTTGCCAATCGTCTGCAAAAGCTGTTCCAGACCTTTTGCTGAAAGGTACTGTGCTTGCATCGGAATCAGTGTCGTGTCTGCCGCTGCCAGTGCGTTGATGGTAAGCATCCCCAATGAGGGAGTGCAATCCAGCAGAATATAATCGTACTCGCGTTTAGCACTGTCCAACACCTGCTTGAGCATCTTTTCCCGGTTCATACTGTTCACAAGGGCGACTTCCATTCCTGCCAATTCAATGTTGGCCGGGATAAGGTCAACGCCCTCTGCATGGTGCAGGATACCATCACCGGGCTGGATGGGCTGGTCGTTCATGGCTTTCTGCATAAGGGTGGACAATGTGGTGGACAGCTCATCCGGCTGCTGCCAGCCCATACTGATGGTAAGTGAACCCTGCGGGTCAACATCCACCAGCAGAACCTTTTTGCCCTCCATTGCCAGACCGATACCAAGATTTTCACAGGTAGTGGTCTTGGCCGTGCCGCCTTTTTGGTTTACGATGGCGATTGTGGTAGCTTTCTTTGCGATAACATCACCCCGCTTTCGTAGAGCCACGCGCAAAGTCGTGGTTCGTTTTATTCTGATAATAGAGATTCATGGTCGTGGGCGCATTGAACAGTGCTGCCAACAAATATTGCTTCATGTTTCGCACTGGGGAAGTGTTCTCTGCCAGACAGCCTAGCACGAAGCGGATATGGTCTGCGTTCAGCTTTTTCAGCCGACTGCGCACCACTTCGGTGGGCTTATCATCCCCGGCAATCCTCAACATCTTGCGTTTGGTGGAGCAGGTGTCCACAAGCAAGTCCACAATTTGATAGATGGTGTCCTCATCATCCGGGCAAAGCCGGAGCAGCAGTTCGACCTCCAATGCCTGATAAAAATAATCTTCGAGTTGTTCTCTGTCCGATTCATCCGGGAGGAAAGGATTGTTCCTCTCTGTTTTATTCTTATCAGTCTTATTAGATTGCGGTTTTGGCTGCACCAGAATTGTGCTTTCGGCAGCACCAGAATTGCTGTTTGGGCAATTCTGCACTTGCGCTTTTGGCAAGCCAGAGGAAAAGTCCTTGACGTAGATCAGGCTGGGTCTGCCCAGACCACGGCGCTTGCGCTCGATGAGGTCAATGTCCTCCAACTCCCGGAACAGCTTGACCGCCTTGTGCTCGGCGCAACAGAGGGATTCCTGCACTTCCCGGACGGTGTAAATGATATACACCCGCCCCTGCTCATCCAGCCAGCCGTTCTTGACCGACAGGCTCATGCGGTCAAGCAGGATGCCGTACAGTGTCCGGGCATCGGTGGAGAGCTGCCGGAAGCGGCAATCATGGAACAGTGCCTTGGGGATGCGAAAATAGGAGAACAATTCGCCCGACTGACCGTAGAAGTAGTCGTAACTCATGGCATTAACGGATCATCATCTCACGGTCTGCGGCACCTTTCATATACATGGCTTCTGCGATGTCACATTCTGCCAATATGACGGCGGATTCCAAATCAAGGTACTTGCGTTTCTGCTCATCGTTCAGCATCCGAAAGAACTCCCGTTCGATTGCGTCACGCTTACTTGCTGCCGGTTGGTAGCGCGGTGTTTTCAGCAGCTCCTCCCATTCAGGCTGTACGGCTTTGTTAAAATAGTTCAGCATAAAGTCTTTATCCATAGGCATCCTCCTTTTTGATTGTGAATCATCTAATTTTGTGATTTCTTCGAGTACGGATGAGTTATCGACTTCAAAGAGCAGCAGTCCAAGAAGGTAATTACAGCTATTCCATTGAAAATGAAACTGTGGTATAATGCTTAAAAAGAGCTTACGAAGCCATTGAAAATGTGACACAAAACACTAAAGGTGAACTTATGAACCATACAATTCATATAAAGAAGTTAGGACCAATCAATGAATGCACATTAGAAATAAAGCAATTCAATGTATTTACTGGCCCACAGTCAAACGGAAAAAGTACTGTTGCAAAAGCTATATACTATTGTCGTTCGATTAAGCAAGACATTTTAAATATCATGATGCAGGGTGGTCCTTCTAAAGTCTTTTCAGCCAAGACTGACTGGAAATGTGCTATGCAGGCTAGAATGAAAGATAAATTTCTGCAAATTTTTGGAACTTCGTGGATTATGCCCTCTGATATGATGCTGGATTACGTCTACGGCGATGAAAAAATGTCTCTTTGTGTTTCTTTGAATGAAGATTACGAGCGTCCGGGACACAATTATGTTAATATTCAATTTTCGGAAGGCTTCTTAGAGTTATTTCAAGAATTGGATGACAACGTATTTCTCGATCCATACGCTTTTAAGAAAGGCCATTGGGAAGAAGTGCTCACCAAAACCCTCCATGATCCATACGAGACCGTGTTTATTCCAGCAGGCCGTAACCTGATTACAATACTGAGTGAGCAGATGAACTATATCTTCACTTCATTGGAGGGATCACAGCTTCGCCAGATTGACTATGTAACCAAACGTTATATTGAAACCATTTTAAAATTAAAGCCTTTATTTGGGCGTGGGCTATCTGGATATATAGATGATGTGATGGCTTCCGAAGATTCTGAAGCTGCAAAAAAATTCAAATCGAATCGTCCAGCCATCAAGCTTCTTTGCGAGAAAGCGACAGAAATTTTGGGTGGTAGCTATCGTTATGTAGATGGTGAAGAGCGTTTGTATTTAGATGAGCGGAAATATATTAAAATCAATTTCACCTCCTCTGGCCAGCAAGAAATCATTTGGGTATTCAATTTGCTTTTTTATTATCTGATTGAAGATAAAAGAGTTTTTTTAATCCTTGAAGAACCAGAGTCTCATCTCTATCCAAGTTCGCAACGTAGTGTTGGTGAGCTTTTGGGACTTTTCCTCAATGACGAAAAAAATGCAGAGCTTATTACGACCCATAGTCCTTATTTGCTCGGAACTTTTAACTATATGCTTCAAGCCGGGCAAAGCAAAGGTAATGCTGCCGAAAAGATTAAACAGAAGTTGCGCAAACGATATTGGCTTGGCCCAAAACAAGTGAGTGCCAGTTATATTAGGGGCGGTTCTATAGAAGATGCACTAGACCAAGATGATGAGTTGACTCTAATAAAAAACGAATTGATAGACCAAGCGTCTGTTGACATCAACAATATGAGTGATTTCATTATTGATAAAAATTTTGAGGATTCAGATAATGCCGAACATCAATAACTGTGTACCTTATCGTGCAGGAACTTGCTCATCATTTGTATCTTCAGAGAATGGATGTAAACATGAAGCAAAAAATCCTGACAAGAAGGCTATTCGACAATTCAAAGTAGATGGAGAAGTCTTTCCCAAAGGACATGATCCTGAACGGTGTGATTGGCTTTTATTAGATGATACTAAAGGAAATGCCTATTATATTGAACTCAAAGGCTCTGATATTCCTCATGCCATTGAGCAAATTGAAAGTACCATTCGAGAGATTCATTGGTCGATTTCTGAGTACATCGTTTTTAAACGAATCGTATATAAAACTGGAACACATAAGATTCAAGAAAGCTCTGTTATAAAGTGGAAACAGCGCAATAAAAATGCCATTATAAAGGAAAAGCAATTATCCGAAAATATATGATTCGTAAAAATCGGTTGAATTTTGTTCAATCGATTTTTTGATATATAGTATTTTTTCGTAAGACCTTTGTTTGGTCGGTGGAAGGAAATCCAGCATGAATACAAGACTGTATTGGACTATCAAAAATTTTTTTCAAAAAATCGTTTTTGACACGAAACGATTAATATATGTTTTGAAGGAAAAGTTTTCCAAACAATGCAACCTACTGCACATTCAGTTTGATATCTTAAAGGTCGTTTTATGGCAGATATTTCTCGCAATCGTCTTTGTTCTTTTATTAAAGAAATGTGATGCATTACTGCTTTCTTACCTAAAGCTGGATTCTGTATCTTTGGATATGTTTAAAGATATCACAATTGGTGGAATGGGCATCGCGGGGGTGATTTTAGGACTTTATTGTGCGAACATTTCTTCTATTTTTTCTGCAAAATATTCGAATGTTCCTTCAGACTTAGCAACGCTATATCAAAGAGATGTTATAACCAATAGCTGCATTAATCAAATTATTAGATATATCGTTGTTTGCTCCATTTTTTTGTTTGAATGTGTCTTTGAACAACCTTTAGGAATAGCATCCATTATTGTTCTACTTTTTCTAACTGTCCAAATGGTTATAACATTCAGTGTTACAGGAAATCGTTCGTATATGCTTTCAGATACTTTTTCTGTTGGAGATGCAAAATTTCAGAATCTCTATAATATCATTAAAAAAGTCTCTAAGCGCAACATATTTACAACAGATCAAAGCTTTCAGAATCATTATAAGAAAATTGCAAGTCATGACGTTCATATTCTCTTTGAAATAGGTCAATATAATGCAAATATTCCCAAAAATCAAAACGAATCAATGGGTCTATTTATGAATAAATCCGTTGCGCTCCTGGAATTTTATTGGGACAAAAAACAAAACATTCAATATGATTCACTTTGGTTTGAGAAAAAAGCTCAATATCCGCAATGGCATGCAACGGATGATACCGAAATAAGAGCAGCTCTTCAAACCGGAACATCTATACAACCGAAAATGGTAACAGATAATTATTGGTTTGAAAACGCATTATTAAAAGTAAATCAAGAATGTCTCAATAAAATCCTTAAAGATGATGACATTCTAGTATTGCAACAATATTTTGTATGTCTTCAAAGTTTGACCCTGATAGCTGGAGAAAAAAGACAATGTGACTATTGGAGTTCTGTTCTGAAAAAAATCAAAATATCATCATGGACTGTTATTTGTAAACACTTGTCGAGCGATGACCTTGATAAAGAAAATGCACTGTCTATAGTTGATATTATGTGTTCAAATTATGTTGAATTGATTCTTGGAATAACTAGATATCTTTCGAATCTGAATGTCGAAAGTGTTTTGCGTCAATGCACAACCTATTCCAGTTTTGACCAGTGTGATATTCAGTGTGTTCCATATCTGAATGGAGAAATGTGCAAAAGATTATTTACCCAGATTTCCGCAGAGTTATCCATTGAAAACAAAAAATTGACAGCTAATTGGTATATTCAGCAAATTGTCGCTAAAGAAATATATCAATATATTGGTATTGTAATCGGTACCATTGAGTTTTCAATTAAAGAAGTGTATGAAATTGGTACACAGCTAAATACAGAAAACCATTGTCAAGCTGCTGCAACTGCTCTGTCACACGTGTTTGAAATACTCAACAAAAGCAAACGCGCCATTCTTTTAATTGAAAAGATTTTGCTACAGTTAGAAAACAAGCATATTGAAAAATCAATTCTTTGGCAAAAAGTTTCAACAGACTCATTAGTTCAGACTATTCAAAAAATAGAAACTAATCTTCCGGCTGTTCTTATAAAATGTAGTGTATCAGATGCGCTAGACCACTGGAAAAATCGAGAAGACTATCCAGACTTTTTGGGGCTTTGCTATAATCATGTTTCGGAAGCACTTATTCGGTCAATTGAATCTAATGACTTTGAAAGATTCAAAAAAATATATAGAGGATATTTTGACTTGGTGCTTCTCTACCAAGAATACATTCGAACGGATGTAATAAAACATAAAGAAGCTTATCTGGCGGAAATTGTATTTCATGTTGCTAGTGCGCCATTTTTTGAGTATGCTCTAATTAGTGGGCTTGCTATTATTTGGGGTGAATTTAACGGGGCATCTTGTTGGAAAGACTCAATCGATACAACTTTAAAGGAGTTTATCAAAAAGGACTCGAAGAATCTATCGATTTTGTCGGTCATCGCACAACAACTTCAATTTCGTCAACATGACATTGTCGGTATTGGAAATCGTGATACTCTTCAAACAAATTGGAAACAGCGAATAGCTCATGTGATGTCCAGCAGTCCAAGTTTCGAGGTTACTTATGATCATTTTAGCGAAAGATTAAAGACGGCAAGTAAAATTTTACAAAGTTATAGGGGAATAACCATAATGAATCACCATGTAGACTTAACTAATCCAGAGGATGTTTTTATGATCGTCTCCGTTAACAACTATCTTCCAGATGAGAAAAAATATAAAAGTTGCTGGGGTTGGAGCGAAAACTATGAATCATGAGATAGAGAATTTTAAATCTTCTCAAATTAGTCCGAATTTCGAAGTTCATAAGAATTCAAAGGTTTTATCTGGATTATATACGCAAATGCTTTTGGATGATTTTTGTAGAAGCTATTCTATTGAGTTTTCAGTAGACAAAAATAGGCAATGCTTTTATGATATTAGTCCAGTAGGTGATACGTTGAAAAGCATATTATCTTCTCAGCAGCCTTGGAAATTTGAAAACATTATGGACGATCTTCTTTCCCATATGACAGCTAATCTCATTCAATATGGGAGATTTTTCGCAGAAATAGTTTTATTGACAGATTGCAATAACATTATAATGGGAATTTCATTCGTCCCAATTCATCCAATTGTTTCGATTGTGGGGAGAAAAAACACTTATTTTATTTCGCATAGAAAGCAAAATGATGTCAAGCTATATAATATAAGAAACGACAGACTCATCACATTCGATTTACATGAAATAGGTTGTTCTCGTAAAATTTTCACTAAAGCCTTAAAGAAAATCAACAAGCGTGATATTACAGAAATCACTAATTTTATTTTGGATAAAAACTTAAAGTTTGATTTAACGAAGTATACTCAAAGCGAAGAATACCAGTTACTTAAGAATACAAAAGAAATTTATTGGTACGGTCGGAATAATCATAATCAGTTTATGGATGATTTTTACCTTTTATGGCGTACAGCAAAGTTCAAGGAGTTCAAAAGAGAAATCCTTGATTATCTACTGCGCAAAATAAATACTGCACTTTTACCATATCGTAATATTGCGAATTTCTCCGGCGAAATTATCACTCACTGCAAAGAATCTAATTACTCCCAAGACTTTGATCGTCTTCAAAAAGGTGATCTCACAATTTCGCAATTTAGTAATAAATTATATCACTCTAAATAAAACGGTACCACTCTTTATCTTTGATTTTGTCGATCATCAATGTTTCCATGAATATTTTATGGGCAAAAAGCGCAGCTTCCATTCTTTTCGAGTGAAAGTTGCGCTTTTACGGTACATCGTGTTTTCTTTTGAATCGGGATGCGATACATCTGAACCCCAAGTGAGTTACATCTCAAGGGCCTGTAGCTCACTTGTCCGCCAACCATATCACATCCCAAATCGCTTCCTTTTGAAAATCAGCGGATTGGAAACCATACTTGCGACCAAGAAAGGCCGTTGGGATGGCAGGTCATTTTATATGGACGAATATACGTTGATTTTTCTTTTCTCGTAGTGCATAAGGTGTGCACAAAAGCGAGACTGTTGGGAGAGCGTTCGGTTCGCATCCG
>ERZ835880.2850-NODE-2850-length-10832-cov-9.602858_pt1 | contig 10832 bp, 9 predicted proteins | sample MGYA00519944_ERZ835880 | MGnify/ENA primary metagenome ERZ835880 (study PRJEB31850, sample SAMEA3708787) | human gut metagenome | biome: human gut; feature: human-associated habitat; material: faeces | place: China | collected 2014 ... | reverse complement strand
CACTGTTCCTCCTGCTGCCAGAATCCTTTTACTCGAAGAACTTCTCCCGCTTCTGCCATGAACGCATCTCCATCGCTGAACACATCTTCTGCATTTTCCTGATTCTGCAGTTCTTCTTCCGGCTGGAACTCTTCTGTGGAAAGCTCTGAATCCTCTTCCTGAATATTCAAGAAATCTTCCTCTGCATTCTCCTCTGCCTGCTTTGCTTCCAGTTCCGCAAGTTTTGCAGCCTCTTCTTCAGCAAGTATAGTGATCTTTCCCTGATTCATCTCGCTGATCGCGATAGAAAGCGGCTTCTCACCCGGCTTTGTATCTACTAATGGCATAGAACCATCAATAATCTCGCGTGCTCTTTTAGCTGTAGCCATAACGATAGAATAACGGCTGTTAACAACCTTTGTCTCGCCTTCCTCAACGTCTTTATTAACGACCTTCATTAAGTCTGTGTAAGATGGATGTAACATACACTTATTCTCCTTTCAATTCTTCTTTCATATGCTCTATAAATTCAGCGTTACGGAAACTTCTTCTGTGCTCACCCTGGATGATCTGATGCATCTCTTCCACACATATCTCCAGATCATCGTTGACGATCAGGTAATCATACTGTTTCATGGGAAGAACCTCTCACTCTCATTTTTCTTCGGCACCGCTCTTTTTCTGGGATGCCCAGTAGTTGTCAATGGCCGTCTCGATGCGGGAGCGGGCCGCCTCCGGGGTGATGTGCTTGAGCTGTGCCGCTGCCATGGTCTGGTGGCCGCCGCCGCCCAGTGCTTCCATGATCACCTGCACGTTCACGGCACCCAGGCTGCGGGCCGAGATGTTCACCCCGGTGCCCACCTGCACCGCCACAAAGCTGGCGTCCACGCCCTGGATGCGCAGCAGGTCGTTGGCGGCCTGCGCGATGGCCACACGGGCCTCCGGGGCGATCTCGCCGCCCACCGAGATGGCGCAGTTCTTGTACATCCGTGCCCGCTCCACCAGTTCGGCCTTGGCCGCATATTCCACCATGGTCACGTCAAACAGCTGACGCACCCGCTCCGTCTCGGCACCGTAACGGCGCAGGGCCGCAGCGGCTTCAAAGGTACGCACGCCGGTGTGCAGGGTAAAGTCCTGCGTGTCCAGCAGGATGCCGGAGAGCAGGCCCTCGGCTTCCACCCGGTTGGGCTTGTCGTCGCGGTCGCCCACATACTGCAAAAGCTCGGTGACCAGCTCACTGGCCGAGGAGGAATAGGGCTCATGGCAGACCAGATCCGGGTTCTGGATGTAGCCCACACCCTTGCGGTGGTGGTCGATGACAGCCACCTTGCCGCATTTTTCCAGGATCTCCTTGCTTTCCACAAGGCCCACCTGGTATGTATCCACCACCACGCACAGGGTGCGCTTGGAGATGATGGGCAGTGCGTCCTTCGGGTCGATGAAGTCATCCTTCTGGCCCGCCCTGCACAGCGCGTCGATCAGGCTGCCCGCCAGCGTGGCGTCCCGCTTCACGGCGATCACCGCCGGGACGTCGCAGATCTTGCAGATGCGCAATACGCCCTCGGCGGCACCAATGGCGTCCAGATCGCTCATGCGGTGGCCCATGATGACCACATGGTCCGCTTCCTTGATGAGTTTGACCAGCTGGTCGGCCACGATGCGGCTGCGCACCTTGCTGCGCTTTTCTACGCCATGGCTCACGCCGCCGTAAAAGGTAAAGCCGTCCGGCGTCATCTCGGCGGCCTGATCACCGCCGCGCCCCTGCGCCATGTCCAGCGCCTGCACGGCCATGTCCTGCGCTTCCCGCAGGGTCTTGGCCCCGCGGCCGATGCCGATGGACAGTGACAGGTTCACACTGGGGTCCAGCGCACGGATCTTGTCCAGCACGTCATAGCCGCGCTTGGCAAACTGCTCCATCTGGCGTTCTTCCACCACGGCGATGTAACGGCCGCTGGCCACCCGGCGCAGAAAACCGCTGCCCCGGCCGATCATATCTTCCAGGATGCGGTTGATGCCCTCCAGCAGGCGGGCGCGCTCACTGTCCAGCATGTCGCCGAACACATCGTCATAGCCGTCCACCAGAAACACCAGATAGCCCGGGCGGCTGGCCTTGTACTCCGCTTCGATCTTGCGCAGGGCGGTCTCCTCGTTCAGCACCAGCAGGGTCATGCACTCGGCCCCGCCGGGCACCGTGGAGCTGTGCACGCTCCAGAAGCCGTCCGCCAGCGTCAGCAGCTGGCCTGCAGGGGTGCGGCACTGCTGCAGATCCAGCCCGGGCAGTACCTTCTGCACCCGGCTGGTCAGCATATCCTGCCCGCCCAGCAGACGGGCACGGAACTGCTCGTTGTACCACAGCACCGTTTCGCCGGACAGCAGAGCCGTCGGCTGTGAGAGCTGCTCCAGACTGAATTTTGTTTTGGATTTTTCAAAGTTGTCGCCGCGCACCCAGCGGGACAGCCAGCGGCGCAGCTGGTAGCGGAACGCCGCCATGCAGATGCCCCACGCCACCACCAGTGCCAGCAGCACCGGCCAGATGCTGGGCCGCTGGATCAGCAGGACCAGCGTGAGCAGGGCGCAAAGCACCGCCAGCGCTGCGGTCAGCATCTCCATGGTCCATCTCGGTTTCTGTTTCATCTGCTTTTCTGCCTCCCGGTCATATGCTGTGCCGCCCGGCGGCGCGCCCTGCTCATACCTCCATCAGGATGGGCAGGATCATGGGGCTGCGCTTGGTGCGCCGGTAAATATAGCTGCTCAGCGCCTCCCGCACGCGGGTCTTGACGCTGTTCCAGTCGCGCACATGCTCGTCCACGCAGCGTTCCAGTGCGTTTTCCACGATGCTCTGGGCACCGTCCATCAGGCTCTCGTTCTCGCGCACATACACGAAGCCGCGGCTCACGAGGTCCGGCCCGGCCAGCACCTTGCCGGTCTTGCTGTCCACCGTAGCCACAATGATCACCAGGCCGTCCTCGGACAGGTGCTTGCGGTCCCGCAGGACCACATTGCCCACATCGCCCACGCCCAGGCCGTCCACCATGACGGCACCGGCGGTGACCGGCTCGCCCAGCTTCATCTCGTCCTGGCTGAGGATGACGTTGGAACCATTCTCCGCGATCAGGATGTTGCTGGTGGGGATGCCCAGACTGGCCGCCGTGAGGGCGTGCTTCTTGAGCTGCTTGTACTCGCCGTGCACCGGCAGGAAATATTTGGGCTTGGTCAGAGTGAGCATCAGTTTCTGCTCCTCCTGGCAGGCGTGGCCGGAAACGTGCACGTCGTACATGCTCTCGTAGATGACCTCTGCGCCCAGCAGCAGCAGACCATTGACGATCTTGGTCACGCTCTTCTCGTTGCCGGGGATGGGGTTGGCGGAGATGATGATGAAGTCGCCGGGACCCACACGCACCTGACGGTGGCTGCAAGAAGCCATGCGGCTCAGTGCGCTCAGGGGCTCGCCCTGGCTGCCGGTGGTGATCAGCACCACCTGCTCCGGGGGATACTGGTTCAGCTCCTCCACCCCGATGAGGGTGCCCTCCGGGATGTGCATATAGCCCAGCTCCTGTGCCATGGCGGTATTGTTGACCATGCTGCGGCCGCTGAAGGCCACCTTGCGGCCATCCTCCACGGCCAGATCAATGATCTGCTGCACGCGGTAGATGTTGGACGCAAAGGTCGCAATGATGATGCGCTTGTTGCGGGCGCGGGCAAACAAACTGCGCACACCGGCGGCCACCTTCTGTTCGGTAGCGGTAAAGCCCGGGCGCTCCGCGTTGGTGGAGTCGCTCAGCAGGGCCAGCACACCGCGCTGGCCATACTCGGCCAGAGTGGACAGGTCGGTCACACCGCAGGCCAGCGGGGTGTAGTCGATCTTGAAGTCGCCGGTCTGGATGATGGTGCCGGCGGGGCTGTCGATGGCAAAGGCCACGGCATCCGGGATGGAGTGGTTCACATGGATGGGCTCCACGGTAAAGCAGCCCAGCTTGATCTTCTGCTTGGGGGTGATCTCCACGAACTTGGTCTTGCCGGCCAGGCCGAACTCCTCCAGCTTGTTCCGGATCAGGCCGCAGGTCAGGCGGGTGCCGTAGATGGGCAGGTCGAACTTCTGCAGCAGATACGGGATGCTGCCGATGTGGTCCTCGTGGCCGTGGGTGATGAGCAGGCCCTTGATGCGGTCCTTGTTCTGCACCACAAAGGTAAAGTCCGGGATCACCATGTCCACGCCGTACATCTCGCTGTCCGGGAACACCAGACCGCAGTCTACGATGATCATGTCCCCGTTGCACTCATACACGGTCATGTTCTTGCCCACTTCGCCCAGACCGCCCAGCGGGTAGATGTGGATGGGCGTTGCAGCCTCCTTGGGCTGCTGCGGGCGGCGGGGGCGGCGGTTGTAGTAGGGCCGCCGGGTGGTGCGGGGGCGCTTTTCCCCGGCCGCTGCCGGGGCTGCGGCTGCGTTCTGCTTTGCGCGGGCAGCCGGGACCGTGTTTTCTTTTTCTTTCGTCTGAGCCATTCTTGACCTCCAAAAATAATGGCGGCGCGGACCGTCTCCACAAGGGAGACAGCCGTGCGCTGCATGGGGAAGCACCGGATCTTTGCATCGGCTTCCGTTGGATGCACCGTATAGAATTGTCCTGTCAGCGTGCTTTTGGCACCGCTGGTCGTTCCACAAGAATCCCTCAGCCCGTACAGTCCATCTGTTCGATGCGACCGCGGCTTTTCTGCAGGAACGTCTGAGCGCACGCCTTCGGTGCGCCCCTATACGCATTTTGTTACGCTTAGTATAGTATTTCGCACCGGTTTTGTCAATTCCAAGGTTTGGCAAAGGGTGCCGTCTTTATGCATTGCCCCTTGACATCCCGGCCAAAATAGCGCTAAATAGAGATACTACTTTATAAAGGAGAACCCGCATGAAGCAGGTCGAAGTATACACCGACGGTGCCTGCAGCGGCAACCCCGGCCCGGGCGGCTGGGGCGCTGTGCTGCGCTACCGTTTCAACGGCAAAGTTTACGAAAAGGAATTGAGCGGCGGCGACGCCAGCACCACCAACAACCGCATGGAGCTCACTGCTTTCATCGAGGCCCTGCGCCAGCTCAAGGAGCCCTGCGAGGTGCGCTACTGCTCCGACAGCCAATATGTCATCAACGGGCTGCAGAAGGGCTGGGCCAAAGGCTGGAAGCGCCGCGGCTGGAAGAAATCGGACGGCTCTCCTGCCCTGAACCCGGACCTCTGGGCGCAGGCGCTGGAGCAGGAAGCCCGGCACACCATCACATACGTCTGGGTCAAGGGCCACGCAGGCCATCCGGAAAACGAACGCTGCGACCAGCTGGCCGTAGCCCAAAGCAAAGCACACGGCGGGAGGCAGGGAACATGAACGACACATTTTTGCCCGGCAGCGGGTTTGACACCTACGAGAGCCAGGACAAGGTCCTGATGCAGATGGACGGCAGCACCGAGGCAGCCGTGGCGGTGCGCATCCTGCAGCAGCAGGGGTTTGCCGTGGTGGGTGCCGTGGTGCGCCTTGCCCCGGAGCAGGCCGAAGCCGCTCAGAGAGCCAAAAAAGCCGCCGAGGCGCTGGGGATCGAGTGCATCCTGCTGAACGCCGAAGCGCTGGCCCAGCAGCCGGAAGCCGCCGGGGCCTGGCCGCAGTTCGCCGCCCTGCTCACCGCCGCCGACAAGCTGGGCATCCAGTACATCGGCAGCAGCAGCCGCGCCCGGCTGGAGGTGGGCACCGACGGCGTGCACACTGTGCTGCCCCCGGTGGACGCTGCCCGCGATGACAGCACCGCACTGGCCGCCCTGCCGCAGGAGACGCTGGCCCGTCTGCTGCTGCCTCTGGGCGAATTCGACGCCGGAGATCTGGCTGAGCTGGCGCAGGAGCTCCAGTTGTAAGACAACTTTTTCATAGTTCCCCGTTCCGGGACGCAAAAAAGGCACCGCTTCTGCGGTGCCTTTTGTTGTGGATAAAGGTTTCGTGCCTCAGTCGTTCTGGGGGTGCACGATGTCGCGCCAGTCCAGATCGCCGCGCTCCAGGCCGTGGATCAGCACCTCGGCAGTGGCGATGTTGGTGGCCATGGGGATGTTGTGCACATCGCACAGGCGCAGCAGAGTCATCTCGTTGGGCTCGCTGGGCTTTGCATTGATGGGGTCGCGGAAAAACAACAGCAGGTCGATCTCATTGCAGGCAATGCGGGACGCGATCTGCTGGTCGCCGCCCTGCACACCGGCCAGAAAACGCTGCACCTGCAGGCCCGTCGCCTCGGCGATGAGCTTGCCGGTTGTGCCGGTCGCCACCAACTTATGCTGGCTCAGGATGCGGCAGTACGCCGTACAAAACTGAACCATCAACTCCTTTTTGGAGTCATGCGCAATCAGTGCAATCGTCATCTGTTATCTCTCCTCTGTCGTGTCATTTGCGGAAATTTCCCTTTGTACAAAATGATATCACAAAATCCAATCATTTACAACCGGTTTTTATACAGAATATTCAATTTTGTCTTAAATTTTCAGAGTGTGCACCGCAAAACGACGTTAGTCTGCACTTCCCTGCTCCGGCTGTGTCTCATCCTGTGCGGCACCGGCAGTGTCCGTGGTATCGGCCGTGCCGGTCGTGTCATCCGAAGGATCCGCGCTCAGAGCAGGGTTCACATAGGGATCCACCTCCAGCGTGCCATCCTTCATGGCAAAGTAGGCATTGGCGATGTCCACCACCAGATCACCGGTGCGGGCACCGTAGCCGCCGTACTCCACCGTGATGCCGATGGCGATCTCCGGGTCGTCGGCCGGCAGGTAGGCGATCATCATCGCGTTCAGGTAGTGCTTGCCGGGGGCGTAGGTCTCACTGCGCTGGGGGGTGCCAGTCTTGCAGGCAATGGCGATCGGGTAGCTGGAGATCTTGCCGGTGATGGTACTGGGCACCAGTTTCATGCCCTGCCGCACCAGTGCAAAGGTGGTGCCGTTGTCCTCCACCACATCCATCACTTCGGGCTGGGTCTCATGGATCACCTCGCCGGTATTCGTGTCGAGGATGGCCTTGACGAAGTGGGTGCGGTAGCGCACACCGTTGTTGGCCAGCGTAGCCGCATAAGTGGCCAGCTGAATGGGGGTGACCACCGTATTGCCCTGACCGATGGCCGCCTGAATGTCCAGCGAGGTGTTGTAGTTGCTGTCGTTCTTGGTGGTCAGACGGCCCAGGCTCTCGCTCACCTCCACGCCGGTGCGCTGAGCCAGACCCAGCTTGTAGGCATAGGCGTCGTAGACGTCACTGGTCAGGCGGCGGCCCACATCGTAGAAGAAGATATTGCAGCTCCACTTGATGGCATCCACCACGCTGATGTTGCCTCTGTGGCCGTGCTGGGTGCAGCGGGGACGGTAGTCCTTGTAATAGGTATACACACCTGTACAGTTCACGGTGGAATACTGGTTGATCAGGCCGCTGTCCAGTGCGGCCACGGCCACGGCCGGCTTAAAGGTAGAGCCGGGCGTGTACAGACCCTGCAGGCTGCGGTTGAACAGTGGCAGGCTGGGGTCGGCACTGTATTCGTCGTACTGAGTGGCATACAGGTTCTGGTCAAAGCTGGGGTAGTTGGAGGCCGCCAGCACGCCGCCATTCTTCACATCAATGACCACCGCCGCACCGGCTGCCGCTTTCATGTTGCCGGTGTTGTAGGTGCGGTTGATCATGTCAATGTTGTTGGCCAGTGCCTTGTTCACCGCCCGCTGGAAGTCGCTGTTGATGGTCAGCTGCACCGTGTGGCCCGGTTCCGGCACAGTGGTGAGCTGCGTGTTCACGATCACACCGTCGGAATTGCGGGTGATGGTCTCCACACCGTCCTTGCCGCGCAGTTCATCCTCATAGGCCGATTCCAGGCCCGAGATGCCCAGCACATCGTTCATGTTGTAGCCCTTGTCCCGCAGGGGGTAGGTCACCTGGCCGTTCTCGTCGGTCACCTTCCACTTTTCGGCGGTGATCTTGCCCACACGGCCCAGCACTGCCGGGACGATATCGCCCTGCTCGTAGCTGCGGGTGCTGGTCTGCACGATTTCCACGCCGGGCAGCGACAGGCTGTTCTCCTTGATGGTGGCCACGGTCACGTCGCTGACGTTTTCTGCCATCACAAAGTTGTTCACGTTGGAAAATGCCTGCAGTTCCATCTCATAGTGGATGCCGGCCAGAGTGCGCTGCCAGCGCAGCGGCAGATCCTGCAGGTTGTTTTTCTCCACCAGCATTTCCATCACGTCGTTGGCGGTGGCATACTGCTGCAGGCCCAGGTTCTCCTTCATCGTGGTCAGCTGCCGCTGGTCGCTGCTGCTGTCATCCCGGGCTGTAAAGGTATAGTTGCCCGCCGCGTCCGGCTGGCTGATGAGCAGGGTATCGGTCCAGCTTTCGCCGTTTTTCTCAAACAGCTCCACCACCCGCTGCAGCAGGCTGTCCAGATCCTCGTCACCCATCTGCAGCTTGTTGAGCACCACGTTGTAGCTGGTGGTCGTGGTGGCAATGCGCTTGCCGGTGCTGTCCACGATGTCGCCGCGGGCAGCGGTGACCGTAAAGTTATAGTCCGTCGTGTTGGTGGCCTGGGACTTGTACTCGTCGTCATTGACCAGCTGCAGAAAGATCAGCCGCAGGGCGTACAGGCCCATGACCAGTGCCGCCACAGCGATCAGCAGCACCATGCGCCGCATGACGGTCTTGCGTTCGTTTTGGTTCATCCGTAGTTCCTCCGGCGGTCAGACCACGCCGTTGTCGATCTTGAACTTGTTGTAAATGTGCCGCACGATGGCAAACTCCACCAGCGACGCCGGAATGGTAAGGGCCGCCGAGGGCAGCACGAACCACAGGTAGCGCTGTGCCGAGCCGCTGTAGCCGGGCATCCGGTAAAAGAACAGCCAGTCGCAGGAGAGCACCAGCAAAGCCGCTGCGGCCGAGATGACCGCAAAGTTGCCCGGAGCGCTCTGCAGGTACAGCTGCACCAGCACGCCCACGGCAAAGCAGAGCAGCATCATTTCCAGTGCCAGCATGCCCACGGTGCGCCCGGCGGTGTAATCCCACAGCAGGCCGCACACCATGCCGAACAGTGCTCCGGCAAATTCGCCCTCACACACCGACACGGCCAGACAGAGCGGCATCAGCAGCAGCGGCTTTGCCTGACCCAGCTGGAACAGCCCCGGCGTGGTCTGCAGCGCCGCACACACAAACAGGCCCAGCACATAGCAGCACCACTTCAGGATCTGGCTGCGGCTGCGCTTGCGGCGAGATTCCATACATCTGCCTCCTTAATATTCGGTAATGATGAACACATGCTTGACCGTGCGCGGGTCGGCACCCGGCAGGATGACCGCACTGGAGGACTTGCCGCTCTGCTCCGGCACCACTTCCTGCACAGTGCCCACCAGCAGGTTTGCCGGGAACACCCCGCCCAGACCGGTGGTGATCACCTGATCGCCCTTGCGGGCCTCGGTGGCGCGGTCCAGATTGGTCAGCACGCACTGACCGTCGGCGGCATAGTCGGCGCTGCCGGTGATGATGCCGTTTTCCCGCGTGCGGGAGATCACGCCCGCTGCGTTGAAGCTGGGGTGCAGGATGGTCATCACCTTGCAGCTGGTGGCGTCCACTTCCACCACCACGCCCAGCAGATAGCCCCGGTCACTGATGATGGCATCGTTCACCGCCACGCCGTCCGTGCTGCCCTGATCCAGCGTAAAACCGCCAAATTCATCCAGCGGGTCACGGCCGATGACAAAGGCCGACACATAGCTCGCCTCCGAATTTGTGTCCTGGATGCGTGCCAGTGCCTTGTAGGCGTCGTTCTCGGCCTTGATGCGGTCGTAGTCCACCATCTGCTGGCGCAGCTCTGCATTTTCGGCTTCCAGCTGCTCGTTCCGGTCCATCACATCGTCGATGCTGGTGTATTTTTCCCACACCGAGGCCGCACCGCCGCTGAGGGCCGACGTGACCTTCTGGAGGGGGGTGAGCACCACGCTCAGCAGCTCCTGCGGGGCTGCCGTCAGGCGGCCGTTGGCACCGGCATACGCCATGATGCCCACCAGAAACACCGCCACGATGACCAGGATCTTGAATTTCCAGGTGTCAAAAAAATCTTTCAAGGGGTCTGTCCTCCCATTCGGAGCAAACCTGCGCGTTCACAAAAAAAGCGCGGACAGCCGTGCCATCCGCGCAAGGGTCCTGTTTGCAGCGGAAAACAGCGCAGGTGCAACGTCAATAGCTTTTCCGCAAGAGATCCGGCAGCCCGCTTCCGGGCCGCTGATTACATATGACCGCCGTCGGTGTCCAGCACGTCGTGCAGCACATCCACATGATCCAGCACTGCACCGGCACCCTTGGCCACACAGTCCAGCGGGTCCTCGGCAACATGCACGTCAATGCCGGTCTCGCTCTGGATCAGCTGATCCAGACCGCGCAGCAGAGCACCGCCGCCGGTCAGGGTGATGCCGCGGTCGATGATATCGGCGCTCAGTTCCGGCGGGGTACGCTCCAGCGTCTCCTTGATGGCGCTGGTGATCTTCTCCAGGCACTCCAGCAGGGCGGCACGCACGTCCTCAGAGTGCACCACGATGTTCTTGGGCAGGCCGTCCACCAGGTTGCGGCCCTTGATCTCCATGGTCAGCTCCGGGTCCAGAACGTAGGCGGAACCGATCTCGATCTTGATCTGCTCGGCGGTACGCTCACCGATGAGCAGGTTGTACTTGCGCTTGATAAAGGCGATGATGGCCTGATCGAACATGTCACCGGCCATGCGCACACTGCGGGAGGCCACGATGCCGCCCAGCGAGATCACGGCGATCTCGGCCGTGCCGCCGCCGATGTCCACGATCATGCTGCCGGTGGGCTCGCTGATGGGCA
>ERZ835880.2842-NODE-2842-length-10862-cov-2.714814_pt1 | contig 10862 bp, 10 predicted proteins | sample MGYA00519944_ERZ835880 | MGnify/ENA primary metagenome ERZ835880 (study PRJEB31850, sample SAMEA3708787) | human gut metagenome | biome: human gut; feature: human-associated habitat; material: faeces | place: China | collected 2014 ... | reverse complement strand
GCTGCCACCACGTTTTCTTACGGCACTTTCGGTTCCAAAAGTGCCTACCCGTGAATACTCTCCCCTTGAGCCAAATAAATATTATTCCTACGGTTGATTTTTTCGGAATTATTCTGTATAATGAAAATAAATTTACAATTTAACGCGTTAAACCTCAACGCATTAAATTCAAAAAAGCACGACTTTCACATTAGGGAGGAACTATGTTATGAGCGAAGACAAAAAATTAAACATGCCTCAGTCGCTTCTGCTTCTGCTCCTGATCATCGGAGCGGTTGCAGTCTGCATCCGGCTGAAAACGGGCGGACCGATGATTGGACTATTTATGAGCTGGATCATCATCTATCTGTTTTGTAAGGTATTACGCATAAATTATGAGCATGTTGTAAACGGCGCTTACGACGCGATCCGGGTTGTCGTTCCTACCCTGTGCCTGCTCATGGCAATTGGCGTCATGATCGGTACCTGGCTGCAAAGCGGCACGATTGCAACCATCATTGTCGGCGGTTTAAAACTGATCAACCCGACCTGGCTGCTGCCTCTGACCCTGATTTTCTGTGCCGTATTAAGCCTTGTGACCGGAACCTCCTACGGTTCCGTCGGCAGTGCCGGTGTTGCCATGATGGCAATCGGCAACGCGATGGGCATCCATCCTGGCATGGTGGCAGGTGCTGTCATCTGCGGCGCGATGTTCGGTGACAAATTAAGCCCGCTTTCCGACACAACCAACCTGGCTCCAGCGGTTGCTGGCTCTAAATTAAACGACCACGTGCGTTCCATGCTCTGGACCACGCTTCCGACCTTTGTCATCAGCCTGGTTCTCTTTGTAATTCTTGGCATCAGCCAGACTTCAGGAAACTATGAAACTGGAAATCTTCTGACATACATCGATGCCCTGCAAGGTGAGTTTAAACTTGGCTTCATCACTCTGCTGCCAGCCATCGCAATCATTATTCTGCTTTTATGCAAAGTAAACGCGGTTGTCTCCCTTGGTCTTTCCGCCATCTGCGCCGGAGCTGTCTCTTTCTTCTATCAGGGCGCAACTTTGCAGAGTATCATCCGTGTTGCTTACAACGGATACAGTACCAGCATTGAGGAAGGTATTTTACAGACCATCTTAAACCGCGGCGGTATGAGCAGCATGCTTCAGTATGTGGCAATCATCTGCTTTGCAGTTGGTATGGGCGGTATGCTGGATCGCCTCGGCGTTCTCGGCAATCTCTTAAACGCCATCGTAAATCACATTAACAGCGATGGCAGCCTGATTGCAGCAAGCCTTTTAGTCGGCTATGTAACCAGCTTAATCAGCTGTTCCCAGCCGATGTCCCACGTCCTGACTGGAAATATGATGAAACCGCTGTTCAAATCCAGAAAAATCGCACCGGAAATCCTTTCCCGTACCCTTGAGGACGCAGGTACTTTATCCGGTCCGATGATTCCGTGGCACGGTTACTGTGTATACATGTCTGGAACCCTCGGCATTGCCTGGTCAGTATTTTTCCCATACCTGTTCTTACTGTACTTAACTCCTTTGTTCAGTATTTTCTATGGATTTACGGGAATCTCCATCCGGCATACAGACGACGCTCAAAATTAAACCTTTCACTTGATGAAAACAAAAGGATCGAAACATATATTCAGCCTTTGACACGGTGTTTACCTGTGCAAAGGCTGAACACATCTAATTTGCCCGAACTATTTTCATGATTTCGCGCAAAATATATTACATATGAATTTAGGAGATGAATATTTATGATGGAAACAAAGCTTGTACTTCTCGGAACCGGCACCCCGAACGCCTGCCCGAATGCCAGCGGTCCTTCTTCCGCAGTTGTCGTAGGCGACCGCGCTTATCTTGTAGATTTTGGTCCTGGCGTTGTTCGTCAGGCGGCGAAAGCATACCAACAGGGAATTGATGCCCTGCGCCCGGACCGGCTGATGATCGCATTCTGCACACATCTGCACACCGACCACACGGCCGGCTATCCGGATCTCATTTTTACCCCGTGGGTGCTGGAACGCCCGAAGCCGCTGAAAGTATTCGGTCCAAAAGGCATCCAGAACATGACCGAACATATTTTAAAAGCATATGAGACGGACATCAACTTCCGTATCCACGGCTTTGAAAAAGCCAACGAAAATGGCTACAAAGTCGAAACTACCGATATCCAGCTCGATCGAGCGGCTGCGGGCATTTGCGGCAGAACATCCGGTAAAGCTTCTGTTGTTGGGCGAGCATGTTCCGGCGGAAGAAAAGGAGTCCATCCGGGCGGAAAAGGTTATTCTTTTATCGGATAATGGGGGAAAACCGGTCAGTCCGTCAGTTCCCTGTGTCTACAAATACCAGTCCAGCGATGCGATTGTGCGCGACGTGATGACCTGGTATGGGGAAAGCCCGGGGGAGCTGCCGGAGGTGTCCGGGCGGGGGCTGGCGAAGGTCTTGGGAGTGTATTCGCCGGTTGGACGGTGTTTAAAGACCTCGTTTGCCCTGACAATGGGAAAACTTCTGGCACAGGAGGAGCGGGTGCTGTATCTGAACCTGGAGGAATTTTCCGGTCTGTCGGTTTTGATGAAAGAAGAATATAAGAGTGATTTGTCGGATCTGTTGTATTTTTACAACGGTGGTAGCTATAATTCGCTTCGTTTGAGCAGCGTTGTCCACACGATGGGGGAGCTGGACTATATTCCGCCGGTGCGCTATCCGGAGGATCTGGATCAGGCGGGAGAGGAGGCAATCGCGGGGCTTATACGGGCAATTGCCGGGGAGAGTGCGTATGATACGCTGGTAGTGGATATAGGAAGCGGGCGCAGGACGGCGCTTTCGGTAATGAAGCTGTGCCGGGTAATTTATATGCCGATCCGGGAAGATCCGGTGTCTTTGGCAAAGCTTAAGGAGCTGGAGCAGTATTTTTCACAGACAGGAAATGGCATGCTAAGGGAACGTATTAAACGCCTGAAGCTTCCGTATCACGGCAGTTTTGGACGGGGCGATTATATTGACCAGCTTTTATGGGGAGAACTGGGTGATTATGTACGGCAGCTGCTGCGGGGAAGCAGTGTGGGCGGATAATGTTCATTGTGGATTAGAAGGGGCAAAGTCTTTTGACAGGGATAAATTGAGCGGGATTTTGCCAGTCATTCTAAAGAGTAAACGGTTGTGAGAGAAACAACTGGCAGGGGGAAGTATGCAGGAGCAGAAAATGGTTTTGAGGCAGCGTCTGATGGAGCAGATGGAGAGCCGTATGCAGGTGGAGGATGAGGAGCTGCGCGACCTGATCGACATGGCGATTCTGGAAGCGGCAGAAGGGGCGTATCTGCCGTTAAAAGAGCGGCTTTGTTTGAGAAAAGAGCTGTTTGATTCATTCAGACGGCTGGATATTTTGCAGGAGCTGGTCGATGATCCGACGATCACGGAGATCATGGTAAATGGCACGGAGCACATTTTTGTCGAGCGGCAGGGGCGTGTGGAAGAGTTAGAAAAGCACTTTGATTCGGTAGGGCAGCTAGAGGATCTGATTCAGCAGATTGTAAGTCGTGTCAACCGGACGGTCAATCTGGCATCCCCGATTGCGGATGCGAGACTGGAAGATGGTTCTCGTGTCCACGTAGTGCTGGCACCGGTGGCGTTAAATGGGCCGATTTTAACGATCCGGAAGTTCCCGGAACCGATCACGATGGAACGCCTGATTGAGTTAAAAAGTATCAGCCGGGAGGCAGCGGCATTTTTGCAGAAAGCGGTCGAGCGGGGACTCAATATTTTTATCAGCGGCGGAACCGGATCGGGAAAAACGACGATCTTAAACGCCATGTCCGGCTATATTCCCCAGGAGGAACGCGTCATTACGATCGAGGATTCGGCAGAGCTTCAAATCCGCCATGTAACGAATCTTGTCAGCCTGGAAACAAGGGTAGAGAACCGGGATGGTTCGCAGGAGATTTCCATGCGCGATCTGATCCGGGCGAGTCTCCGAATGCGTCCGGACCGCATCATCGTTGGGGAGGTCCGGGGCGGCGAGGCGCTGGAAATGCTGCAGGCGATGAATACGGGACACGATGGCTCGCTCTCAACTGGACATGCAAACAGCGCCAAAGATATGCTCTCAAGACTGGAAACGATGGTTCTGATGGCAGCAGAGCTGCCGCTTGCGGCGGTCCGGAGCCAGATCGGTTCAGCACTCGATCTGATGGTTCATGTCGGGCGGATGCGTGACCGGAGCCGGAAGGTGCTGGAGATCACGGAGGTGATAGGCTATGAAAATGGGGAAATCCGCCTTTCTCCCATCTATCAGTTTCAGGAAAGCGGGGAGACTGCTTCCGGACAGGTGGAAGGAGCACTTGTCCAGGTTGGCAGATTTGAAGGGCAGCGCAGATTCGCGGGAGGAAGTGCTTTCTGATTACCGGGTTTACCACCTGACGGGGCAGGAGTGGATACGTTACCTTCTGGAGGGAACAGCGGTGTGCGCCGTGACGGCATATGTATTCTACCGTTCATTTCTGGCGTTCGTTCTGATGCTTCCGGCGGGGATGCTGCGGCCGTTTTTTAAGAGGCGGGAGCTCTGCCGCCGGAGAAAAGAGGAGCTGCGGCTCCAGTTTAAGGAAGCGATTCAGATCGTGGCTTCGGCGCTGGCTGCAGGCTATTCGGTGGAAAATGCGTTTATTGCGAGCGTGCGCGATCTGGAAGAACAATACGGAAAAGAAGGGATGATTACCCGTGAGTTTTCATATCTGGCAAGCCAGCTTAAAATGAACCGGACCGTGGAGGCGTTGCTTTCTTCCTTTGCGAAGAGGAGCGGTCTGGATGAGGTGGAAAATTTCTCTGTTATTTTTACTGTATCCAAACGGAGCCGGGGCGAGCTGGCAAGCGTGGTTCACCATGTCGTTCACGTGATTTCAGATCGCATTCAGGTGCGGGAGGAAATTCTCACGATGACGGCAGAAAAGCAGTTTGAACAGAGAATTATGAACCTGATGCCGTACCTGATCGTGCTCTACGTGGATTTGTCATCGCCGGGCTTTTTCTCACAGATGTATGAGACAGCGGTGGGGCGGGTGGTGATGACCGGGTGTCTGGTGGTCTATCTGCTGGCATGGAGGGTATCGGGGAAAATTCTTCAGATTGAGGTGTGAAACAGCATGGGAAAAATGGGGAAAAAGCAGGTTTTATGCATTCTTTTGGGGATAATTCTGGCAGTTGCGGGATATCTGGTGGAAAAACGGGATGGGGCGCTGGAAGATGGGAACCGGCTGAACCGCTATGCATACGGAGAAGGAGAACGGCAGCAGGAAGTGTGGGTGCGCGGACTGTGGGAGAAGGAGATTCCGGTGGAGATTTCGCTCGGAGAGCGGGAATATGCGGAAGAGGATGCAAAAAAAGCATTGCTGGAGGCGGGAGGTAAACTGGCGGATTTAATTCGGGGAAACAATCTGTCCCTGCAGGAGGTAAGGGAAGATCTACATCTCGTCGGCTGGCTGGAAGAAGAGGGCATCCGGGTCCGCTGGACACCGGAGGATGCGGAATGGATTCAGACGGATGGGACTGTTTTAAATGAAGAATGCCCGGAGAAGGGGATTCAGACAGAACTGACCGCATCCCTGCAGGCGGGGGTATTCAGCCGGGAGTACCGGTTTCCGGTCACGCTATATCCGCCGCTTCGGACGAAGCAGCAGGAAAAAGAGGCAGGTTTTAAGCGGCTGTTAAAGCAGATGGATGAGGCGCAGAGAACGGAAGGGCAGCTGGTTCTGCCAAAGATGTATGAGGGGAAGAATTTATCTTACCGGGTGCGCGGAGACAGGGAATATCTGCTGTTTCCGGTGCTGGGGATTGCGGCGGCAATTCTGCTTCCTCTTTATGAAAAACAGAAGGAGAGTGAGGCGAAAAAGAAGAAAAAGCGGGAGCTGATGGAAGACTACCCGGAGATTGTGTCAAAGCTGACCGTATTTTCCGGGGCGGGGCTTCCGGTCCGCCGGGCATGGGAACGGATTGTGCTGGAATACGAGGCGGCATGCCGGGCGGGAACACAGACGGAGCGGGCGGCATACCGGGAAATGGCAGCGGCATATCACCGGATGCAGCGCGGTGTCCCGGAACTGCAGGCATATGCGGAATTTGGTGCGGGCTGCCGTCTGAGACCGTACCGGAAGCTTTCCGGGCTTTTGGAGCAGAATGTCAGAAATGGGGCAGAAGGACTTCGAAAGGCGCTGGAGACAGAGATGGAGTCGGCGTTTGAAGAAGAGAAAGTACTGGCAAGACGCCGGGGGGAAGAGGCGTCCACAAAGCTGATGCTTCCATTGTTTCTGATGTTGATGATTATTATGGTGATGGTTTCAGTCCCGGCGTTTCTGGCGTTTGGGATCTGAAAAATGGGGAGAAAGGAGAAAAAGTATATGGATAAAGCGTATCTGGTAAGAGAAGTAAAATCGTTTCTGATGGACGAGGATGGCGTGGGGGTCATTGAATTAGTGCTGATTCTGGTGGTGCTGATCGGTCTGGTCATTGTCTTTAAAAAGCAGATTAATACGCTTCTTACAAATATCTTTAAACAGATCAACAGCAAGTCGAAGGAGGTATATTGATCCGGGCAGAACGGCACGTTGAAGCAGAAATGGACGTTTGCGGGGGGATCACAGTTTTCCTAAGTTTGATTCTGACCTGTATCTGTGCGCTGATGGGCGGGCTGTTTGAGTCCGCCCGGGCAGCCGGAAGCGGCTGGTATATGCAGATGGCGCTCAATTCCTCCCTGGATTCGCTGATGAGCTGTTATCACCGGGAGATTTGGGATAAATACCGGATTTTTGTGCTGGAATGTGCGGATAAAGAGCGCCTGGCGGCGGAGATGGAGCCGCAGATGGAAACATATCTGGCGGCAGCGCCCTTTTATCCGGTCAGCGGCGGCAAGGTACAGATCGAAGCGATGGATGCGATCACCGGGCATAATGGGGATTTCTTTGCGAAGGAAGTTACCGATTATATGAAAGTGGGTGTCTGGACGCTGGAAAGTGAGGAGTCTGAACTGCCTGAGATGGAAAAACGGATGACGGAAGCAAGGGCGGTTCATGGGATTGCGGAAGGATATCAGGAAAATGGCAGAAAAGTGCTGCGTCTGGAAGAGTCGATCGAGGCGATCGGAGCCTGCCTGCAAAAACAGGAGAAACATCTGGAGGAGATGGAGGCAGCGGTTCGCCAGGCGGATGGAAGCTCGTTCTTTCAATCGGCGGAAAGCTTAGAGAAAGAATTAAAGCAGATTCCGGGTCTGGTTGCGGCGTATGAAAAACAGGCGGACCGGCTTGCGAAAGAACTGCAGGGATCGGAGCAGGAGGCGCAGGAAGCCCAGCCGGATCTGGAAGAAGGCTCCTGGGGCATGGTACAGGAGGAGATGCGGGGGTATCGTTCGTATTTGGATGCGGATGGAGCGCGCCGCCAGGAGGTAAAAAAGACAGAAGAGACGGCTCACGGAAATGAAGAGGTGGTTGCAGAAGCAGTCCGGAAAGGAAAGGAGATACAGGATTATATCGATGATTGGGAGCCTGACGATGAGGACGATGAGCTGGACGAGGAAGCGCTGTGGGCGTCGGTTCTGACGATCACAGCGGGTTTTCAGAAGGATGGACGTTTCCGGGTTCCGGCAGTCCGAGACAAGAAAAAAATGAATGTGCTGGAAGCAGTCAGCCGCCTGTCGGGGACGGATCTGCTGAGTCTTTGTGTGCCGGCGGGAACTGTGATTTCAGAAAACTGGATTTCGACCGCGGCATTTCCGTCGGCATTGTATGCAGGCGGAGAGAGCGGAAAGCGGGGGACAGCTGGGGATGTCTGGACGGCGGGGCTTGAACGGGCTCTTTTAGATGCGTATGCGGCGCATTTTTTTACCCGGTTCGGGCAGGAAAAGACGGGAAGTGTCCATTATGAGCAGGAATATCTCTTACAGGGAAATGCGTCGGAGCGGGAAAATTTAAAACGCACCGTCAATGAACTTCTGGCTGTGCGCGAGGCGGTGAATCTGGCAGCTTTATATGCGGATTCTGAAAAACGGTCGGAGGCGGAAGCATTGGCGCTGGCAATCACGGGGCTGGCGGGAATCACACCGATCACGGCGGCGGCATCCTTCTTTATCATGACAGTCTGGGCGTTTGCAGAGTCGGTGGCAGATGTGAAGGTTCTGCTGGCGGGCGGAAAAATTCCTTTTTTCAAACAGCCGGGGGAGTGGCAGATTTCGCTTTCTGCTCTGACGGAAAAGGGCGCGTCCATCTTTCTGGAAACGGGGACGGATCCTTCATTGAAAAACGGGACAGACGACAGAGGGCTGGACTACCAGGACTGGCTGAAACTCTTTTTCCTGATACAGGGAAAGAGCCGTTTCTGTTACCGGATGATGGATATGATTCAGAACCGCATTTCAGAAAAAGAGCCGGGATTTCGGATGGATCAGTGCCAGTATGGGGTAAGTGTGTCCTATGCGGCACAGGGAACGTTGATACCGCTTCGTAGAACGTCCCAGAAGGAATATTAAACACAATTACAGGGGAGTGGAGGACAGTGTCCTTTTTCAGGAGATGATGCAAGTGAATGTGCCTCTCCAAGTACATAAAGAAAGCCAGTAAAAAAGATGATGACAACTAACCTAACAAAACGAATAAATGAAAGTATCTGTGCGGTCGGGATACCCGTCCTTCGGCGGCATAGAGCCCAAGTAACAAAACGACCCTGGAAAAGGGCATTGTCCTCTGCTTCCCTGTGTGCGAGCCTGACGATTGAGGCGGCGCTTAGTCTGACATTGTTTATGTTTACGGTGATTCTCCTGTCAGTTCCGATGGAAATACTGGATACTCAGAGAAAGGTGCAGACGGTGCTGGAAGTGACGGGGCGGGAACTGGGATGGCAGGTGTATCGGACATCCCATACGGTGCATCCGGCAGAAATGGAGGCGGGAAAAGCGGCAGAGGCAGAAGAAAAGGGAACGGGGGGCTGGTCAGAACTTCCGTCCGGGCTTATCCTGCAGGGATATTTAAAGGAGAAGATTCAGACAGCGGGCGGGAACAAAGTGTCCAATATCCAGTGTGGTGCCAGCCGCGTATCGGAAGATGGAGAATGGATTGACCTGCGCGCCTCCTATCAGGTGCGGCTGCCGTTCTCGGTATTTGCGCTTGACCATGTGACGCTTACTTCCCGGAGCCGGAAGCGGGGATGGATTGGGGCGGAAGGCGGGTATTTCTCAGAGAAAAACGCTTCAGAACCGGAGGAAAAATGGGTCTATGTGGGGCGGGACAGTACGCGCTACCATCTCTCGCCTTCGTGCCATTATATATCGAATCAGATCACCGCGGCTGCGTATGCAGATGTAATTTCGGGGGTGCTTAGAAACAGCGGGGGATGCCGTTATAAGGCTTGCAGATACTGTGGAAAGACGGTGTCGGCGGGAGGTATGGTGTATATTCTTCCGTCCGGCGAGGTTTACCATGGAAAGCAGGACTGTTCGTCATTGGCATATTATGTGCAGAAGGTGCGGCGATCAGAGGTGGAATATATGGGTGTGTGTTCATACTGTGGAAGTGGATAGGTGCGGATGGCGGAAAGAATCAAGGAGGGGTGAGAGGGCGGAGTGATGGAAAACAGTGCAGGGATAAGTTTCATGGGATTTACGCGGATGGATTTGGAAAGTGCAGTATGTTTCCTCTGTGCGGTTGTTTTTTCACTTTTTCTGATGGTCTTTTCCTGGCAGGATTTTCATAGAAAACGGATACGCGTAAGCTGGCTATATGGATTTGGAACGGCAGGAATGGCGCTTACGATGATACGGTGTGTGCTGTCGATTATAAAAGATGGATGGGATTGGAAAAAAAGTGTGTTGCAGATAACGGTATGGCTTTTGGGAATGCTGCCGGGGATTTTTTTGTTCTGGATGGAGCGGCAGACGAAAGGTGCGGTCGGACTGGGAGATGGCTGCTTTTTTCTGATCACTGGGTGCTATCTGGGGGGATGGCGGACGCTTGAACTTTTGATGGGAGCTGTATTTGTGAGCAGTCTGGTAGGAGGTGTCTGGATGCTTACGGCACTGCTTGGCGGAAAGGGGAATGGTCTATGGGAGAAAATGCGGAAAAAGAAGTTGCCATTTCTGCCGTGTGTGCTTCCGGTGTGGATTTGGATGCTGATAGCATCTCTTGGATGAAGCGGGAGGTTTCTGCCAGTTATACGGTGGAAGCCTCGTTTGTGATGGCGGTTGCATTCTTTTTTATCGCGGCACTGTTAAATGGAGTGTTTGAGGTGCATGGCAGGATTACGGGGCGTTTTGTCCTGCAGGAGGCGATGGAATGGTGCCTGTATCGGGAGGAAAAAACGTTGCGGGGAGATGGAATGACTGTGGGGGAGATAAGCAGCAGAGCTGGACAGCGCCTGCATGGATTCTTCCGGTGCGGAGATGCAGTTTTGACGATCCGGGAAGATGGGGGAGACTTGGACGGAAGGGTAAAGAGCAGTACAGAGACGGAGATATCCCTGCGCGGACAGGAGCCGGAGCGGGCGATCCGTTTGCTGACAGTGTTGGAAAATGCAGAGTGATGGAGGATACGGGATGGAGATTCGGTACAGCCGGGAAATGAATCATAATTATATGATAATCGAAGCGCCGGAGGAAGAAACGGGATATGCGGTACAGATGCTGTCGGCGAATGCCATCGAAGGGCTTTTGAAGTTCCGGGTCCGCCAGACGGAGGAGGCGAGAGAATATTATTATGAGATAACGTCGAGACAGCCACTTAGACGGGTGTTGGAAAAGCGGACCTTGTCGGGACAAGAACTCCGGTCGATTCTGCTTGGTGTGCTGGCGGTTCTGAAGCGGGTGGAAGAGTACCTGTTAAAAGAGGAACAGCTT
>ERZ835880.2837-NODE-2837-length-10874-cov-6.133099_pt1 | contig 10874 bp, 9 predicted proteins | sample MGYA00519944_ERZ835880 | MGnify/ENA primary metagenome ERZ835880 (study PRJEB31850, sample SAMEA3708787) | human gut metagenome | biome: human gut; feature: human-associated habitat; material: faeces | place: China | collected 2014 ... | reverse complement strand
GATTTAAAATGGCGAGATGCGTTGCTGGTCGCACATCGTGTGAACAGTAACCATTATATCAAATAGACACAATTTTGTATATTTTTTATAATGCCTTTCTTACATCTCTGTGATATAATTTTGTTAGGTGTAACTAACATTAACTATTCTTTTCTAATATGTGTGAGTTTTATCTATCTTGTTGAAAGCCAGGGTATTCCTAACTAAGATAAACTCAATTCTCACACGGAACAGGGGGCGAACTATGTTTTTATCCTTAACAAACATCAAAAAATCTTTTGGGCAGGGTGACAGCCGTGTGGAAGTCTTAAAAGGCATTGATCTATCGATTGAAAAAGGAGAATTCTGTGTTCTTCTTGGGCCTTCCGGCTCGGGAAAATCAACTTTATTGAATATCATCGGTGGCATTGACCGTGCGGACAGTGGTCAGATCATAATTGAAGACGAGCTGATGGAAAAAATGACTGCAAAACGTCTTAGTCAATACCGAAGAAAACATCTTGGATATGTTTTCCAGATGTATAATCTGATTCCCAATCTTACTGTGCGCGAAAATATTGAAGTCGGTGCTTACTTAAGTGATCACGCGTTAGATGTAGATGAACTTCTTGATACCCTTGGTCTTTCTGCACATCAGAAGAAGCTACCGAATCAGCTCTCCGGAGGTCAGCAGCAACGTACTGCAATTGGGCGGGCGATTGTTAAAAATCCTGATATTCTGCTCTGTGATGAGCCAACCGGCGCGCTTGATTATAAAACGTCGAAAGAGATACTGAAGCTGATTGAAACGGTCAATCAAAAGTACGGTAATACAGTTGTAATGGTAACGCACAACGATGCGATCAAAGATATGGCAGACCGTGTTGTCCGGATCCGTGACGGTATGATACGAAAAAATTATCTGAACGATCATAAGGTCAGTGCACAGGAACTCGACTGGTAAAGGAGGCTACAGACAATGAAAAATCCATTGAACAAACGTCTCCCCAGAGAATTCCGGAAAGACTTTGGTAAGTATCTTGTCATTTTCCTTCTTCTTGTAATAACCATCGGATTTGTCTCCGGATTTCTTGTTGCCGATGGCAGCATGATCAAAGCTTATAATGAAGGAATTGACAAATATAATACAGAGAACGGACATTTCCGTACTTCTGAAAAAATGAATGATGCGCAGATTCAGTCTGTGGAAGAAAATGGTATCCGTATCTATGACAATTTCTATCTGGAACAGAATTTAACAAATGGCAGCACAATGCGTATTTTTGCAAACAGGGAGCAGGTGAATCTTGCCTGCCTCATGGAAGGAGTATTTCCAAAAGCGGCAAATGAAATCGCCATCGATCGTATGTATGCTGACAACAATAAGATTTCCATCGGAGACACACTGAAAAGTGATACACAGAGCTGGAAAGTAACCGGATTCATTGCTCTTCCGGATTACAGCTGTCTCTTTCAGAACAACAACGATTCCATGTTTGATTCTGTCAAATTCGGAATTGGAGTTGTAACGTCCGAAGCATTTGAATCTTTGGATTCTCCACTTGTAAAATACTGCTATGCGTGGAAATACAACGATGAACCTACGACAGAGAAAGAAGAAAAAGAAGTATCTGATGATCTGATGAAAGCAATCAACAAGGATGTTTCTCTGGAAGAATTCGTTCCGCGTTATCTCAACCAGGCAATCACATTTACCCGGGATGATATGGGAAGCGACCGCGCAATGATGATCGTATTTCTTTATATCGTAATTGCGATCATGGCGTTTGTCTTTGGCATTACGATCAGCAACACCATTGCAAAAGAGGCAAATGTCATCGGAACTCTTCTTGCCAGCGGCTACACCAGAAATGAACTGATCCGACATTATATGGCCATGCCGATCCTTGTCACGCTAATTGGTGCTTTCATTGGAAATATTCTCGGCTATACCATCATGAAAGATGTCTGCGCCGGTATGTATTATGGAAGCTACAGCCTTCCGACATATGTAACCGTCTGGAACGCAGAAGCATTTCTGCTTACTACGATTATTCCAATCTTGCTAATGCTTCTCGTCAATTACACAGTACTTCGCAGAAGACTATCACTTTCTCCTTTGAAGTTCCTCCGCAGAGACTTAAAGAGAAGGCAACAAAAGCATGCATTATCACTGAACAGAAGAATTCCATTTTTCAGTCGTTTCCGACTGCGTGTGATTTTCCAGAATGTCAGCAATTACCTTCTGCTGTTCCTCGGAATCTTATTTGCAAACCTTCTGTTGATGTTCGGTCTGCTCTTCCCTGCTGTACTTGATCATTATCAGACTGTTCTAAAAGATAATCTGCTTTGTAACTACCAGTACATTTTGCAGATACCGATCAACGCCATGGACGAAGATCATAAACTGGAAAGCCTTGTAAATATGCTCTATTTTCAGCACGAGGTAGAAACCGATAACCCTGATGCGGAGAAATTCAGCGCTTATTCACTGAAAACAACAGATAAGAAATATAAGGAAGAGGAAATCCTGCTCTATGGACTTGCAGATAACAGCCGCTATCTTCCGATTGATTTTCAGGAAACTGTATCTGACAAAGATGTTTCAAAGAAAGAGGATGCTTCTGATGCAACTCCTGCATACATCTCTTCTGCTTATGCAGATAAATATCTTCTGGATATCGGTGATGAAATCACTTTAAAGGAAGCTTATGAAGATGATACATACACGTTTTCTATTGAAGGAATCTACGATTATGAAGGTGCTCTGACCGTTTTTCTTCCACAGGATACGTTCAATGAACTGTTTGACCTTGGTTCCGATTACTTCAGTGGTTATCTCTCTGACAGCGAGATAACCGATATTGACCAAAAATACATCAGCTCTGTGATCGACCTCGACAGTCTGTCTAAAATCTCCCGACAATTGAATGTTTCGATGGGAAGCATGATGTATCTGTTAGACGGATTTTCAATCGTGCTCTTTATGATTCTGATCTATCTTTTGTCAAAGATCATTATCGAAAAGAATGCACAGTCAATCTCTATGACAAAAATACTTGGATACTCTGACCGGGAGATCAGCAGTCTGTATCTGCTGTCTACAACCATTATGGTCGTAGTCTTCCTGCTTCTGAGTTTTCCGATAGAAACAGTTCTCATGAACGCTCTCTTCCGTGGAATTATGATCAGCAGTATTTCCGGTTGGATCCCATTGTACATTGATCCGGTCCTGTATGTAAAAATGTTCCTGCTAGGATTCGGAACTTACCTGCTTGTTGCATTGATCGAATACCGCCGGATCAAGAAAGTACCTATGGATCAGGCATTAAAAAATATTGAATAATCGTGATTGTACCTGTATCTGCTGCCTAAGGACTTCTAAGTTAGGCATAACAGTGCAGGTCCCATTTGAAAGGAGAATTTCTCGTGAAAAGAAAAATGTTGCAAAAATTAGTTCCCGGTCTGTGCGCCAGTCTTGTCCTGGTTTCTGCCACAAGTCTGACAGGATGCTCCACTGACACAAAGACAGCTGCCACAGCTTCAGATGCTGACAAATCAGAAACGGTATATGTAAAAGCTGATGCAAGCGGAACGATAAATGAGATCAAAGTCCAGACAGACTTGAAAAATAACGGAACATCAAAGGAAATCAAAGACTTCTCAACTCTGAAAGACATAAAAAATACGAAAGGAAATGAGTCCTTCACCCAGTCCTCTGACGGAACGATCACCTGGGAAAACAAAGGGGAGGACATTCATTATGAAGGTACTTCTACAGAAGAACTTCCTGTAAATGTAAAAATCAGTTACACATTGGATGGAAAATCTATACAACCGGAAGATCTCGCTGGGAAAAATGGAAAGCTTGGAATTCGTTTTGATTATGAAAATACTACCGAAGAAAATGTAACCGTAAATGGTGAAGAGATGACTTCTCCGGTTCCATTTGCAGTGATCTCCGCCATGATCCTTCCGGAAGACACCGCTTCTAATATCCAGGTAACAAATGGTAAAATATTTACAATGAATGACCAGAGCGTCGTTGTCGGTTATGCCTGCCCGGGACTTAAGGACAGTCTGAAGCTTACTGATTATGAACCTACGGAAGATATCTCTATCCCAGAATCAGTGGAAGTAACTGCAGATGTAACAGATTTTGAGATGGACTTTACTGCAACCGTGGTCTCCTCCGGTCTGTTTGAAGATCTCGAAGAGGATTCCTTTGACGATATGGAGGATGCCGCTGACAGCCTGCAGGAACTCGGAGATGCATCCGGCAAACTTGCTGACGGAGCAGCACAGCTGCTAGGCGGCGCTTCTACTTATCAAAGTTATCTTGGGCAATATGTAGACGGTGTCTCACAACTTGCCGAGGGAACAGACACTTTAGATGACGGTGTAACTGCACTTAATGAAAATTCCGGAAAGCTGGTTTCAGGTGCTTCTTCTCTTCAAACTGGTCTTGAACAGCTGAATTCTGCTCTCTCTGGCCAGATATGCACGGATTCTGGTTCTCTTCCGTCTGCTGAGACACTTTCAGCACTTCAGGAACAGATTAAATCACTCGGCCAACAGCTGGATTCTGTTGACTCCTCTCTTGCAGAGGCAAAATCTTCTTTCGCATCCGTCAACTGGGATACTCTGAAATCTTCTATCACAGAGGACGCAAAAGAACAGTCCAAAACTGCTGCGACAGATGCTGTCCAGTCTGCGATCAATCAGATTGTTTCTGAAACTGCATCAGATTCAGAATTATCAGAAGAATCTAAAAATGCTGTCAACGATAAGATGTCACAATTAAAGAATGAAATAAATGATACGATTGCATCTGCAATTGATCAGAACCTTGATCTTTCTTCTTCCTCCACAGATATCGATCAGCTGAAATCCGCCACAGAAGGAACATTAAACAGCCTGACGGAACTGATTACTTCCTGCCATACTACGCTTGACCAGATGTCTTCCGGTGCCGGTTTCTTTGCTCAGGCAGCACAGAGTCTTTCTTCTCTCAGTGAGACATTAAAAACTTTGCGGAGCTCACTTTCAGCTTTATCTGCCGGCAGTTTACAGCTCACTCAGGGACTTACCTCTTTCCAACAGGGAATCAGTCAATTGTCTGAAGGCAGCTCAACGCTCTCTCAAGGAGCTACTAAACTGGGCACAGCCGGGAAAGAACTAAAAGAAGGATACACAACCCTTGCCGAAGGAATCTCTTCTCTCTCTGAAGGACTTACTCTCTTTGATAAAGAAGGAATCCAGGAACTTGAAAAACTAGGCGGGGATGATCTGAAGAATCTCTCCAAAAGAATGAAAGCTGTCAAAGAAGCGGACGCTGAATACGATAATTATGGCGGTAAGTTAGAAGAACAGACTGGGGAAGTGCGGTTTATTATTGAGACAGATGGGATTGATTAAGAAGAAGGCTTTGGGTCATTTCTATTGACCCAAAGCCTTCTTTCTATAATTCTTTTTCTACATTCCACTACCTGCCCAAAACTCCATCTAGTTGTATTTGTAGATTTACAAACTCCACTTCCACTTTCAATAATATCCTTCGCTTCTAATTCTGCAAATTTTTTATCAGCTTCAGCTTTAGCCCGGTTGTTTTCAATAATTTGTTCCCTCAAATTCTTTTCGAATTCCTCTGGTGTAATATCTATCTTTTGCTGTTTTTCCATTGAATATGCGCAAAATTCTTCCGAGTTCATAAAATGAATATCCATCGAATACTCTTTATTCAATTTATCAATCACTGCCTGATACGGATCTTCTGATGCTGCACTTACAGAAATAGCTGTAAAAGTACTTAAAACCAATGCCATAAAAGTTACCATTAATTTAATTTTTATTTTCATATTCTACCTCCAAAACATATTTTTATTTCCAAACAGTAATTTACTTTTTTAGTGTAACAATACATTTTCCATTTACTAATTCAAATTTTATAACCTCCTCATATAAAATTTCTTTATTTTCATTGTAAACTACTATTTCAAATTCACATTCGTTCACACAATTTGGACTACTATTTATTAACTTCTCATTTTCACCACTATAAATTTGTTCAAATATATTTGACTCGGGAATCCAATATATTTTTTCCCCTTTTTGGTAAATTGTAAAAATACTATTTTCTTTTTCTAATGACTTGCAATTATACATGTAATTCTCTGGTATATCTATCTGAAAAATATAACCATTTCCTACCGGCGTTTCCATCAATTTTAAAGTCTCTTTATGTTCTGGTATTAAAACAGAACCTTTCTCATTTCCATCTTGCGTCATCGCATAAACTGTAATTATTGATTTATTTTTTTGCAAGATATTTGTAAACACACACAAAAAAACTATGGCAGTTGCAACTATCCCCGTTGTAATTCTCTTTATGTGAATTTTCTGTTTCAAATTTTTTCTTCTTTCAATCCCATCAAAAATTCTCTGTTTGGATTCTTCAGTAAATTCAATTCCAGTCACAGCACTTTTAATTGAATTTTTATCCACACTCATTCACTCCCAACTTCTTTTTTAATAATTTCCGACCTCGTTCCAAACGCTTTTTCACAGTCGATTCCGTAATTTTCAAAATCTTACTTATTTCAAAGCATTTATATCCTTCTACATAATACAATAAAAGCACTTCCTTATATTTAGATGGTAATTCTAAAAGGATAGCAAGTATCTGATTATCTATACTATCCTCAGGCTATGTAGTCTTAATTGTTTCGATATTTATATATGGATGTTGTTTATAGAAACGCAATTTATCTTTACAAAGATTTATTGTAACTCTAATTAACCATGCCTTTTCATGTTCATAAGTTTCAAAAAGAGGCTTTTTTGTCATATATTTTATTAATACATCTTGCACTGTATCTTCTGCATCATACGTATTTTCAAGCATTACGATACATATTTTATATAGCATTTCTCCATATTTCTGAAACATCTTCTCAACTGAAGCTTGTTCAAGCATACCTTTCACATTCCTCCCCCGATATCCTACTCAATTCCTTTTATAATAAAACGTTTCAAAATTTAGAAAAGTGACAAATTTAATCAAATATTTTTTCCTACCGTATCGACATAATATCCTCTGCACCCAAAATGTCTGTTACCATATTTATACATGAAAAATCTCCGTCATTCTACAACAGAACAACGGAGATTTCAAAATAACATATTTTCTTTTACTCTTTTACAATCCAACTGCCTGTTTTCTTTGAACCAACTCTTTCTAATCGTCCTAATTCAGACAACTCTTTAATCATTCTCTGAACAGCGCTTCTCGACAAAGAGACTCGTTCAATAATTTCTTTTTGCGTAATTGTTGGATTATTGCGCAACATATCAAGGAGCATTTTCGTATGCGGTACGGATTTTACTTACGCTCTTTACTTTTCTTGAAAAAGTACTATACTTATTTATGGTTTAAATCAGTTCTATTATGAAAGACTTTACAAGAATACGGAGATAATTTTATGACCATCAGTATACTTCTCATGAAACAAATTGCACAGCTTTTTCTTATGATCTTTATGGGATACTTAATTGTAAAAACAGGTATTGTCGAGGATACCGACAGTAAGGTATTGTCCAAAATCATCCTTTATCTGGTCATCCCTTGTGTAATTATAAACGCTTTTCAAGTTGATTATACTTCTGACACTGTGAGAGGATTGCTACTGGCTTTTATAGCATCTGTTCTCACACAGATTGTCCTTCTTATTGTTGTCTCTGTTTTAGGGAAACTTTTTCATTTAAACGAAGTAGAAATTGCCTCTATCTATTACTCTAATTCTGGTAATCTGATTGTACCAATCGTAACTTTTATTTTAGGAAAAGAGTGGGTATTATATGGATGTGTATTTATGAGCGTGCAACTCATTTTTATATGGACTCACTGTAAGAAAATTATCAGCCAAGAGGCTTCTTATGACTGGAAAAAAATTGTCCTCAATATAAATATGATTTCTATTTTTATTGGAATCCTGCTTTTCTTTACAAAAATCCATTTACCGGAAATCATAAATGATTCGATAAGTTCTGTCGGTAATATGATTGGACCAGCAAGCATGATCGTAACAGGTATGCTTTTCGCCGGTATGGATCTGAAACAGATTTTTACAAATAAGAAAGTATATTTTATCTCTGTTCTCCGGTTAATCGTATTACCCGTATTTGCACTGATTCTGATTAAGTTAAGCCATCTCGCCGCTTTTTCAGCAGATGGAGATAAAATCATGCTCATTGTATTTCTTGCAATCATTACTCCATCTGCCTCAACTGTAACCCAGATGTGTCAAGTATACGGAAATGATTCTCAATATGCCAGTGCGATCAATGTTGTTACAACACTGTTTTCTATTGTTAGCATGCCGCTTTTAGTGATGCTATTTCAAATGTTTTAGCTATGAAATTCTGCCGTTCTCCATTTCGTAGACCATATCTGCCACGTTCATTGTGGACACTCTGTGGGATACCAGGACAACGGTTTTCTTTCTGGCGGATTCTTTTAATGATCTTAAAATAATTCCCTCATTTAAAGAGTCAAGGTTTGATGTAGGCTCATCAAGCAGGATCAGAGGGCAGTCATGCAGAAATGCTCTTGCAATTCCGATTCTCTGTTTCTCACCGCCGGACAGCGTATCACCCAGTTCTCCGACTTCTGTATCATATCCTTTCGGAAGTGTCATAATAAAATCGTGGATAGAAGCTTTCTTTGCGGCTTCCATAATCTCTTCTCTGGATGCTCCCGGCTTTGCGATTGCGATATTATTTGCAATGGAATCATGGAACAGGTGTGTTTCCTGCGTGACATAACTTTCCATATCTCTTAAATGCCTGGTCGGAATCTTTCGGACATCTGTACCATCTACCGACATGCTTCCACCCTGCACATCCCAAAAACGCATCAGCAGTTTTAAAAGTGTAGATTTTCCGGAACCGCTCGCACCATGAATCCCTGTGATTTTACCCGGCTGTAATTTCATTGAATAGCTATCTAAAATGGTCTCCGCGCCGTATGCAAATGTAACGTTCTCTGCCTCTGCTCCTGCGAATGCACGATCTGCACGATCTGCACTCTCCTCAGAATTCACACCCTGATCAGCAGAAGTTTCCACATCACCCGGAATTTCTTCCACAAGCGGTGTCTCTTCCAAAAGAGAAAGGACACGCTCACCACTTGCCAGTGTCTGGTTCAGGTTGTTGGAAAGGCTTGATAATGCTACTACCGGTCCGAAAGAACCCATCATTGCGATGGTACAGGTTAAGATTCCCTCGAATCCCATCGCACCTTTGTCGTACAGCCAGATCGTCAATGCCAGCATCCCAAAAGATGCAAGCAGGATAACCATATTCGTAAATGAACGCTGTGAGCCTTCCATTTTGCTTAATGATTCCTGCATTCCTGCAAGATTTTTGGATTGCTTGCTCATCTGCTCTCTTCTCTTTTCGCCCTGTCCATACTGAATGGTCTCGTCCAGTCCACGTAGGGAATCCAGGACAAAACTGTTCAGTTCTCCAAAGTTTGTTCTAAATTCCATTCCCTTCTGACTGCCACGTTTTCCATTCCACATTGGGATAGCTACACCGACAATAAGATAAGCTGCCAGTGCAAGCAGACCTGCCAACCAGTGATATCTTCCAATAAAAATCACCATAATGATAGAAGTCAATGTTGCAATCGCAATCGGCGAAATGGTATGTGCATAGAACACTTCCAGTAATTCAATATCGGTTGTAATAATGGAAATCAAGTTTCCTTTATCTCGTCCTTCCAGCTTCGCCGGACAGAGCTTTCGTAAGGCAGCAAACACTTTGTGGCGGATAATTGCCAACAGCTTAAATGCAATAAAATGATTACAATACTGTTCCATATAATGTAGGATTCCACGAAGCACTGCAATTACGATCATGACTGTGATAATCGTTTTTACCGGGGTAAATACCAGCCACATATTGTCTACCGGAACAATCATTCCGGCTACTCCTGTCAGAAGTCCATGTATGATGACCTGTCCTGCCAGTATCGTCAGGAAGATTGCACATAAATAACCCAATGTTCCAAGGATGATTGCTGCCAGCATGATATGGAGCAGGGGTTTTACCAGACCAATCAGACTTTCCATGATCTGGATGGCACTTCTACGTTTGGTTGTATTCGTATTTTCACTCATTATGCCACTCCCCCTTTTCCATAGTTTTCCAATGCCATCTGACTTTCATACAGATGTCTGTACGCACCATTCTGGCTCATCAGTTCTTCATGCTTTCCGCTTTCTTTGATTTCTCCGTCTTTTAAGAAATAAATCTTGTCAGACTTCACGACATTTGCCAGTCTATGGGAAATCAGAAGCACCGTCTTTGTCTTTGCCAGATCATGAATCACATTCATGATCAGTTCTTCACTTTCCACATCGATATTAGATGCAGCTTCATCAAAAATGTAAACCTTGCTGTCTTCTTTTAATAAAGCTCTTGCAATCACCAGTCTCTGACACTGACCGCCGGACAGGTTGCTTGCTTTTTCCAGCAACTGTGTCTGTAAGCCATCCTGTGTCTGTAAGAACCCTAAGAGATTGACTTTCTGAAGAACTGCTTCCATCTCTTCTTTCGTTGCGTCCGGTTTTGCCATCTTCAGATTTTCTTCTACTGTACCTTTGAACAGATAACTGTTATGGCGAACCAGAACAACCCTCTGCATCAGATTTGTTTCATTCACTTCGTTAAGCAGTACACCACCGATGGTGATTTCTCCGCTGTATCCCCGGTTCTTTTACTGATGTGCGATAAAGAAGTAATAGAAGTGTAAAAAATTTTGCCGTTCCTATCCGGCACTTGCGCATTGTGTCGGATAGGTCGGGCGGTTATTCGGGCAAGTCCACCTTGCC
>ERZ835880.2833-NODE-2833-length-10882-cov-2.922047_pt1 | contig 10882 bp, 5 predicted proteins | sample MGYA00519944_ERZ835880 | MGnify/ENA primary metagenome ERZ835880 (study PRJEB31850, sample SAMEA3708787) | human gut metagenome | biome: human gut; feature: human-associated habitat; material: faeces | place: China | collected 2014 ... | reverse complement strand
GCGGGAAGATTGACCAAGTAAGTCTTTGCCAGCCCGTTGATAACGGTCAGCTCTATGGGCTGCATCGTGGGCGCGGCCGCCTTGGTGATGCTAAACTTCCAGCTATCCGCCGTCAGGCCGTTGGCCGCAGCATAGTTCGTGCTCTCGGTTACATCGATCTTGACGGTGTATTCGCCCGCGTTCTTAGGCGTGGCTTCCTGACCGTCTTTATCGTAGTATTTTACGATGACCTCGCCCGTACCGGCCTTTGCGGGAGAAACTGTCGCGCTCTTGACATTGCCGTCATAGGTCAGGCTTGTCGGGGCGGTGAAGGTGAAGTCCTCCGCCTTGGGGGTAGCTTTGCCAATGGTATAGGTCACGCTGGCGGTGGCGCTGCCCATGGTGATGCTGGCGGTGTAGGTGCCGGCATTCGTGGGGAGCGCGTCGTTTTCCAATTTCTCTGGACCATACTTGCCCGTCTTCGTGTAGCTGATGGTAATCTTATCCACCGCCGGACCCTGCCAATCTCTGCTTGCAGTCACCGTGGCGGGTTTGCCGCTGCCGTTGTAGGTCAGCTCGGCGGGGGCCGCAATCGTCACGCTGCCGCCGCTGGCGTCGTCCTGGCTGCACTTGGCAGTGATGGTCGCGTCGCTTGCCGTGTACGTCCAGCTATGCTGATGCCGGGTCACGGTGAACGGCTCGCTGTAGCAATTGTAGCCATTGCTGCACTGGACGTAAATGTGGTACTGATAGCTCTTGTCTACGGGCAGCCCGGAGATCGTGAGCGTCTTGCTCTGCCCGCCGGTATGCGTCGCAGTATTAACTTTTTTGAAACTCGTGGTCCAGTCGTTGGTTGATTCGTTAAACAGCTCCCACCAGTAGTAGTAGGTGTCGCCCTCCGTTTCGGGCGCGATTACCGCAGTCAGCGTGATATTGCCGTCCGTCGCAAACGCCGAGTTTCCGGTGTAGTTCGTATCGCTATTCGGATAAATCTTTTCGACCGCGAAGGGGGCTTTTTCAACGGTGACTTTTTCCGAGATTGAATTGGCGTTGGGGAGCCATTTGTTATCCCTTGTTTTTTTGTAAGCGTACCCCTTCGCCAGCAGCGCGTAGGGCTTGACATAGCCGGCGTCGCTCGTGATCTCGCCGTAGCTGCCGCCGCTGAGGCTGGCGCTGCTGCCGTCGTCCTTTACAGCCACACGGCTGAAGGTGCCGTTGCTCAGCGAAAGCTTTCCGCCGTTCTGCGCCGTGACAATGGCGAGCTTCGTATCCTTGTCGTTGACGGTCAATTCCGCGTCTTTGCCCTCCACCGTCACATTGAAGCCTCCGTTGCTGCCCGTGACCGTCAGAGAAATGCCCTTGGCGGTGAGGTTTGCTCTTGTGACACTTTTCCCGCCGGTCGCCAGCGTCACCGGCCCGCGGGTCAGCTCATAGGTGGTCGAATGCCCGTCGGCATAGCCATTCACATCCTGATACAGCGTGATGGTCTTTTCGCCGTCCGCCGCGTTCGCCGCCTCGATGGCAGTGGCAAAGGCCGCGTACCAGCTCGTTGTGCCGCCGACGGTCAGCGACGCCGCCATCTGCTTGCCGCAGATGCTACAAGTGCCCTTGCCGTCCGTGCCGCCGTTGTGCGTATGCGACACGACCTTGACATTTTCCAGCGTATTCAATCTATCATTGGTCACAGCCTGATTATCACTTGCTCCGTAATACGCCGCGCCCTCCGCCAGCAGGTCGGCGAGTTTGCGGTCGCCGTTGGTTTTGATCATCGTAAATGTGCCGCCGGAAAGCTTGACTTTGGTGGTGTAAAAATCCGCGAAGACAAACGTGCCGCCGGAGATCGTCCCCGTGACATTGTAGTCAAACTCAACGCCGCCATATTTCTTTTCATTATTAAAGCTGCCGCCGCTGATGTTCGCGATGCTGCTGCCGTTGAATTTGACATTACCAGTGAAGGTACCGCCCTTGGCGTTCAGCGTGCCGTTCACCGTGACGGAGGCGTCGGTGAATGTGACGCCCGCCTCCACCGTCGCCGTGCCGTTGATGGTCGCACCTTTATAGCTGCCGTTGGCAAAGGTCACATTCGCGTTTTCAGCGACCGTCACATTCTTGGCGGTGTGCGTTCCGCTCTCCAGCGTCAGCGTGCCGGTCAGCGTTATGGAGGTGCCGTAAGGCATATCCCGCAGCAGGGTCAGCGTCGGCTCGGTGCAGCCCTCATTGCTCCAGCCGTTCAAGGTCTGGATGGCCTCTACATAGCCGTTTTCCAGCGCACTGTCTTTCGTGAAGTAGGCAGTCTTGGTCGTGCCGTCAGCGGCCTTGGCGGTGATCTTCGTATACAGGTCCTTGTGGCACACAGAGCACACAGGGTTGCTGTCATCGGCGCACTGATGGACGCACTCCGTGAACTGCACCTTGTACGCTGTATAGCCGGTCAGTTCGGAGATTTTCTCCGTCTTGGGAACGATGCTCCATACACTGTCCTTTTCGCCGTACAGCTCGCACTTCGCATAGTCGGTTCCCAGCAGGTCGTTAACGGTGAGGCTCTTGCTCTTCGTGTTGTCCGTGATCTTGCCGATGGTGCAGGCGTTTGGATTGCCCTTCCACAGCTTCAGGCCGTAGCCCGTACTTGTGGAGCCATACGCAGCATTGCTTAAAACCAACTCGCCGATTTTGCCGCCAAAGCGCTCCAATGCGCCGCCGGCCTGCAGCTCCACGCGCGAAATCTCGCCGGTGTAGGAGTCGTCAACCGCCAGCGTTCCGTTGGACCCAACCGAAAACTTGACATTGAGCGCCTGCGTCCCGCCGCCCTTGCTAGAATCCTTGACCGTCAGAGTATTGGACTTGTTCCCGCCTCCGACATGAATGTATTTATTCTCGGTGCTGACAGTTTTGCCATTCAGATCCAGCGTCGCTGAGTAGTTCTCAGAAGAGCAATTTCCTGTGAGCGTCACATTCCGCAGCAGCGTCACGGTGCTGCCTCTGGCTGCATTAAACGCATCCGTCAGCGTCTTATAATAGGCGCTATCGCCCACGCGCGCGTCGAATTGCGTTTTGCACTTCTTGCAGGTGTAGCCGGTATCGTCCATCTCGTGCGTGCAGGGCACAAGATAGACCTTGCCGTCATTGCCCAGGCTGGTCACGCTGTCGGCGGCGTCCGCCTTGAAGTTCTCAGCGCTGAGCGTCACGCCGCTTGCCGGTTCGGCGATGGCCCCAGGATTTATGCCTTCACGCACGCCCACACGGATGACCGAATCCTCACTCAATGCGCCTGATACAAGAATGGGCAGCTTCCAATCATAATTGGCGTAATAGCCGGCCTTCACCGAGCCGGAAACGGTAAGTTTAGGGTTTGTGCTTTCTGTTCCGTCGTAGTAAACGTCATATTGATTGTTGTCGGTAACGGTAGCATCGGTGAGGGTAATAGCGCCCTTTCCATAGATGCCGCCGCCCGCAAAGGTGCTGTTGTTTCCGGTGATCGTCACATTCTTGACGGTTACCCCTCTCTCCGAATAAATGCCGCCCCCGTGGCCATACCTTGTATCCCCCGTGGCGGACGCCTTGTTGCCGGTGATCGTGGCGTTGGAGATCGAAACATTGCCGGCGTTAAAGTGGATATAGATGCCGCCGCCGTTGCCGGCGGTTGCCGTGTTGCCGGTGATGGTGCCGCCGTCCATGGTGAAGCTGCACTTCTCACCCACATATACGCCGCCGCCACCGCCGTCAGACGCACCCGCAGTGTTATCGGAAATGGTGCCGCCGTGCATGGTGAAGCTCGGCGGGTCGATATGATTCGTCGTGCCGACAAGGAACACACCGCCGTAGTCTTCATTACCGGTAATCGCTCCACCATACATGGTAAAGGACGAGCCGGTCTGATAGTCGGCGCCCTTTTTACCGACCTGCACGCCGCCGGTGATCGTGCCGCTGTACAGTTCCAATTTGCCGCCATTGACGAGCACTTCGCCTTGAACCCTGCCGCTGTCGGAGCAGTCAGTCAGCGTCAGCGTCGCGCCGCTGCCGACGGTGATTTTACCGTTGATCGTCTGCCCGTTCAGGCAGAGGTTGACCTCGCCGTCCGTTGGCACAGTCCAGTTCTCCGACACGGACTTCGTCAGATAATAGTTGCCAACAGAATCAGGCAGGGAATCGGTAGTTGTCCACTCTGTGCCAGCAGTGTCATGTTCGTGCCCGTTGACATCTCCATTCCCGCCGCAGACGCAGTGGGTATGATCGGCCTGCGGCAGCGCAAACGCAGCCAGCGCCGCACAAACGGCGTTATAGCGCGTCATGTCCAGCTTGGCGGCCTGCTCATCGGTGAGGGCCTTTATTTCTGCATCAATAGTCTTCAGCTGCTCCTCAATTTCGGTCGCATTGTCCTCCGTGACTGTTTCAGGCAGGGCGTCAATGAGTGCCTGCACAGCCAGCACCGCCTCCTCTTTTCCAAGGCAGGCGGAGAGGTCTGCACCCTTAGCAGAGCAGACGGTGCATTCAGGGTTCACAGCATCAGCGCCGCATAATTTCTCACAGATGCAGGCGGCTTCCGCTGTGCCTTTGCAGGCGGAGAGGTCTGCATCTTCCGCAGAGCAGACCGGACAGTCGGAATTGACCTCCTCTTTCTCACAGCGGGTTTCGCAGATGCACTCCACCGGAGCATTCCCGGACACGCCGGGAACAAGCCCGCTGTCCTGAGAATTGCACTGCTCGCAGGTATACCTGCAGGGCGTCCCCTCTGTGGCCGGAATGTAGCCGCAGCTTTCGTCATGCTCGCCGCGTTCATGAGGACAGCTTAATTCTTTTGTGATACAGCCGCTTTCCTCACTGCATTTATGGGTACACGCAATCGGCTGGGCCTCCTCTGCTTCAGATGGGGTCGCCGTATTTTCTGATACGCTGCCTTCCAAAACAGGGTAACAGCTTTCGTCATGTTTATGGATACACTTCTCCACAAGGGTGTAGCAATCCTCAGTATGTTCATGTTCACAGGCTGCCCCTTCGGTTCCTTCCGTAAATCCGCAGTTCTCTGTATGTTCCGGGTGATGCTTGCACAACCCCGTATGGACGGCGGATACACCCGCTTCCACCGCAGATGCCGGAACTCCCGGCATCGTAAAAATCATTGCCGCCGCCAGTAAAAATGCGGCCGGCCGTTTCCATTTCCATATCATTTATTCATCCTCCTCACGCGGTTCGTTCCTTCTCGTTGTTTTCTGAAGCAGCTGGGATACCGCCTCCCGCAGCTGATATTCCGTCACAGGCTTCACCAAAAAGGTGTCCACCTGCAGCCTGCGGCTTTGGGGTTCAAACTCTGCCTGGTCGCTAATCCACAGGAGAGGGACATCCCTGCTGTACCCTCGTATGCTCATGCAGAAATTCATCCCCCTGGCTCCGTCCTCCATGACCACCACAGCATCATAAGGCCCATCCCGCTGCATGGCATAGACGCAGAATACGCCATTGTCAAAGCGGTCTACTTTGCCAAGCTTCATCAGTAACGCCGTTTCTTTCTCCTTCTGACTATAACTGCACAGCGCAATTCGCATTTTCGCACCTCCATTTTGTGATGGGTTTTATCGCCTCATATAGCTCCTGATCGGAGCAGTCTGCCGAAAGGAACGCAGGGATACGCAGGTGATATGCGATCAGGGCAAAGTTTTCATCATCGCTCCACCAGACAAACGGTGTTTCCGGTGCCAGCTGCTTTGCCTGAATGGCAGCCTCCAATCCCCTTGCCCCGGTCATGGCGATGACAACCGCATGATATCGGCTCCGCCGCAGTGCCTGAGATAGCTGCTTCTCATTCCATAGCTCGTCGATGACAAGCTGTCCGTCCCCATCAAAAAGGGAGCGCAGCCTGCTCTCAAACCATTCTGCATTCCTTAATTCCGTACAAAGTGCGATTTTCATGCTGAGCCTCCTTTCCTGAAAAGAAAAATAAAAAAACCAGACCTTCTCATCGGAAAGTCTGGTAGTATAATTAGAGTAGCATCTTGTCAAGGGAAATGCAACCGACTTTGTTTAAGACGCAGGTTTCCTGTTTAAGACGCAAGTTTTTTCCTGCGGTTTTATGTTATACTAATATTGGATTATTGTGCAAAGGAGATGGCACGATGCAGATTGCGATTGTGGATGACAGAGCAGAGGACAGAGCAGAACTGTCTGTCTGCCTGGAAAATTATATGAAAAAGCATCAGCTGGACTATACGCTGACAGAATTTGAGGACGGAGAGAATTTTCTGAAAGCTGCCGCCCAGGTCAATTTTCAGCTTGTCTTTATGGACATCTATATGGAGAACATGGATGGAATAGAGGCCGCCAGAAGGCTGCGCCAGAAAAACAGGCTTTGTAAGATTGTTTTTCTGACCATTACAGAAGATTATGCCCGGATGGGGTACAGCCTGTCCGCCAGCTATTATCTGCTGAAGCCGCTTTCGCTCCATCAGGCAGATTTTGAAGAAGCGATGGAGCTGTGCCAGCTAAAACCGCCCTATGAAGTGATGACACTTTCGGTTATGGCTGACCGTCAAAAGCTGGAACTTCCCACAGAGAAGATTCTATACATAGATTATCAAAACCGTATGACGCGGATTCATACGGCGGAACGCGTGATACCGGTAAGCGGAGGCTTTCAGGAGGTTACTGCCGCATTGCAGAAGGACAAGCGTTTTTTGCCCTGCTACCGGGGCGTTCTAATCAACATGGATTACATCAGCCAGGTTGACAGTCAGACCTTCCGTTTGATAAACGGGGAGGAACTTCCGATTGCCCTCCGCAATGGAAAACAGCTGCGGGAAACCTACCGTCAATATGTTTTCTCTGGAATGGGGGGTATCGTATGAGAATGAGGCAAATGCACAGGCGTATTCTGGAGGGCTGTCTGGCCTGTCTCCTCTGCTTCACCTGCAGTATCCCAGCATTTGCCGCCGAAACTGCAACCCCATCCAATGCCGATGAAAGAAGGGAGAATCCGCCGGATTTAGAAAGCGAGGCTCCGGGGACACTGGAGAGCAAAACCCCGGAAGCATCGGAAGAAGTATCCCTCGTCCTTGTCACAGAAATACAAAATGAAGACGAACTGCTCTCCCTGCCAGATTTCACCCTGCCCCTTAGAACCACACCGTCTGATGATGACCTGGAGGAAATTTATCAGCTGGCCCTTCAGTATCAAACCGTCTGCGCCACTGTAACAGCAGGTGAAGAAATCCGGCAGGAAACATTTTCTGTCGCATGGGATTTTTCGGCCATTGACCAGACCACTCCAGGCGAATATACCGCAGCAGGCCGGATTGAACTGCCGGAGGGGTATGCCTTTGGTGAAGCTGTCTTGCAGGAGCTTCAGATTTCCGTCCGGGTGGAAGAAATGCCGCCTGCTGTCATTACCTCCATAGAGCAATGGTATCCTTATACGGACGCGTTTGCGGTTCAACAGGGCAGCGAAACCGAAACGCTGGAAAATTTGTTTGCCTTTTCCCCTTACTATCTGGAATGCTATGCGAAAAATGGAACCAGCTACACCGCTGTGGTGGAATGGGATTTTTCTGGTATTGATCTGAATACTGTGGGACTGTACCATGCAGCAGGAAGGCTGACCGCACCGGAAAATACCATATTTGCGGATCGTGTCGATTTCCCTGAAATTTCAATTCCTGTTTCTGTTCAGGCTCCGGGCAGACCAGACATCAACTGCTTCCTGGTTCGCAGAGGAAGCCTGTATTTTCCCTGGGTTACACCTCCGGGGAATCTGGACAAGGTCAGTATATGGCTGTCCAAAAACAACGGTTCATGGAACCGTCTGGAAAGTGGCGTTTATGTAGGTCAGGAAATGCTCTCGATTGCCACCCGTCTGCTGGCACCGGGCAGCGGTTACCGCCTTCAGGTTGATTATGACGGCGGACAGACCGGCATCCTGTCCTTTACCTACGCAGATGAAATTGTCCTTGAAGGGTATCATGAAGGCGACCGGGATGGAGGGGATGCAGGCGGAAATCCACCCGACACCATCATTCAGACGCCTCCTGAAGATACCGACGATCAGGATGACGGTTTCGCAGACAGGCCCTCCACGAAGCCTTCAAAACCGCCTGCAACAAATGGCGGCAGAGTGGATTCCAACGATTCTGAAAAAACACCACCTGTCAGTGAAAAAAATGATCCTGCGGATCATGAACCATCCCACAAGTCTTCCGAGCCATCCTGGGAGGAAAAGGATGATTCCATAGATATAGATAAAGACGATTTTCCATCGGAACAGGCAAACGGTGATACAGAGGAAGATGCGGATTCCAAAAGCCCTGATTTTTCAGAGTTCTCCGATGAAACCACTGACCGGATTTCCGGCACGCGCTTTTTGATGATGCTGCAAACAGGGGAGCAAAGAGCCGTCTTTTCCAAACAGGGAATCACCATCAGCATACCAAAAGACGCCTTGCCGGAGGGCATCCAAAACGAAGATCAGATTGAAGTCATCATCCAAAAGGATACGGACGGCGGTTTTTCTTTTTCGTTTTCCATCAATGGAACTGCGCTCAGCTCCCTGCCGGATGTTTCTGTCATGCTGCCCTGTCCAAATGACCCGGCAGCCGGCACATTGTTCCTCTGTGATGAAAGCGGTGTGGAAATTCCCATGACCGGTTATGACAATGCGGCAAAAGCCGTCTCCTTTCAGATCAGCCATACAGGGGCATACACCATTGTGGGAAAGGAAGATGCCGTTTCCCTGGCACAGGCCGCCGACACAGAGCATAGCCGGTCACCCATACTCCTTTTGATTCCGGCCTGTCTGCTTCTTCTGTCTGCCGGTGTGTTCTTCCTAAGGAGGAGGCGAAAATAAGATGGTATCTTCTGCAGTAAAAAAATATGCTGCCTTATGTATGGTCTGCCTGTGCTCATCCCTGTTTTTTCTTGGCCTGTATCAGTTCAATAATAAATATAGCCAGAACACAATCCAGGCGGCAAATGGGATTCTGGCGCTTTCTGAGGAAGAACTTCAAAAGTCACCGGTGCGCTTTCTGGTATCCGGCTGGGCATTTTATCCTGACGCGCTTTTGACCCCGGAAGAAATACGGGATGAAAGCCATTATATGCGCTACCTTTCCATCGGAGAGCAGACCAATTTCTCCAGCCCTGCAAACCCTTCTCCCTATGGCTGCGGGACTTATCAGATGACATTCTTTCTGCCGGAACGGAAGGAAACATATGCGCTGGAAATCCCGGAAGTGTTTTCTGCTTACAACCTTTATCTGGATCATGACCTGATCCTGCAAATGGGGGAACCGGCACAGGGGACACCATTGGTTCAAAACCGCATGGTCACTTTTCATGGCGGAAAACCGGTCACACTCACCATAGCGGTCAGCAACTATGACCACTTTTACGGAGGAATTGTCTATCCGCCTGCTTTCGGAACGATGCTGGCGGTCAATACAACCAGAGGAATCCGGTTTGCATTCTGCCTGTTCAGCTGTACAGTTACCTTTGTCTGTGCGCTGCTGTCCTTTTATTTCAGCCGCCGGATGAAACAGAAAAATACATTCCTGTTCGGACTGATCTGCCTTGCCATGTGCGGCCTGTCATCCTATCCTGTGCTTCATATGCTGGCTGCGGTTCCCGTATTCCCCTGGTACACGATTGAACTGTTCTGTATCTATCTGGTTACCTGGCTGATTGTGGTTCTGCAAAACCGGATATGCAGGCCGGGCTTCCTGCCTGCGGCCATCAGTAATGGGGTGGGCGCTGCTTTTCTGGTATATGCGTTTGTGTATGGCATGATGGCTTCCCATCTCTCCCTTGGAGCCATTCGCTTTTTCTCTGCATCGGTCTTTTGTTATAAGGCGGCATCTGCGCTCTATCTGCTTATCATCGCTGTGCTTGCCATTCACAGAGGAGAAAAACGGAGCAGGCCGATCTTCTATGCTGCGGCAGCCGCAACCTGCGCCTTTATATGGGATCGCCTTCTGCCGGTTTATGAGCCGGTTATCGGCGGTTGGTTTTTGGAATGGGGCAGCTTTTTCATAGCAGCAGCCATCGGTTATTCCCTCTGGCGCGATGTGATAGAAGGATATGGAAACAGCCTGATTTTCCAGGAAGAACGCAAGCAGGTCATCCGTCAGCTTTCTATGCAGACCGAATACAGCCGTCAGGTTTCTGAAGCAGCGGCAGAAAACAGAAGGCTGATCCACGACATCAAACACCATCTGCGCACCATAGACCGCATGGCCTCTGAACGTGGGCAGACGGAGATCTGCTCCTTCCTGTTACAGGTAGAGGAACAGGTTGCGGCATCATCGGGTCACTCCCCTGCCCAGTTCTGCAAAAATCCCGTCGTAAATGCACTGATTGAATACTACTACGGCATGGCGCAGACACAAGGGACAGAATTTCAGGTGCGGCTCGATCTTCCCGATCATATGCCGCTTACCGATGTGGAACTGTGTACGGTGCTGGGCAATCTTTTGGACAATGCCGTTGAGGCGTGCAGCCGCCAAAAGCAAGGGGTGCGCCGCGTTTTCATTGCAGGCGAAACCAGAGGCAATATGTACTTTTTGAAGATTGAAAACACTTACGACGGTCTGGCCTTGCAAGAGGGAAAAACATTTCTCTCCCGAAAGGGTACATCTGCTGATCATGGAATCGGGCTTTCCTCTGTCCGAAAAATCATTGAAAGCCATGGCGGTGATCTTGATCTTGTTCCCGGTGAGGAATCCTTTCTTGTTGGAATTACAATACAGATGTAAAAACTGTTTTTTGAGGCGCATTCGGATAACATAGGCAAGACCTGATGGATGGACTTTGCCCGGAGGGTGTGGGGTATCCCAGATTTGGGATACCGTAGGCGAGCAGTGCCCTTGTGATCACACAGGGCGTCTTTGCTCGTTGGAGGCACATCCCCAATCACCTAAAAATGTCA
>ERZ835880.2830-NODE-2830-length-10893-cov-2.996678_pt1 | contig 10893 bp, 14 predicted proteins | sample MGYA00519944_ERZ835880 | MGnify/ENA primary metagenome ERZ835880 (study PRJEB31850, sample SAMEA3708787) | human gut metagenome | biome: human gut; feature: human-associated habitat; material: faeces | place: China | collected 2014 ... | reverse complement strand
AGTCATGATTGCGATGGCCTTGTTATGTCGACCTAAGCTGCTGATTGCGGATGAACCAACAACTGCGCTGGACGTCACCGTACAGGCGCAGATCATGACGCTATTAAATGAACTGAAGCGGGAATTTAATACCGCCATCATTATGATCACCCACGATCTTGGCGTGGTGGCGGGGATCTGTGACAAAGTGCTGGTAATGTACGCCGGGCGCACGATGGAATATGGCAACGCGCGCGATGTCTTTTATCAACCCGTTCATCCTTATTCTATCGGTTTGCTCAACGCGGTGCCGCGTCTCGATGCGGAAGGTGAAACAATGTTGACCATCCCGGGTAATCCGCCAAACCTGCTGCGATTACCGAAAGGTTGCCCGTTCCAGCCACGTTGTCCGCATGCGATGGAAATTTGTAGTAGCGCACCGCCGCTGGAAGAGTTTACGCCTGGCCGTCTGCGTGCTTGCTTTAAACCGGTGGAGGAACTGTTATGAATGCTGTAACTGAAGGAAGAAAAGTCCTCCTTGAAATCGCTGATCTTAAAGTGCACTTTGAAATCAAAGATGGCAAACAGTGGTTCTGGCAACCGCCGAAAACGCTCAAAGCCGTCGATGGTGTCACTCTTCGCCTGTATGAAGGGGAAACATTAGGTGTGGTAGGGGAATCGGGATGCGGTAAGTCCACCTTTGCTCGCGCCATCATCGGTTTGGTCAAGGCGACCGACGGTCATGTTGCCTGGTTAGGTAAAGAGTTGCTGGGCATGAAACCCGATGAATGGCGTGCCGTTCGCAGTGATATTCAGATGATTTTCCAGGATCCGTTGGCATCGCTAAACCCGCGTATGACCATCGGCGAGATCATCGCTGAACCACTACGTACTTATCATCCGAAAATGTCACGCCAGGAAGTTCGCGAGCGCGTGAAGGCGATGATGCTGAAAGTCGGGTTATTGCCTAACCTGATTAACCGCTATCCGCATGAGTTCTCTGGTGGGCAGTGCCAGCGTATCGGGATTGCGCGTGCTCTTATTCTTGAACCGAAGCTGATTATCTGTGATGAGCCGGTGTCGGCGCTGGACGTGTCAATTCAGGCACAGGTGGTCAACCTGCTCCAGCAATTGCAACGTGAGATGGGATTGTCATTAATTTTTATCGCTCATGACCTGGCCGTGGTAAAACACATTTCCGATCGTGTGTTGGTGATGTATCTCGGCCATGCGGTAGAACTGGGGACCTATGATGAGGTCTACCACAATCCACTACATCCTTACACCAGGGCATTGATGTCGGCAGTCCCCATACCTGATCCGGATCTGGAGAAGAACAAAACCATCCAGTTACTGGAAGGGGAATTACCGTCGCCGATCAACCCGCCTTCCGGTTGTGTTTTCCGTACCCGTTGCCCGATTGCCGGTCCAGAGTGCGCCAAAACACGTCCTGTTCTGGAGGGGAGTTTCAGACACGCCGTTTCTTGCCTGAAAGTCGATCCGCTTTAAAAACAATAAGGGCTGACAGTTGTCAGCCCTTTTTCACGCTAAAAGCGATTATTTATTCCCGCCAGATGATATGGCAAAGTTTGTGATCTTTTTCGCGGCATAACAGAATGCGGGCAAAAACATCGTTGATTTCACCATCTTCACTGTCCGCCAGACCAATCACCACTTCGGCAAAAAAGTCCGGGTTCAAATCGAAATCAACATGTTCCTGCCAGTCTTCCGCCGGATCGAATAACTCCGCGCCGCCGCGCTCTTCAAACTGAAGATTGAACAGCAGAACATCAGCTGGATCGAGATTGTCGGCAGCCAGTTCGAGAAAAATATCGTAGGCCTGTTCAAGCGTTTCATCTTCAGTCAGGCGATTGTTTAGATCCATATCCATAGTTACTACCTGTTTAACCTCTGTTGGCGACGTTTTACAGCAACGGACTGAAGAAGTAAAACAGTCGCTCGGCGACACGTTGCCATAATGGACGTTTTAGCCATAAACGGGCATCGAGCAGACGTGAACGCGAAATATAATCGTCCTGAACGGCGGCGAGCTGGGCGGACTGATCAATATCGAGCCGCTCACCCGCAAGATCAACGACCTGATCGAGGCCTTCAACACGCATACACACACCATTCCCTCGGGAGCGGTGGCCGTGACCGGAAGCGCATCGGCGCAGAACAACCCCAAGCCCGTAGAGGTTCCCGCCCCGGCATCGAAGCACGACAAGGTCCGGCGCAGGGATTATGAGGACACCAACGTAACGCACTGATACGATGATCGACATTTTACAGACTTCGACGGGAGACGTGGAGCTGTCCGACGATCTGATCCGGACCGAGGCGACGGAACAGCACAAGCGGGACCTGCTGCTGGCAAGCCAGGGCGATTTCAAGGAGGCGCCCACCGTCGGCGTCGACTGTGTATCGTTCCTGCATGACACCGATCCGGCGGACTTCCTCCGAACCGTGCGCAAGCAGTGCGAGCGCGACGGAATGCGGGTCGATGCCGTGGACTACGCTACGGATGGAACATTGACGATAAGCGCAGAGTATGACGACAGCAACAGTTAAGGCCCGGCAGACGGTCTACGACATCGCCCTCGAGCAGTATGGAACCTGCGAGGCCGTGGGCGAAATCCTTGCCCTGAATCCGCAGATCGCCAACGATCCGGAAGCCCTCGTGCAGCTGGGGATCGACAGCATCGGCGAAACGGGGTTTTACCTGGACGTGGCCGTTGCACCGGGGACGCAGCTGCGCATCGACGACGAAAGCGGCCTGATGCGCAAGAACACGCTCAAAGAGTTGGGAAACGACATAACAACCTACCGATATGGCCAGAACGATTAACGACATACAGCAGTCGATCATCACCGACCTGCAGACCTATTTCCCGAAGCTCTCGACCTCGAAGGTCGCCGAGTGGCGGCTGTGGACCTATGTGGTCGCAGCGGCGATCCACGCCTTTGAAATAATTCTCGATCTGTTCCGTCAGGAGGTTGACGAGCTGACGGCCAAGATCACTCCGGGCACCAAATTGTGGTATGCCGAAATGTGCTACCGTTTTCAGAACGGACATACACTGGTATTCGACAAGAACACGGCGCAGTTCTACTACGAGCAGGACGACCCCGACAGCCGGATCGTGAAGGTCGTGGCCGTGAACGAGGTCTATAAGATGATTTCGATCCGCGTGGCCAAAACCGACGGAGAGGGCCGGATCATCCCTCTGGACGACAGCGAACGCCGCAACCTGGCCGACTACATCGACACGATCCACACGACAGGTATTCCTACGACGATCGTAAGCACGACTGCCGATACGATCCGCTACAACCTGGAGGTGTACTATGACCCGGCAACCCCCTCGAGTGTTGTACGCGAGAAGGTCGAACAGGCCCTCGAGACGTTCAAGACCTCGCTGTCATTCGATGCCGTATTCTATGCCCAGCGGCTCGTAGACGCCGTAATGCACGCCGAAGGTGTCGTGACGGTAAAGGTCGTAAGGCTCGAGCATAAGACCAGCGCCGGGGCGGACTTCGCCCCCGTCGATGTGTTGGCCGAACTGGCCGCAGGGTATTTCGAGTACGCAGCCGAGGGGAACACGCTGACCCTGACATCTACCAAATCGCTATGAGGAACTATAAGATAGACTTCCGGAACCAGGTGCGGCAGCTCCTGCCGGAACACAAGCGTCAACCCGTCCGTCTGCGGATTCTGCGGGCCTTTGTAAAGCCGCTGGCGGACCTGTTCGCCGCCTTCAGCCTGTGGCGCGACGAAACCCGTAAACTGCTCAACGTGACCAATCAGGAAGGAGTGCTCGAACAGTTCCTGCGCAACAAATACGGAGCGGCGGACATCACGATCGAATCCTACCGTGAAACGGGGTTTGCGGTCGGGATACGCTCCGAAGGTGTGGGCGTGGCAGTCCCCGTGGGACTGAACAGGGGCGAAGGTACTCCGGCGGTAGTATCGCTCCGGGGAGAGAACCGCGAGCAGTTCGGGGATGTGGACTTCATCGTCCATGTTCCGGCAGGTGTCGATGCCGAACAGATACGGGCCGACATCGAGAAATACAGGGCTGCTTTAACAACGTATAAAATAGACCAAAGATGAAAAGACAAACACAAGTGCTCGGCGTCCGTAACTGGTACGGCGATGCGTTCGTATCACTCCAGGAGGAGCCGCTGAAGGTGATCGACGGCTTCTTCTCCCAGTTCGGGGCTTTTGTCCTTTCCGGATGCGAGGTGAAGGCAAACGGCAGCAAGTACGACATAGCGCCAGGTCTGGTCGTGCTCGAAGGGCCCGGGGCCGACAATGCGACGGTCAAGGTCGTCGTGCCCTTTGCCGGGATTACTGCGACAGCCCTGCCCGTCTACCTCACACTGGGCTACGAGACCGAAACGGATGTCTACAACGACGGCAACGTCAAGCCCATCGCCCACATCTACAAGGCTGTGGCAACAACCGTAAAACCTGCGGGCAGCTATGTGCAGATCACCCGGGACGGCGGCGTGCGGTTCATCGACGCGATTCAGGATGCTACACATCGGCTTATCACTGATAACGAGCGCACTGCCTGGAACAAGGCCATTCAGGACGTAGCGAAATATACACCATTCGATTACGTTGTGGATAGCAACGCTACTTTGGCTGGACTGAACAACAACCCCAATGCGACGTGTGTTCTGATCAAGAAAGGGACATGGACGGCTCCATCAAGTGGCATTCTGCTGCATCCCAATACCAAACGGATTGTTGGACAGCCCGGAAGCCTCGTCCAATATGCAGGTAGTGATTCATGCTTAAAGTACAGCACAATTCCAAGTTTAGAGAGTGGTTACAGCGCCCATGGAGTATGTGTAAAAACGACGGGACAAGGTCACGGATTTGTAAATATGGTTAACTTGGAGGACTGCAAGTGCGAGGGTGCTGATATTTATACGCCAGATGATCCCTATTGTTTCTTCAATTGCAAGAATCTGATCCGTTGCTCCATATTTATCCACTCGAAAAGTCATCAGGCTTGGGGGTTTATGGAGTGCGAAAATATGCTGCAATGCAATGTAAGATCAGATGAATATTCGATTGATTCGATTGGAATCTATCATTGCAGAAACCTTACTCAATGTATCAGCGATGGCGGTATACATTTCAGTTACAATGTATTCATGTGCCAGAGTGGTAGGTATGAATACAGTTATTTCAGCTCCACCGATAATGAGAACTACAAATGTGCCGACACAATGAATGGAGGCTGGAATAAGATCATTACGGCATGATCGTCATTCACAACAACCTGATTCCGCTGGGCAAGGCCCGGACAATCAACTTTTTCGGGGTCCTGTTCACCAAGAACAAGAACCTGACACCAAAAACAGAGAACCACGAAGCCATACACACCCGGCAGCAGATCGAGTGGCTGATCCTCTACGCGACGGCGCTCCTGGTACTGATTCCTGCCTGCGGATTATCCTGGCGGTGGCTCTGTACTGTGCCGATCTGTTACCATGTCATCCTGTACTGCACCCTTTGGGCCCTCGAATGGTTGCTGCCGCCATACGACACGGCATACCGAGACATAGCCCTTGAGCGGGAGTGTTACGACAACCAGGCCGATCAGATGTATCTGAAACGCCGCAAATGGTTCGCATGGGTTAAATACCTGTTTAAACGACCTGTAAAATGATACCGAAATTACCGATATATGCCAAAGGCGACAGCATGGGGATTGCCGTATATCCGACGGGAGTTTCTCTCGAAGAGGTGGAGATCGACATGTTGGTTTACACGACCGGGAACGGGCCGAGAATTTACGGATCGACGCAAGGCAGCGGGCTGCCGATCGTCAAAGGAACAGATCGGGCTGTGTTCAATATCCCATCCTCGGAAACCGGAAAACTCGATGCGGGTATCGCAACGCTCGAAACGACCTATACTGTAAAGGCGTCAGGTTATAAAAAAACATTGACCAACCGATTGCTTATACTTACAGATACAAAAATAATGGATTTTTATGGATGATAAACTAACCCATATTATCCTGACAGATCATGCTTTGCGTTATGGACTGGACGGAAAGTCGGCCTATGAGATCGCACAGAAGTATGGTTATGAGGGAACCGAACAGGAATATGCAGAAGGACCTGTCATCGCAAAAGACAAAGCTAATAAGGCTGCTGATAGTGCGGATAAGGCTGCTGAACGTGCAAAAAAATCAGCCTCAAACGCCGACCAGCAGGCTGCGCGTGCGAAATCTCTGGCCGACCACCCTCCGAAGATCGTGGATGTCGGGGGTCTCAAATACTGGGCTTTTTGGGACGAGGCGACCAAAGGCTACGTAACCTCGGAATACCGGGCGGACGACGGCACTATCGTGCAGCAGGTCGAGGGTTCTGCCGTTTCGCTGGATGTTGTGGGCGGGACGATGTACCTCTGCGGGGAGTTGACCTCGCTGACGCTAACGAGCATTCCGACGTCTACGAAACTCTCGATCATCCGCTTCGCGTCGGGAGCGACCAAGACGCAGTTCTCCTATCCGGAGGACTTCAAGATCACCGGATGGACGCAACCCGAGGAGAATAAGAGTTACACCATCTGCATCCTGTTCGGTGCGGGCAACATGACCTACGATGAATAGTCTGCTCTATTACTACAACAACGTGCAGAAGATGGCCGCCTACCGGCAGGCCAAGAGGATGCAGCGCGGGGTGAAGTTGGGGTATAAGCAATTCGGTAATGGCGTAAATGACACCAGATTTGAATCTGCGCCAATTCCTATTGGTACCTCTGATTTCAGTTTGGAGCTGTATATGAACTCTTATGGGTCGAATCAGAGTTATCCATTTGCTTTTAACAAGAGAGTTTATTCGGTCTACGCAAAAGGAAGTATATTTTTACACAATTCTAACTCCTATGAGAATGGAATATATTCTATTCTCATGGAAGCCCCGGCAGATGAAGAGTCTAATGCAGATAGTATATATCCTTCTTGGCAAGCCCCGACTGCGGACGAGAAATATCTGCTGACTATTACCCGTCAAGGCACAACGGTAAAGGCGTACATCAACGGTGAATTGAAGGTCACCAAAGAGCAGAGCGAGGTGAAGGATATGGGCGATCTCCAACTCGCTATCGCCAACTCCTCGGACGTGGGCTTCGTCCGGGTGTGGAATATGTGTCTTTCGGCTGATGACGTTACCGCGCATTGCAACAACGGCGACCCGATGGGGTACGTCGTGCCGAAGGCGATGAGGAGGCCTGAAATAGCATTCCCTTCAGGTGTATACACTGAGAGTAGTAGGACGTTCTCCCAAAACAACACACAGAGTACTACTGCTACATATAATAATCCGCAAGCGAATGGATTTTCGGGAAGTTATATACGATTCGACGCAGTAACAACTGTTTCTTTATATAATGCTTTTTGGAGTAATATTCTGAAAAGAGCATATCCTATAAAGGTGACCATGGAGTATAGATGCAATTATGATCTTTACGAAGGTAACACTGTGCAGGCATCTGGTCGCATGCTGGCAACAGCCAACGATGGAGATGCGAAGGTAGTAGCTATATATTATCCGAATTCTTTGGGAAATGCGAATTTAGGGATTGGAAATAACAATGCTCCTGATGCGTGGCTTGAGATTCGAGTCAACAGCATCACCTCTGTCGGCCTCCTTGCCGAATACCTGCCGCAGAATCTGATGGAATATCCGAACGCAGGAGATTTGGATGTCTTGTCTACTAATTCTTATACATGGACAGGTCCGGACGATAGCAATTACGGTATATCTATCCCATTATCAGGATATATTACCGCAAAAAAATGTGTCGTTACAATTGAAGTATCTAATTATGAAGCGGGAGCTCCGTTTTTTAAGATATCTACGTCCAATTCTACGTCAATACCGCAACAAAACGGAACATTCGAGTTGGAGCAAATTATATTAGGAGATGCGTATAATCGGGTTGCCATATATGGAGGGAACGTAGGTACGGATCGGCGTATGACCATAACTGTTAAGGGGATCAGACAAATCAACGGTATATCTTACTCTTGGCTCGACAGCGCGAAGCAGTTGCCGCTGTCCGACGAGTACATGGAGCCGCTGTTCCAGTCAATCAGCGGTTACGACATGATGGCCAACGGTGCGCCGGAGATCCTCTACAACGAATAACCAAAAGCAATCACTATGCAATACGCGAAACTTGAAGACGGATTTTTGATTCCGGCCCCCGGCGAGGTGCGGCAGGGCGGGATGGTCATCATGAACCCAGGGCTGGAGATCCTCGGCCCGATGGGGTACAAACCCGTGGAATATACGGAGCGCCCGGAGATCACGACCCCGGGCAACGATCTCCGCGAGGTCTACACCGAAGAGGCGGACCGCATCCGGGTCGGCTGGGAAGAATACACGCCCGAACCGGAGCCGCAGCCCGATCCCGAACAGTTGCGGGCCGAAGCGGATCAATATCTGATGGCCTACGAAGGCTATCTGGCCGAGGGCAAGATACTCGAAGCCGACGAGCAGAAGGCCCTATACCTGGCAAAGAAGGCCGAGATTAGGGAGCGATTCCCGGATAAGTAACCTGTCGGTCGAACTCTCGAAATACCACAAATATATGAAAAGACTTATCAATAAACTCATCGGATGGCTCAACGCCATCGCTAAAGACAAATACCAACACTTCGCAGTCGGGGCGGTCATCGCCTCCGCGGCGTTGATCGTGGCCGTGCCGTTGGGCGCCTGGTGGCGGTGGCTGCCTTTGATTGTGTCGATGATCGCCGTAATGACGGCCGCCGTTGTCAAGGAGCGCAAGATCGACCCGAAAGCCGACATGCAGGACATTCTATGGACGCTCGCAGGAGGAGGTATGGTGTGGCTGGCAATCTTGGCTGCTATTATTTTTGGATAAATATACCCCAAGTTACTACAATTATAAATAGAGATAGGGGGTAATCCAAATTTAAGGGACGTTTAAGCATGTTTTAAACGTCCCTTAAATTTTGCTTTTTTTGTCGATATTTCAAGATCGGAGGTTGAAATCCGATTATTTCAAAGTGGAATTTTCGAAATGCCGATTATATCGTTAGAAGAATAACGCAAGTGCAAAAGCAAAGATGTAGGCATCATATCTTTGTGAGGTGATTGTTTTTGGAGTTTTTTCTTTGAAGATTTTAAGTGTAAGAGAGAGTGAAAAGGGCCTGCGCGCAATGCGCAGACCCTTTTGAATTGTATGATCCTCCCGAATTAGTCCTCATAGCAAATGTAACGAATTATGTCATGTCAGCTTTACCAAATGCAGGTTGAATCGCTATTTTTTCGTATATTGGGTAATATTATTGTGGGCTGATTATGAAAATATTTATTTATGTTTGTGTCTTTCTATGCTTGTATTCGTGTTCCGAAAGCAAACACATATCCGAAGAACTGAATCGAACGGAGGAAATAATTAACGATTATCCGGACAGCGTGTTACGCTCCTTGCAAGCTATTGCTCCCGGCAGTATTTGCAAAAAATCGACAAAAGCGCATTACGGGCTTCTTTATTCGCTGGCGTTGGATAAAACAGGGCAAACCATAGATTCCGATTCGATGCTTCGTCCTGCCGTAAACTATTTTCTGCGGAAAGGCACGAATCGGCAAAAGTTCCTTTCTTGGTATTGTCTGGGACGCATGGAATACAGCGCAAATAATTATCAGAAAGCAACCGAATCGTATCTTAAAGCGCTGGAGTATCAGGACCTAATAGATGATCCTTACCTGATCGGAGTGTGTAACTTCGTGTTAGGAGAACTGAATTTGAAGCAGAATAATTATCAAAGGGCTTTGTTTTATTACCAAGAAGCCTACGAAAACTATCAGGCCGCAAATAAGACCAAACACCAAGTCAGCGCTAAAACTGCCATTGCCGCTGTTTACTACATGGAGAACGATAACGATAACGCGCTCCGGGATTATCGGGAAGCATTGAATCTATCCGAACAATTCGGGTATGAGGATTTTCAGGTGTACTGCCTGCGTTGCCTAATCGGGATTCTTTCGAACAAAGGCGTAACCAACGAAACCTACAATTATGTAGGTCGTTTTCTCCAGTTGTCGGATGATTTATCGCCGAATGATTACTGTGTTTTGGGAGAATATTATTTGCGTATCAATAAACCGGACAGCGCCGAATATTATTTGAACGCAGCGATTTCAGCCAATATTGGTGGGCCGCGCGAAAACGATGCGGCAGCTAAAATTCTCCTTGCCGAAACCTATACGATGAATGCAGATTACCGAGCGGCCTACTCGATGCAAAAGGAGTGTCTTGCTTTATGTGATTCGATACATTTAAGCTATATGAATAATTCTGCGGCAGAAACCGAACTGCGATATAAAAACGAGCGTTTGGAATTTGAACGCTACCGCTCCAGCGTAAGACAAAATGTAATTTATATTATCGCTTTGGTATCAGTCATAGCGATCTGCGGCATTATTTATATCTTCCGCCGCAGAAATAAGATGCAGAAACAAAGAATTGAGGAATATCTGACGCTGATTGAAGAACTGAATAAGACCAAATTGCAAATACCCGATGCCGCAAAAATTAGTGAACTGCTTAATACGCGCTTTCAAGTCCTGAAAGAACTTGCAAAGACCTATTATGAGTTTGAAAATTCCCCGGCTCTTACCAAGAAAGTCAAAGGCATTTTATCCGAAAAGATTTTGGATAAAACGATAATGTCGGATTTAGAGAATACCCTGAATCAACAATACGATAATGTGATTTCTAATTTCAAGTCCGAATATCCGAAAATCAAGCCATGTTTCGTGGAATTGCTTTGCCTGCTCTATGCCGGATTTTCACCGCAACAAATAATTTGAATCAGTAGTTGAAAATAAGGTATAAAAATGCGATGGCTACCT
>ERZ835880.2819-NODE-2819-length-10938-cov-3.381421_pt1 | contig 10938 bp, 9 predicted proteins | sample MGYA00519944_ERZ835880 | MGnify/ENA primary metagenome ERZ835880 (study PRJEB31850, sample SAMEA3708787) | human gut metagenome | biome: human gut; feature: human-associated habitat; material: faeces | place: China | collected 2014 ... | reverse complement strand
AACCGGTTGTGCAACGTCCAGACCGCCGCGTTCCAATAGGCCGTGGCAATGCGGCGCGGAAAATTCAGGCGGCCCGACAAACGATGCCCGAGCGCGATCACCGGTTCCGGGCCGTCCGAGAAAACTTCGCGTATGACCTCCGCCATCGCGTCCTCATGTGCCGGATTGCGCGTCGAAAACTTGGCGACGCAGGCGAACGCGGCCAGCCCTTCCTCCCGCCAGCCGCTCACAACCCGCCGTATAGCCTCCCGATCCGGAGGCGCGACTTCCGTCCCCCGGTGATCCACGCCGCCGGGAACGAGCGCCGCATGGCCTCCCAGCCCGAACCAGCCCGGATCAAGGCCCGGCCCCGCGCCGATCAGCAGCCCCACAGGCGCGCAGGCGTTCTGCACCACGGCATTCACGGCGAGGGTGGTCCCGAACGTCGCCCGGCTCACGTCCGCCGGAAACGCCGCTCCCGACTCGAACAGCGCGTGCAGGGCCTCTCGTGTGGAAACCAGCAAATCCTGATGGTTGGTGGGAACTTTGACGGACGCGAGCAGCGTTCCGCCGCGCAACAGCACGGCGTCGGTATGCGTTCCGCCCATATCCAGCCCGAGCACGGCCGGGGTTTTCCGTTCTTTTGACACGTACGGCCTCCTGAGGCGCCTGTTTCCGGCAACGGACCGTCGCGCCCGTCGGCAGCGTAACGCAAAACCCCGGCGCAGGGAAACCCCGCCCGCCCTTGCCAAACGGCATCCCCGACCCTATACTTTCCCCTATTACAAGGAAAAGAACCGGATCGACAACCGATCCGGGATCGGTCGCAACACCAAAGGAGAATACGTACGTGACCAGCCAACTGAAGACATTCATGTTGCTTGCCCTGCTTTCCGGCCTCATCATCGTTCTCGGAGGCGCTCTGGGCGGCAAGACGGGGATCGTTATCGCTTTCGGCCTCGCCCTGATCATGAACGTGGGGAGCTATTGGTATTCCGACAAAATCGTCCTGAGGATGTATCAGGCCCGCGAACTGTCGGAAAGCGAAGCCCCCATGATCTACAGCATGGTGCGCGAGCTGGCCGCCAACGCCCAGATCCCCATGCCGCGCATCGCCGTGGTTCCCGAAGAAGCCCCCAACGCCTTCGCCACGGGCCGCAACCCCGAAAACAGCGTAGTCGCCGTCACGGAAGGCATCCTGCGCCTGCTGTCCCCGGAAGAGCTCAAGGGCGTGCTTGCTCATGAAATCGCGCACATCGCCAACCGCGACATCCTGATCCAGACGGTCGCCGGGGTCATGGCCTCGACCATCGTGTCCATCGCCAACTTCATGCAGTTCGCCGCCATCTTCGGCATGGGCCGCAGCAGCGAAGACGGCGAAGGAGGCGGCGGCAACCCGCTCATGGCCATCGTGCTCGCCATCCTCGCGCCCATCGCGGCGTCGCTGATCCAGTTCGCCATCTCCCGCTCGCGCGAATACCTCGCCGACGCCAGCGGGGCGCGCTACTGCGGGCAGCCCCTCGCCCTCGCCGCCGCGCTCGGCAAGCTCCAGTCATGGAACCAGCGCATCCCCATGCAGAACGGCAACCCCACCACGGCGGAAATGTTCATCGTCGCCCCCCTCTTCGGCGGCGGCATGGCCAAGCTGTTCAGCACCCACCCCGACATCAACGACCGCATCGCCCGTCTCCGCGAAATGGCGGGCGTCAGATAAAAAATCTCCGGCGGGCAGGGGCATTGCCCCTCGCCCGCCCGGGGGAAAACGCTCTGGACGGCTTTGGAAATGCCCGTGCATTCGCCTGAATTCACGGCCCCGCCGCCCTTCACAGTGCATTTCCTCCACGTCTCGAAAGAAGATGGGTTCCGTATCCGGCGCAAACCGGATGCGGAACCTTTTTTGCTTATCCCCGAGCAATCAGACACTCTTTTGGCAACAAATCGGAAGGAATATGTTTCCTTCCTCCGCTCGAACGGCTCTGAAAGCCTCGATCCTTTTTAATGAGCGTGAACGCCCCCCTGCGCGGCCTCCCCGCCACCCGAAGGGGACCACGAAAAAAACGGAGACGCGGCAGAGGACATTTTTCCCTTCTTCAGAAGGGGTTCCCCTTTCCAGCCGCTTCTATCATCCTTGACGCTGGACGCATATTCCGGTAGCGAAACAGACCCTTCGGAAGCATTTTCCGGACGGCGGCCCCGGCGGGAAGATACGGGGCCTTCCGGGGGCGTTCCCGGAAGCCGTCCACCATCCATCCTGAATCATGGCTTTTTCGGTGTTCCTTGGAGTAAACGATGCAATATGGGAGCCTTTCGATAGGTCTGGCGCTTGCGGCGTGCCTTGGCGTTTCCGGGTGCGGCGAGAAAAGAACCCTTGGCGAGGAACCCGTGCCGGTGCAGCGCTCCGAGTGCGGCGGCATTTTTGTTCTCGCGCCCGCGTCATATATGCAGTATATTCAGCACGACGAAGCGACGCTGCTGGCTTCGGAAGGCCGCTATGAGGATCTCCCCGTCTTCTGTACGGAAGAAATGGCCCGGATGCTCGAAGAACGGCTGGAACACGATCATGAACTCCTTCCCGGCCTCTGGCGCGTGTACCGACTTGAGGGCGTATGGGAAGAGGATGTCGTGGAAGTGCGGCCCGGCGAATGGCGTATGCGCCGCCCGGCCCAGCTTATCGCGCTTTCGGCATCTTGAGATTTGATGACATCCCGCTCCGAAGCGGAAGTATGAAACCAACATTTTTGCGTTTTTGAGGAGACTATATGGCAACAGCACACCGTTGTGGATGGGTAGCGCTGATGGGTCCGCCCAATGCGGGCAAATCCACCCTTACCAACGCCCTTGTGGGCCAGAAGGTGGCGATCGTCACGGCCAAGCCGCAGACGACCCGTAACCGCATCGTCGGCATCCTGACCCAGAAGGATGCCCAAATCATTTTTATGGACACCCCCGGCGTGCACGCCCTGCGCGGCCAGACCAGAGGCCAGCTCGGCAAAATCATGGTCCAGTCGGCGTGGCAGAGCTTCGCGGTGGCGAACTGTATCGTGCTCGTCATCGACGGCGATCTGTACCTGCGCAAGCCCGATTTCATGGAGCGCGATCTCGCGCCCCTCATCCAGCCGCTGGCCGAAGAGGAGCGCCCCGTCGTCGTTGTGGTGAACAAGGTCGACCTGTTCCATGACAAGTCGCGTATGCTGCCCCTGCTGGAGTCCGTGGCCCAGATGTTCCCCAAGGCGGAAATCTTCCCGGCGTCGGCCCTGCGCCGCAACGGCGTGGAGCAGCTCCTTGAGCTTATCCGCTCCCACCTGCCCGAAGGCGAGGCGCAGTTCCCCGAAGATCAGCTTTCCACGGCCCCCATGAAGTTCATGGCCGCCGAGATCATCCGCGAGAAGCTTCTGTGGAATTTAGAGAAAGAGATTCCGCACGGCACGGCGGTCGAGATCACGAAATTTTCGAAAAGCTGTATCAGGAAGTCCCCTATTCCGTCGCCGTGGACGTTGAAGTGTGGGACGAGGAAGACGATCGCGTGCTCATCCATGCCGCCATCTATGTGGCGAAGCCCTCGCACAAGGCCATGGTCATCGGCCGGGCCGGGGAAGGCATCAAGGCCATCGGCACGGCCGCCCGCAAGGAAATCCGGGATCTGGTCGATAAAAAGGTTCACCTCGAACTCTGGGTCAAGGTTCGTGAGGACTGGGTCGATGACCCGCAGTTCCTGCACAGCCTCGGCTTTGGAGCTGAAGCGGAGTACTAGCCCATGAATCCGTCAGAAACAGCAGCGCTTGGGGAACGCCTCGAAGCCGTGCGCGGGCGCCTCGCCGGGGCCGCCCGCATCGCGGGGCGCAAGCCGGAAGATGTACGTCTCATTGCCGTATCCAAGCTCCATCCAGTGGAGGCCATTCTCGCGGCATACGGGTTCGGACAACGGGTTTTTGGCGAAAATTACGTGCAGGAAGCGCTTGCCAAGCAGGAAGCCCTTCCCGATCTCGATGTGGAGTGGCATTGCATCGGCCACGTCCAGACCAACAAAGCCAAGGACGTCACCGGGCGTTTCGCCCTCATCCACACTGTGGACAACTTGAAGTTCGCCGAAACGCTGGCCCGCCGCCTGCCCGAAGATATTCCGGTGCAGCGCGTGCTCCTTCAGGTCAACATCGGCAACGAGCCGCAGAAAGCCGGCGTCGACGAGCACGATCTGCCCGCCCTTGCCGAAGCCGTCCTTGCACTCCCGCGCCTTGAAGTCCGCGGCCTGATGTGCCTGCCGCCGTTCTTTGACGACGGCGAAGCCGCCCGGCCCTATTTCGCCCGGCTCCGCGAGCTGCGCGACGATCTCGAAGCCCGCCTCGGCATCAAGCTGCCCGAACTTTCCATGGGCATGTCCGGCGACTGCGTGCAGGCCGTCGAGGAAGGCGCGACCCTCGTCCGCGTCGGGACAGACATTTTCGGCCCCCGGCCTGTGAAGGCGTAGGAGAGAGAGAGAGAGAGAGAGAGAGAATATTTGGAGGGGGAAGGGGAAACGTGGGGCCCCCCCTTTCCTCTTCCCCCTCCAATTTTTTCACGCCCCTATCTCTATTGCCCAATCGTCGGCAGAGGAGGGATGGACGCGGCGGTGTCTTCGGGATGAACACGGACAAGCACGGAGGCCGTCGTGCCCGCACGGAGCTCGATTCCCTTCGGAAGCGCGTCGAAATGAAGCCTGACGGGGATGCGCTGCGCCAGCCGTATCCACTCGAACGTAGGGCTGACCGAAGGCAAAAGCTGCTCGCCGGTGCTCCCGTTCTCGCGGGCAATGCCCCAGCCGATGCTCTCCACAGTAGCCTCAAGCGGCGTATCGGAATAGGTCATGAGCGTGATCAGCGCCCTGTCGCCGGGGCGGAAATCCCGGATCTGCGTCTCTCGGAAAAAGGCGTCCACACGGAAACTGTCCGCATTGATCAGAGCAACCAAAGGGCGATAGGCCGTCGACATGGTCCCCGGCTGCACCGTCAGATTGGTGATGTACCCGTTCACTGGAGCCGTAACGTGCGTGAAGTCCAGATTCAAGCGAGCCTGATCCAATTGGGCTTGCGCAACCGCCACGTCAGCTTCGGCAGACAGGAGCTGATCCTCGTCCTGCTGAAAGGCTTCGGGAGAAATCGCACCCGGCGCGTTCTGCTGAAGCCGTGCATCGCGCCCCGCCCTGTCACGGGCGGCCTTCGCAACAGCCTGCTTCTGGCGCACGTTGGCTTCGGCCTGCGAAAGCGCCACGCGGGATGGCCTGTCGTCCAAATCAAAAAGCGGATCGCCCACTTTCACAAATTGATTGTCGCGGACATGCACGGTCTTGACCTCCCCGGACACGCGGGCGGCGACCTGAACGACTTCCGCCTGCACCATCCCGTCACGCGTCCACGGATTCCTGAAATAGGCGTTGTAACGGATGTAGCAGAAAACGCAGGCAATCACGATGATCAGCAGCGTCAGGAACCAGCGAAGCAAACTGTTGATGCTCATAGAACCATCCCGAACGGTAGGAGGAGACACACATAGATGACGATCAACGCCATAAACACCCACGGCGGATTGGCGAACCAGCCGGAAAGCCCGGTACGGTTCAACACAAACGCCGTCGCCAGCGCGCCCAGAATGCCAAACAGCACTATGGGGAGAAGCGGCGAAAAATAGATGCCCACCAGGGCAAGTTCATGCGGCATACCCACCTTCCTTCAACATACGGAGAAATATTTGCAATAGAATAAATTCATTGTATTTTTATGAAATCCCAAAAAGACAAATCATACATACGGCGCATCCTCTCCCCGAGCACGTTAAAAGGTACGGGCTGTGGCGCCGCCTCCCCACCACTCGGAAGCCTTGGGAGGGATGGACAGGGGAGGGGTTCCCTTCCCCAATCCCACGTTCCCTCTCAAAACTTGTTCCGGGAATCGACCTCCACCGGAAGGGAACGCATCAAATCGAGCGTATTGGACAACGATTTCATGATGCCCGCACAGGAAACGAGCAAGTCCTGCACAACCTGGCCACCCGCGGGCGCATCCGGCCCTTTCTCGGCGCGGGCGCTTTCCCGCAAGCCGTCAATCATGGAACGGACCACCGCTTCCATGGATTCAAGCCGGTCTTTCAAAGGTGCTTCCACAAGCGACACACGCGCCGTACCCGGCTGGGAAGGGCACAGCAGATCGCTATCCACGGAGCGGAGCCGGGCATAGAGCCCCTGCATTGAGGACACCATGTCCTGAACCTCCGTGGAAAAAACGCGGACCAGTTCGGGTTTCACAAAGGTCACGGGGAGTTTTTTTGCCAGGATGCCGATCTCTTCAGCCAAAAAACGCGTCCTGTGCAGACGGAAAAGCATCCTCAGACGGAACAGGGAGCCGCGCCGCTGCTCGCGGCAAGCCCGCAAATGGAGCAGCAACGCTTCCGACGAGCGGAAAAAGGCCTTTTGCCTCTGGAGAAACAGGGCTTCCGTATTGGGCATGAACAGCGCGTAATGGACCAGGGAAACGATGGAAATGCCGAACAGCAGCGTAAAGGAGCCAACCAGCAGCTGCCCGAAATCGTATGTCGGGAGGTTCGTAAAATTGCCTATGGACAGCCACGGCAGCATGAAGGCCTGTTTGGTGAAATTCTGTTCCTTGCGCGGAAACGCGAATGTGATGAAAAATCCCGATACCCCCATCATGACGATGAACTCGCCAAGGTTGGAAACCAGAGGATAGATGAAGGTATAGGCCAGCCCCGTACAGCCGATGCCGAGCGCAAAGATCAGCACCTGGCGCAGCGGTTTGTCTTCGCCGGTCATGATGCCGATCAGGCCGAGCACGATGGTCAATTCCAGAAAAGCGATGGATTCCAGCCCCGGAGGGTTGAGGAGTATCCAGCACAGCGTCGCCACCCAGAAAATGACGAACATCTGGGACATGTAGGCGTATTGCTCGGGCTTGATGACGGAAAGGGCCTTTTTTGATGCCGACGGCTTCAGTTCGGGCATGGGCCCGCCATGCAGCAGAAAACCGGCCAGCATCAGCAGCTCGCGGCAGTGCGCCGTCTGTTCCTCAAACAGCTTCACCGCAGAAAACGCCAATCCCTTCCGTGTAGAGCCGAGTTTCTCGAATACGCTTTCATCGAACGCGAGCGGCTGTACGTCTTCGGGCTTCGAGGAACCACCGGGAGAGCCTTCCTTCCCCTGGGCATCCAGGCGATCGAAAAGTTTCCCCAGTTCGGCGACCCGCGACTCAAAATGAGGAAAAAGGGATGCCATATCCAAATCTTTCATGGCCACGAGGGTCCCCATCCAGCGCCGCTGGAGCTCCAGCAGTTCGGCGCTGCACCGGACGGCGCGCTCCCAGTGTTCCCGGTAACGGTAAACCTGATACGTCTCCAGTTGCACGGCCGGGACAAGCTGCCCAACTTTATCGAGGATTTCCCTCATGCCGACATACTGCGTATACATGCGGCTCATCTGCCCTTCCGCTCCGGCCCCCTCGTTCATGACGAAAAGGGCCTTGTGCCCCGCCATGAGATCCTGCACGCCGCGATACAGGGACTTGATGGATGTCCTTGGAGAAAAAACAAGTGTTACAACGGTATACACGCCGATACCGAGCAGTGTTTCCTCAACCCTGTATACGGAGAGATGAAAGGCATCCTGGGGTTCGTGAACCGCCATGAGGCAGATGATCAGCGTGACGATGCAGGAAATAAAGAACGCGTAGCCATAGTAAACGCTTGTCAGCATAAGATAGAGCATCAGGCACAGATAGAGGGACAGCGCGGACAGAAGGAGCATACGCTCTTGCGCGAAAAGCCCGAGCAGGACAAGGGCGGCGACAGCCCCGGCGATCGTGCCGAACATCCGCAGCACGCCCTTTTGCAGGGTCTGGCCGATGCTCGGCAGGCTGATCACGAACACGGTGAACCCCGCCCAAAATGGCCTGTCCAGATTCCAATAGAATGCCAGCACATACGTACAGACGAAGGCCAGCGCGGTTACGGCGGCGGTATGGATGCGGGAGGACAGTTCGGCGGTCATGGCAAAGGAGGGTGGAGGTTAAGGATGCCGCCATAGTACCGTGCCTCAGATGTCCGTCAATCCGCTGAGAGCTTTGAGAATACTCCGCGCCCCTTTACTTCGGGCCTGTTTTCCCCTATAAGAGGCGCTGCATACGAACGGGCGGTTAGCTCAGTTGGTAGAGCGCCGCCCTTACAAGGCGGATGCCACAGGTTCAAGTCCTGTACCGCCCACCAGCGAATTCAACCCCTTACGGACTCATCTCCGTAAGGGGTTTCTTGTTTTCCGTTCCCGGCCGGAACGACTCCTTTCCTGAACCCCGGCCAGCCTCCAGCCCGCCTTTCTTCATTCGAAAAGCCGCCCGCCCCACCGCTCCATGTCCATACCTTCACCGTTTCCGCTGTTACAAGCGAACGAGAGGGGCATCCACTTGCGGGGGCCTGTTGATGCCCCTCCCATGCCTCATGCCTCCTCTGCCTGTTTTTTTCGTTTCTTATCAACAGGTTCAGGCGATGTGAAAAAAAGGGCTTCAAGAAGCAAATATGTTTCTCCTGACCCAATTTTTTTGTACCGGACAGGCATCATAGATCTCTTTATGCAGTCCATACGTTCGTATCGTGACATAAAAAATAAATTATAATAGTACATTAAATAATAAAAGACGACTTGAGTATCGAGGTTGAAATTTTTTTCACTTTTTTCGTGAAATGCTGCGCTCGTAACATTTCCGGTTTCGCGTTTCTCGTATTCTGCATACACAGCCAATCCGGAAAAGGCCTGTACCGAACATGTAAAAAAAGGATAATGGCCAGAAACGTTCCATTGTTTTTACTGTATAAGACATTCTTCCTTTTCTCTCAGCATCGTAACAGGCAGTTGTTCAACCTCGTATCTTTTGAGGCTAAAACAGCGATGATTGCCGAATGCCGTATTCTTTCCTGCAATGTAATCGGGATAAAGAAAACGGAAAACGGCATCGAAGACTCTCGCACATAATCGACTTTTGGAGAAGCGACTATGAGCCAATCTACAGTCAAGAAGATCCCCAACAACTATTTTGATGGAATGCCCGTAACCGGCTTCCACAAAATCGTCTTCTTCATCATCATGATGGCCTACTTCTGCGAGCAGATGGACAACTGGAACTTCGGCTTCATCGCCCCCGCGCTCATGCACACATGGGGCCTGCAGATGTCCGACATCGGCGTGGTCACGCTCTGGTACTTCATCGGCATGACCGCGGGCGGCTTCTTCGGAGGCGTCATCTCCGACTTCATCGGGCGCCGGAAGACCTTTCTCATCTCCATCGCCACATTCTCGTTTTTCTCGGTGCTGAACGGCTTTACGGACAACTTCCACGTCTTCGTCATCGCCCGCTCCATGACCGGCTTCGGCGTTTTCTGCCTCATGGTCTGCTCACAGGCCTACATCGCCGAAATGGCCCCCGCCGAATCACGCGGCAAGTGGCAGAACCTCGTGGCCGCCGTGGGTTTCTCCGCCGTGCCGGTCATCGGCGTCATGTGCCGCGCAATCATCCCCCTCGCCGAGGAAGCGTGGCGCTTCATCTTCTACTTCGGCGGCGTCGGCCTCATCGCCTTCTTCGTCGGCCTGCGCTACCTCAAGGAATCTCCCCGCTGGCTCGTGGCCCGCGGCAGGCTGGAAGAAGCGGAACAGGTCGTCTTTGAAATCACCGGCAAGCATGTGGACCTTTCCGAGGCCGCCAAGAACGTGCAGACCAAGGTCCCCGTCATGGAAGTGCTGACCGGCATGTTCCGCCGCCAGTACATCAAGCGTACCCTCGTCCTGCTCGCCATCGTGGTCTTCACCAACCCCGCCACCTTCACCGTGACCAACTGGACCGCGACCCTGCTCAAGGCGCACGGGTTCTCGCTTGAAGACAGCCTCATGGCCACGACGATCATTTCCGTCGGCGTACCCGCAGGGCTGTTCTTCTCATCCTTCGTCACCGACCTTGGCGGGCGCAAGATCCCGATCATGTGTATGTTGATCATCCTCGCCGTACTTGGCCCCATCTTCGGCAATATGACCGGTTACTGGCCCGTCGTCCTCACCGGCGTCGTCCTCACCGCGGTCGTCATGGCTATGGGCTTCACGGTCTTCTCGTACACCGCCGAATCCTACCCCACCCGTATGCGCAACACCGCCACCGGCTTCCACAGCTCCACCGGCCGCCTCGCCGTGGCCGCGGCCCAGCCGCTCATCCCGATGGCCTACGCTGCGTACAGCTTCGACGGCGTGTTCTGGATCTTCAGCTTCCTCTGCTTTGTCCCCGCCGTGGTCATCGCCATCTGGGGCCAGCGCACCGGCGGCAAGTCGCTTGAAGAAATCGCCTAGCTGGATACAGGGGGGTGGGCGTTTCTCAGAAGGAGCATTCCCATTCCCCCGAAGCCCCTCCTCTCTCCTCCAATGGCGTACGATGGGGAGTCCCCCCACGGGAACGGATCGGCGTGAGAAACGATTCAGGGGCAACATCCGCCAAACCTTCTTTCATGTATAGAAAGAGAGAAACCAATCAGGAGGACATCATGGGTCACCCGACTATCTATCCTACCGGCGTCACCGTATATAATCCCGAAAAGTGCTGGAACGGCTTCACGATCTTTCAGGCTCTGGAAGTGGGCGCCGTGCTCATGAACATGAACGGCCGCGAAAACAAGGTTTGGAAAGGCGTGCACGGCTTCCCGAACAAGATTTTCCCCGGCGGCTACCTCATGACCTCGCGCGGCTCCCGTGACGGGCGCTACGGCGTGCAGGACGGCCTCGATCTCGTGCAGATTGACTGGGACGGAAACGTGGTCTGGAAGTTCGACCGCAACGAATACATCGAAGATCCCGGAATCCCCGGCCGCTGGATGGCCCGCAGCCACCACGACTACCAGCGCGAAGGCAGCACCACCGGCTACTACGCGCCCGGCATGGAGCCCAAGACC
>ERZ835880.2815-NODE-2815-length-10953-cov-2.598367_pt1 | contig 10953 bp, 10 predicted proteins | sample MGYA00519944_ERZ835880 | MGnify/ENA primary metagenome ERZ835880 (study PRJEB31850, sample SAMEA3708787) | human gut metagenome | biome: human gut; feature: human-associated habitat; material: faeces | place: China | collected 2014 ... | reverse complement strand
TGCAACCGCAAGATATTCGTGTCCTGCACCACAACCTGAAAGACGCTTTATCGCACACGGACCTTGGTCAAGGTCAACCATAAAGTGGAAGAAGTTAAAACCTCTGCCCTCGTCATATCTCTTTACATATTCTTCAGTAAGCTTATCATATTCGGCACAGACCTTTTCGATATGCTCACTTGTAAGTGCGTAGTCCTCTGTTTCAGGTGCAACAACCGGTTCAACGCTTGTCTGCTTAAAGCCTAAATCCGCAAGGTGAATTACGTCCTTTGCAAAATCCACGTTATACGCCGTAAACGTACCGCGAACGTAGTAATTATTTTGATTTCTGCTTTCAGCCAAGTCTTGGAACTTAGGAACGATTGTATCGTAAGAACCACTGCCATCTACACGATAACGCATTCTGTCGTTAGTTTCCTTTGTACCGTCAATACTCAAAACAACGTTTGACATATTTTCATTAATATATTGTTTAATATCGTCATTTAACAATACACCGTTTGTTGTTACAGTAAATCTGAAATTCTTACCGTGCTTTTTCGCCTCTTCTTTTGCGTATTCTGTAATTTCCTTAACAACACCGAAATTCATAAGTGGTTCACCGCCGAAGTAGTCGATTTCTATATTTTTTCTGTTACCGCTGTTATTGATAACAAAATCAATAGCTTTCTTACCTACTTCCGCACTCATAAGACTTCTGCCACCGTGAAATTCACCTGTATCGGCAAAACAATACTTACATCTCAAATTACAGTCATGTGCAACGTGAATACAAAGAGCCTTTACAACAGATTGCTTATTCCAATTCTTCGCGATTTCGTCGTAGCAATCATCTGTAAACAACTGACCTGCATTTACAAGTGCACATATTTCAGCATAGCTTTCTTCCAATTCTTCTTCACTATACTTATCTTTCAAACCTTCTTTAATATAATCGGGACATTTTGCCTCTGCCATAAACGGCTCAAGAGTATAATCAAGCATATCGTACATTACATCATCAACAACGTGTACCGCACCTGAATATACATCCATTACAATATTAAGTCCCAACTGCTTATACTTATGTATCACTTCAAAAACTCCCTATATAAAATCAGAAAATCATCGACCTTAAAAAGCCGATGATTCATCTTTAATGTTCATTTATTCGGCAAAACAATTAGTTTGCTTGTTCACATTTTTGGTTTGCAACTGTGCAAGATGTCTTACAAGCTGATTGACATGATGTTTGACATTCTCCGCAACCACCGTGCTTTGCTGAATCCTTTAAATTAGCCTTGTTTAAAGTCTGTACGTGTTTCATATTAAAAACCTCCTTATATTAATTCACTATGAATATATTATAACATACTTTCAAGTGATTGAAAAGGCTTTTTTACAAATATTTTGTATTTTTTCTCACAAAACTTATTTTTCGGCTATTTTCCTATGATGCACCCCAATATTCCCGATGCAAATATACCGCCTATTACAGCAAGAAAATGCGTGTTAAACATTATTCCGTTGTTTACAATCAACGATATTCCGATAAGTACGATCAAATACAGCGCACATACAAGCATTGCGTGAACAAATGCTCTGCTGTGTGCCGCTTTTGATACCGCAATCGTTCCGAGTATCACGCCGATAATAACCGAGGCATACACTCCGGTTGTGATAATAGTTTCGTCTATGCCTGTAAAATACGCAAGCAGTGCCAATATCAGAATTATAACAAAAGTAACAAGAATTGCAAATATCGTCCCTTTTATCACACCCTTAAAATTAATACCCATAAAAAAACCTCCCTATATATTTACTATAAATATATTAGAGAGGTTTAAATTTTATAACCAATTAGTTTTTAGCTGTTTCAACAGTTCTGATAGCGTCTCTTTCCATCTTTACAACAGACTTTTGATCCGGTGTACCGATGTTACCTGTTTCAATAAAAACATATTCGTCTTTAATTTTAGCAACCTTACCGCAGATACCGCCGATTGTTACAACCTTATCGCCGACTTTCATTGCGTTAATCATTGCCTTTGTTTCTTTTTCTTTCTTTCTTTGCGGTCTTATCATCATAAAGTATAACAATACGATAATAAGAACAAGCGGAAGAATACTTACTATTGTACTCATTACAGGATTAACCTGTTGTGTAGCATTAGGGTCTGCCGCTGTTTGAGTACCTGTCGCCTGTTGTGTATTTGCTGTTTCGCCGTCTGCGAAAACGACTGTTTCTAAAATGTTTGCCATAATAGTTCTCCTTTGATAATTTTTTCTACCTATCTATTATACTATCTATATATGAACTTTGCAATAGATTTAACAAAATATTAACAAATAAAATCTCTCTTACATCAATCGTTTGACATTTTCAGCCATTTCAACAAGTTTTTTACCTTTTGCGACAAGAAGAGCATGTTCTTTTATGTACTCATTCTGCAACGGGTATATCGACATTCTTTTCGTAAACTCTCTTATTACATTAATGCCTCTCATATTCTCATTATCGTTTCTTATGAGAATACAATATGTTTTATTCAGCTTAAAAAGGCTTGCTTTTGAAAGAATACTTTTATCTATTTCGCTTATAGCGCCGCACATATCATTAAAAGTTTCAAAATAAAATACACATTCCGTACCCGGTTCTTTCTTTTTAGGCTTGACCGAAACAACTTTTTTAAACTGCTCCTCGGTAATTTTTTTTATACCCTTGTTTAAACGTTTAACCAAAATACTTATACCGTCCTGTGACGGAGTAGCCTCAACGACCACTTGGCCGTTATACGGATTAAAACCTGTTTCTTCCCTTATCGTTTCCATAATATGAAATAAAAATGTATGTAATTCTTTTGAATCGGGCGAAAGCCTTTTCACATCTATATCAAGATTAATTAATTCCGCAGTTGTAAGCGTTACCTTTATTTTGTCTTTGTTTAGCTTTTCAATTCTCACAACCTACCACCTACTTTCTATTTCTATTATACTATATATTTTTCGTTTTGGGAATACCGATTTTAATATTTATTCTTTTAAATTTATTCCATATGATAAAAAAAGCGGCAGTTTTTATACTGCCGCTCAACCGTCAAATAATTTAATACGATTAATTCTTGTCCTTCAATAATGGACGCATACTGTTCGCACTTATAAGCATAGTTGACGAATTATGCAAAAGTGATGATGCAGACGGAGTTATAGTACCTTTCAATCCAAGCAAAATAAGCAATGAATTAAATGCCATAATAAACGTATAATTACGTTTAATTCGTCTGAACAGTCTGCTGCTTAACTTGCGAAGAAGCGCTAAATCTCTCAAATCGCCCGAAAGCAATGTGACATCAGCCACTTCTCTTGCCAAATCGGCAGAATCTTTCATAGCAATTGAAACGTCGCTAAGTGCCAATGCAGGAGAGTCATTGATACCGTCACCGACCATTATAACCGTTCTTCCCTCGTTCTTCAATTCTTCAATAATTGTCGCCTTATCCTCAGGTAATACCTGTGCACGGAAATTGTCTATACCGAGCATATCGGCAGTGCGTTTTGCAGCACCTTCATGGTCACCTGTAAGCATAATAATATTATCAATACCGCTTTCACGAAGTAACTGAATTGCCTCATGAGCCTCACTTCTCGGCGGGTCGCTTATACAAATAACTCCCGACAACACGCCTCCGATTGCAAGGTATATAACAGAAAAGCCCTCACATTCGTTTTCAATAACAGACTTCTGTTCATCAGTTATCGGAATATTTTCGTCCTCAAGCACAAAATGCTCACTGCCTATAATTGCACGCTTGCCATGCAACATTGTAGCTATGCCGTGTGCAACTACATATTCAACTTCAGCATGTTCTTCTTCGTGGTCAAGCTGTTTTGCTTTAGCGGCTTTCACTATTGCCTTTGCCACACTGTGAGGGAAATGTTCTTCAAGGCACGCAGATATTTTAAGTATTTCATCTGATGTGTATCCACCGAATGAAAGCACTTTTTCTACTGTCGGGCATGAATTTGTAAGTGTACCTGTCTTGTCAAATACAATAGTATCAGCATGAGATACACTTTCAAGATAACGTCCGCCTTTTACAACAAATCCTCTTGAGGATGCCTCACGCATAGCACTTATAATACTTATCGGTGTTGACAATTTAATTGCACAAGAATAGTCTACCATAAGAACAGACATTGCCTTTACAACATTTCTTGTTGTAAGATAAACAAGCAACGCCAATCCCAAGCTGTACGGTACAAAACCGTCTGCAATTTTCTCTGCACGGCTCTGTACTCCGGCTTTCATACTTTCACCGTTTTCAATCATTTCAATAATATTTGAAATACGTGTATTATCAGCCGCAGCACTAACCTTAATTACTATATTTCCCGCCTCTACAACTGTACCGGCGTAAACAGTACTGTCCTTATCCTTTACAGCCGCAACCGATTCGCCTGTCATAGACGCTTCGTTTACACTTGCCTGTCCGGATACGACCACACCGTCAAAAGTGATCATTGCACCGTCACGGAATACGACAAAGTCACCCTCTTTAACGGTTGAAATTGGAACTTGTTCCTCGTTTTCGCCGTTCTTCTTCCATACAGTGTCAATCTTCATTGCAAGACTGTCTGCAAGTGCATTTTTTGTACGTTTTCTTGTATATTCTTCAAGAAGTTCCGAAACTCCAAGCAAGAATGTAATTGAATTAACTTCCGAATACATTCCTCTTGAAAGTGCCGTTCCGAGTGCAACACCGTCCAAAAGTGCCACATCTGCCCTTAAATTAAGTACACTGCCCACAGCTTTCTTCACATATGGGAATGCCTTAAAGTAAGCCATTGCAACTCGTACAGGATACGGCAATATTCTTCTAAGAACAAAACGCTTTATAAGCATTTTTATAATCTCATTCTTGAAATCAGCCTGTATATCCTCAGACTCATCTTCAACAGCCGCTAATTGATTTCGCTTGATTCCTTTTATGTAGTTCAAAAGCTCCTGTCTGTAATCGGATTGATAGGTAATTAAAATACCGCCGTTGACGCTTTTAGCCTTTACAGACTCGACATACTGTTCCGATAAAATTGTTTTCTCAAGAGATTTCTCTTGATTTTTATCAAAATAATATCCACCGCAACGCAATCTGATACGACCCGGAGTATCATGTACGATTTTAAATTTCATTATTATTCTTCCTCGTCGTTTAGCTGTGACTTAGCCTCATAACACATATCTTCAGCCTCTTCACGCATATTTTGTAGTGTTTCTTTAGCCTCTTGCTGGAACTTCATACCCTTTGCAAGACCTGAAACGCACATACTTCTAACCTTATCGCTTGTAGCAATCTTCTTACCTACTACTGCAGTAGCTATACCGCCACAAAGCACCAACATTTCTTATCCTTTAAAAAATCAAATTTCATAATCAATCTTCCTCTCTGTGTATATTTCAGTGATTTATTTAATCAAATTTATTTTAGCACGCAATATATTTTTTGTCAATAAATGCCGAAAAAAATTTTTTACTTTTTTGCATGAAAAATATCGACTTTTTAATATTATGGTGTTAATACAACAATGCCATAATGGAAAACATACAAGCAGAAAGAATGCCACAGACGAAGATGTTATCGCTGTCGCAAAGTTGGCGAAATGCGATAAATTTGTGCATAATTGCTTATAAACAAAAAAAGTTGCGGTGAACAATCACCGCAACTTTTTTATAAAAACAATTTATTAAACGATAATTTTTTAACCATTGGTACAGACATACAACCGGCAGCATTACCTAGTACAGCACATAAGAAATATACTGCCGCCTGTGACGCATTAGCACATTTACTTATAAAGAAGTAACAAGTATCTGCGATACAGTGATTAAATCCGCAAAGTATGAACACCATAACAGGTAAAACTACTATAAACAGTGACATCACAAAGTCACCTTTTTCAGCCGCTCTTTTATTTCCGTCAACTGCCGTAAACATCAATATACCGCAGAACACCGCCAATACAAATATACTAAGCGGTGAATCGGCGAACTTTGTTGCTGTGATAGCAGCGGCCTTTTCCGATAAAGTCGCTCCCAAACGTGTAAGGTTAAGCAAGAAACCGCCTATCGCCGCACCTGTTGCATTACCGATAAAGGTAAGTACAACTTCCGGCACATACGACAACGGTTTTACCGCCATATATCCGGCTTTACCCGTAAACAAACCGAATTTAAACACAATAATTGCACACAAACCCAAGCTGAACAAGAACGCTCCCAGCGGTTTTGATTCGACCGACATACTCACGCAACAGCCTACGCACAAAAATATTCCCGACAAAATACCGTCAGACAAAAATGATATAATCTTTTTCCCCATATCTTCTATTCCCTTTTCTTTTATCCTAAGCAGACAAAATTAGCTAATGCTAACTAATTCCACAAAATTAATCCACTTTCTGATTTGCACATAAAAACCACGATAAACTTATCGTCTACCGTGGTTTAATATACGGTTTAGTTAAATTACTTTACCATTGATGCAACTTCTGCTGCGAAATCGTCTTCACGCTTTTCAAGACCTTCGCCTGTTTCAAAACGTACGAATTGCTTAATAGTAATGTCGCCAACGCTCTTAACGTACTTAGCAACGTTTTCCTTATTTTCAGCCTTAACGTATTCTTGCTCAAGTAGGCAAACTTCCTTGAATTCCTTAGCAAGACGACCTGTGATCATCTTTTCGATGATGTTTTCAGGCTTAGATGCATTCTTAGGATCATTCTTAAGTTGCTCAATAAGAATCTTCTTTTCGTGTTCCTTGTATTCTTCAGGAATATCATCACTTGAAAGATACTTAGGGCTAAGTGCTGCAACTTGCATTGCAACGTTTCTTAGACACTCTTTTGTAGCGTCATTGTTTTCAGCGTCAGCCTCAACCAATACACCGATTTTACCTGCAGCGTGGATATAATCTACAACTGCACCTGTTGTTTCGATTCTTGCGAAACGTCTGATGTTCATATTTTCGCCGATCTTAGCAATCTTTTCTGTAAGCATTTCTCCGATTGTGCTGTCTCCGCACTTTAATTCTTTAAGTGCTTCAACGTCAGCAGGATTTTGTTCAGCGATTGTCTTGGCAACGTCCGAAACAAACTGTTGGAATTCATCATTCTTAGCAACGAAGTCTGTTTCTGAGTTTACTTCTACAAGTACGCCTACGTTACCGTCAACATAAGCCTTAACGATACCTTCAGCAGCAATTCTGCCTGACTTCTTAGCAGCTGTTGCAAGACCTTTTTCTCTCAAATATTCAACAGCCTTATCCTTGTCACCGTCTGTTTCTGTAAGAGCTTTCTTACAGTCCATCATACCGCAACCTGTCATTTCTCTTAATTCTTTTACGTCTTTAGCTGTAAATGCCATGTTACTTTTCCTCCTATATTAATTATATGAAAATTATTCTTCTACTGTATCTTCTTCAGCTGTTTCAGCATCTGCAAGAGCATCTTCGCCCTGTCTGCCTTCAATAATAGCGTTAGCCATTGTTGATGCGATTAGCTTTACGGCTCTGATAGCGTCGTCGTTACCAGGGATAACGTAGTCTACTTCATCAGGGTCACAGTTTGTATCAACGATAGCTACTACAGGAATGTTAAGTTTCTTAGCTTCTGCGATAGCAATCTTTTCTTTTCTTGGGTCAACGATGAACATTGCGCCAGGAAGTTTCTTCATATCTTTAATACCGCCAAGATACTTTTCAAGCTTATCTCTTTGAGCCTTTAGCTTAATAACTTCCTTCTTTGGTAGCATATCGAAAGTACCGTCTTCTTCCATTTGGTTGATTTGAGCAAGTCTTTCAATTCTCTTTTGGATTGTCTTGAAGTTTGTAAGCATACCGCCAAGCCATCTTGCGTTTACATAGTACATACCAACTCTTTCAGCCTCTTCTTTAATTGAGTCTTGAGCTTGTTTCTTTGTACCAACGAATAGAATATCTTCACCGCTTGCAGCAATATCTCTTACGAAATAATAAGCTTCTTCAACCTTTTTAACTGTCTTTTGAAGGTCAATGATGTAGATACCATTTCTTTCTGTGAAGATGTATTCAGCCATTTTAGGGTTCCATCTTCTTGTTTGGTGTCCGAAGTGAACACCTGCTTCTAAAAGCTGTTTCATTGAAATTACGTTTGCCATTTTTATTTCCTCCTCGTTTTTTGATTATTCCTCCATTTGTTTCAGCTTATGTGAAGACCCAGGCAAAACAGGCAACTTTCACACAATCCACAAATGTGCGTATTTTTCATACTAAAATAGTTTACCACATAAACCCTTATAAAGTCAACCCTTTTTTCATATTTTTTTATTTTATTTGATTTACATAACATAATATATGTTTTAATCGCATATTAACGTAAATTTTGTGTGGTTTTCAACTGTTTTTTTATTGATGAGTTTTCTATTTATATGAAAGAATTCTTTAAAATTAAAAGCGGGAACTTTAGATTTAAAGCCATTTCCGACACACATACAGTCAGAAATGATTACAACCCGAAATTGCACTTTTTACATAAAATAATGCAGACAAAACCGCTGCGGCTTTGTGTAAAATATTGTTTTAACGTGATTTTGTGTCAAAAAAATGACATTTGAGTTAGATTATATTGACATTTATAATAATCATAATATATACTTTTATTATATAATTATTTCTCTGTTTTGAAAGAGAAATTCTTTTGCACTACCAATATTTCTAATATGAAAGGAAGGATTAAAATGAAAAAATTACTATCATTGCTTTTGTCGCTATCAATGCTTGCCTCTATGGCAGTTATTCCTGCAAAAGCAGAAGAAACGGTCATGCCGTTAAACGCATCACGAATTGATTCGGAAAACCTTCCAAGCGGCAATTTAATTTACCTTGGTACTGCGTCAGCAAACGTCAAGGAAGAAGATGCTGTTTATTCATTCCCTATTTATCGTGAGGGCGATTTATCGGAAGAAGCAAGCGTCACAATCCACTCGCTTGACTTAACTGCGATATACGGCGAGGACTATATAATTCTTGACGATAACGCAGAGAAAACCGGTGATGGGGTTTCAATACTTGAACGTTATGCCACGGCAGAAGCTGACACTGATGAAACATCGGATAACATTTCGGAAGAGAATACAGATATTGAAAATTATTCGGAATTTGATTCAGAAATGGCACAGCAATTTGCAGACGAAGTAGTGCCGGATGCAATGGCAGAAATTGAATACTCAAGCAGTACAACCGTTACTTTCGCACCGGGCGAAAACGAAAAAACGGTTAAATTCAAAATATTGGACGACAAAAAAAAGCGAAGGCACAGAAGGTTTTTCTTTACTTTTGGTAAATCCCGATAATGCCGAACTTTATAAAGTAACATCACTTTCTGTAAATATCGAAGACGACGAACCGAAAGAAAAAAGCGTTGTTTCTTTCAGCAGAAACAGTTACACGTCAAAAGACGGAAATGCCACTGTTACAATAAAGCGAAAAAATGCAGAATATTCTCTTTGCGATTTCACTTTGCTGTCATCGAGCATTACCGCAGTAGCAGGAGAAAATTATGAAGAACAAATCAAAACAGTTACATTCATTCCTTATGAAACGGAAAAGACAATCGAAATTCCCGTATCCGGCGAGGGTGAATTTAAACTGCTGATGAGTGATATGACGGGCTGTGAAAGCGGCAAATATGCAGAAACCGTTGTCAAAATCAAAAATAATGCCGATGATGAGAGTGATATTTCTCTTATGGGCAATGAAAATCAGACAAATGACATCACCATAAACGGTCTTAAATACAACGTTAAATATACAATGCCGTCAGATAATTCAAAAGATCCTGCCGAAGGTAAAATATACGCAACAGGTGACGGAACTCACAATTATGACATTCCTCCCGAAGTCGGTACATACTACTTTGCAACAGAAGTAAACCGCGACGGTCTGTTTTATTATGACGGATATTGGGGTGATAAGCCATGGGGTTGCGGTCATTGGGACAACAAATATGAAATAGATACACGCGAAAGAAATATGGGTAGCTCTCACTACGGAAAACTTGAATATTACCATACAAGTATGTGGGATAAAGGCGGAGTATGGACACATTCCAAAACTGTACCATCTGTATATTATCAATATATGACTCCCGATATGGAATCAACATCAAGCGCCTTTGGCGGACAGCTTGCAAGATTTAAAATTGCAAATAATGACAGTATTGTTATCAATGAATCAAAAAGCGGAAAATTCGGCAGAACACTTGACGCAATGCCTGCAACTCTCTTGAATAACAACCAACCTTTAAACGGAAATATAAGCATGGAAATACATTCGGCTGATGAAGACAAATCAAAAACTCCGAAAAGTTATGTACGCTTTTACGGTGTTGCGGCTATGTATAAAAAGGTTAATGTAGAACTTAACCAACCCACAGCACAAGAATACTATATCGGTAATGAAATAATAAATGCCTTACCTATGCAGGTTGAACTTAACAGCGGTGCTCAAATCGCCGGAAGTAAAACGCGTGATTTCTGGACCAATCCGAATGAGGACGACTGCAATATCGTATTTACAATAAATGATACAGACATTAACGGTCACAAAGGTAAATACGGATATATTTCAGGCTACAAAATCGTCATAGATCCGGGGACAAATGATGATAAAATAACTGTAAATTATCCCGAAGAATTTATTTCATACCTTAACTCAAAAAAAGGAACAAAACTTTCCGATGAAGTAAATTTCACATCGGATAACGTAGATAATGAACTAAAGAAAACAGAAAAGCAAAATCTTTATTACATTCCGTATGATAAATACTTCATATCCTGGATTGAATCAGTTCAAAAAAATGTTGCACATGACACATACGGTTATCATCAAAATCTAAAGATAACACCTAAAGTATCATATGCCGATGTTACAGTCGAAGTAT
>ERZ835880.2801-NODE-2801-length-10999-cov-2.843567_pt1 | contig 10999 bp, 8 predicted proteins | sample MGYA00519944_ERZ835880 | MGnify/ENA primary metagenome ERZ835880 (study PRJEB31850, sample SAMEA3708787) | human gut metagenome | biome: human gut; feature: human-associated habitat; material: faeces | place: China | collected 2014 ... | reverse complement strand
GTGAGGTCAACTTCAATACCTAACAGGTCATCTGACAGTTTAGATAAAGAGCTGATATAAGCCTGAAGCTGATTTTTGTCCGCAATAGCATTCAAACCCAAACCGCCAATAGTAACGGCGGTGTATTTTTTACCATCAACATAAATTGGGTAAAGATAGGAAAAAGTGCCCATGGTATGTCCGGGAGTAGCCAGAGCTAGAACAGAAGTGTCTCCTAAAGTCACTTTTTCTTTGTCTTTTAGAACCTTCTCCTTTTGAATCATTGTTTTTGCTCCCGCTTTCTTGCCCTGGAAGTTAAATGCCTCTCTCCATCCCTCTTCTCCCATTGCAAACGTCGCATTTTTGAATAAAGGTTTCAAGGTGGTTGCGCCTCCAACGTGATCGAAATGACCATGAGTCATCAGAACATATTTAATTTCAGAAGGATCAACACCAAGAACTGCCAAATTATCAATAACGTGACCCACGAAAGGTTGATGCACAGTGTCTATGAGAATGTAGCCTTCGCTTGTTTTAATAAGATAGGAAGCAACCCAGCGGAGACCAACGTACCAAACGTTGTCAAAAACTTTATACGGCGGGATTTTTTGAATGACTGGATCATTTAACCATTTATTCAAATTCTCAGGCATTTTCTTAGTTTTTGCGAATTCTCCGAACATTGCCGAAATCTCTTCAGACTTCAAATCTGCATAAGGTACAGATTCATTCGCAAAAGTTTTTGGCATTGACAAAACGGCGGCAGAACCAATACTGACTTTAAAAAAGTTTCTTCGATTAATGTTTTTCATACTTCAACTCCAACAGGTTATTTTTCTATCCTATCGTTTTAATTAATTTAGATAAACTCAATAATTGATAAAATATTATTTTCATTTTTGCAATAATCCTATGGACAGGTTGGAAGCTTTAGAGGTTTTTATAATTGCTGCAAAGCACAAAAGTTTTACTGCGGTTTCAAAAATAAAAAATATTTCTGCCTCTCGTGTGACTCATCTCATACAAGGACTTGAAAAAGAACTGAAAGTTTCTCTTTTTAATAGAACGACCAGATGTGTCACTCTCACCTCGGCGGGTGAAGCCTTACTCGAAAGTGTTGGACCTTCACTTGAATCTCTTTCAGAGACTTTAGACAACGTCAAACAACTAAGTAAGGAAGAACCAAAAGGAATCTTGCGTATCAGTGCTCCAGTCGAATTTGGAAGCAATTTTCTCATGAGACCGATAACGAAATTTTTAAAGGAACATCCGGCGGTTCGAATTATTCTTAAAACTTCAAACGAACCAAAAGAGATCCTTCAGGAAGGTTCAGATATTTCCGTAGTATTAAACGATGAAATGCCACTATCCGGAGTACGTTACGGGATCGGTACGTTTACAAGCGGTATCTATGCAAATCCGTCAATTCTAAAAATTGCTTCTGCCGTTTCGTATCCGGAACAATTAAATGAACAGCCCCTAATTATTCAGCACGGAAACGCTTCTTCTTGGAAACTTATTAGCTTGGAGGGAAAGGAGTACAAAGTTCGTTCAAAAAATTGGATCTTTCAAACGGATACAACACAAGCGGCACTAAAAGCTGCTAGAGAAGGATTTGGTTTTGCGTTATTGCCGATTCCTTTAGGAGATAGTGAGCCGAAGTTTATTCGAGTTTTGCCGGAATGGACGGGAATACGCAGAGAGGTCAGTGCAGTAACTTCTTCACGAAACATTTCTGCAGCGGCGAGAAGTTTTATTGCTTGTATGAAGGATGAATTTGCAAAAGGTAAATAGCTCACTATCCAGCTTCTGCTTAGGCTTCCGAAAGATTCTTCTTTCCAGGTCAGCATCTCAAAGTAAGGTTAACAGCCTTTCCAAGGTCGTTTTACGCCGCGCCAGCCATGTTAGCAAGTACATGATCTACGTACGTTTTTAAACCTTCATAGCTGTCTCTTTATTCCTGAAAGTTTGCGAAACTTTTTGTTGAATCTTAAAAAATCTTCATTAGTTTCTTTTCGGGAAACCTATCCGTTATTCGCGACCATTTCTTAATTTTCGTACGTTCTATTCTTCCCAACTTAATCAAACCCCATGGAGAAGATAATGAACAAAAAATTTTTAACCATCGTATCCTCCTTATTGCTCGCCAATTCAGTAACCGCTGCCCCGGAGCCATCCGCGCAGGAAGCCAAAGACTGGAAAGAAGTTTATCCGCTCGAGTATTACTCTGTACTGGCTGGAATGGACGACATTGATGATTTGCATGACAAAAACTTTGGCTACAGTCATGGAAACATGGCAATCAATATGCAAAAAAGCATTGCTAATTCCAAAACAAAAGGACTTAATGCCACTTGTTTTTCTTGCAAGACAGCAACTTTCAATGCAATTTATAAAAAATACGGAGACAAAGTATTTCAGGGGCAACCTTCACCCGAATATACAGGCATGCTGAAACCTATTGATTTTTGGAGCTGCGAAACTTGCCATGAAGATATGAAGAATCCCAAGGCTTCAGTTGGTGCTCAGATCCTGTCTCCAAAATTATTTGGTAAAGAACTATTTGACAAATTACCGGCTAAAGTTGCAGTCTGCGCTCAATGTCACAATAACTTAGCACCTTGGTCAGATTCAAGAATAATCACCGGTATGACCGCCTTAAAAGAAAATAAGACTCCGTATCGATATGGCTGGGATCCAGACTCAATGATAAAAGCTACCTTTGAAGATGCGCTGCCGACAGGAGTTCGCTTTCCAACTGCAAAAATTTATTCTTCATCTCCCGCCAGCCACGCCAAAACAGACAAAGAACTTGGCATCTATTTGATCGCTAATGGAAACCATGCAGACGCCGAACTTTATATGGGAAGCATGCATCAGAAATTAAATGTTGGCTGCGCAGATTGCCACATGCCGATGCTGCAAGACAGAATGGGAAATCCGTACAGAAGCCATAATTCTTCAAAATCGGTTTTAAACTCCCGAGCCTCCATGGAGTACTGTCTCACATGTCATAAAAATGATGAAGTTAAGAATGTTAGAGACATGGTTCAATTCGTGAAAGATGCTCAAGGAAGATTAGCTGAACGGGATAAAGCCGTCGCCGAAAAACTTGATGAAACTTTCCCACTTCTGAAAACCGCCATCGAAGCGAAGAAATTATCTCCTGAAATCCTTGATCAAGCGAGATTGAATTATGCGACAGCTGCCTATTACAAAGAATACGTCTATGGCAATAGAGGTGCGACTCCCGGAAAAAAGGTTGCACATAATCCAACCTACGCTCAAAAATATCTTGATAAGGCTTGCAAACTTCTTGAAGAAACCCAACAAATGCTCAGAACTAACTAGAATTTAAATTCTTAATCAGCCGGAGACCAGCCGTTCGTGCTCTCTCCGGGTTTTAATTTGGGAAATCGCTATAGAGAGGATCTGAGTCTCGCATCGTCCATTCCAAACTCTTTGGCCCAGAGCAGCCAGTTATCCTCCTTCTCGTTCATAAGCTCTGTACGAATAATGGACATCAAATCTGAGATTATGGGATCGGAGGCATTGTTTTTCTTACAGCATACATATGTGTCGTTTGGCTTCCGATGCCACCCTTTAAGAATTGGAAAGACTTGCCGAGTTTTCAGCTCATTAAGAACCGAACTAATGGATACGTCTAGAGAAATAGCTTCGCCGGCTAACAGTAAAGAGACACAAGTTGTGGTGTCAGCATAGATGATATTAGACGTCTCAGGTAAAAAGAAACACCTACCTCCATTCTCAAGTCTTCGAGAAAAACTTCTATTTGAAGGATTTCTGATTACTACCGGAAAATTTGATAATTCCTCCACAGTTTTTGGTTCTCCGAATGTAGATACGAACCGTTGAGAGGCCAAAATGAAAAAACCGTTGGTTCTAATGTATTGCGCTTCCACCTCCTCCCTTCGAGGATGGAAGCCGAACTGAGCGATATCTACTTCATCCAACATCAGTCGTTTAAAACACTCATCCCCATAAAATTCCAATCTGAGATTAGGAAATGAGCCGGCATAAGCAAGAAGTTTCCTTAAGACGTTAGTTGATCGAACATTAACAGGCAGCGCAATTCGAATAATTCTGGCGGGAATGGAACTTAAAGGCTTCTCTGCTTGCAGCTCACAAATAGTTCTTTGGGCCTGTTCTAAATCTTCAATAATTTTCCGAGCAATGGGAATCAGTGAATCGATGTTAGCAGTCAGTTGTGCTGGTCGTGTCTTTCGATTCAACAACTCAATACCTGTTGAACTTTCAAAAGAAGAAATTAACTTTGAGGCTGCCGATGGAGTTAGATTAATTTGCCGGCACGCTATTCCAAGAGATTTTGTACGATGACAGGCTACGAGAAGTTCCCAGAATTTTTTACTTCCTGATTTCATGAAACTGTTTTCTTGCATATCTTAACTTTCTGCTATGCAGACAAAATATTGTTTTGACTACAAAACTTATTCTCATAAGTTTATAAGGAATCCTCTTTTCTCAAATCTAAAGAAGAATAAATCAAAATATTTACTCACTGCGCCAGCAAGCCTATCTATCCTGACTCTTCCCGAATCAAATCACTCACTTGCAGATCCCTCGAAAGCCGAAATTGATTAAAAAGATTCACTTATTGCCGTCAAAAGACACTTTTGAAGTCTTTTAGAGACCAGGACAAAAGTCGTGAGAAGTTCTCCATTTCTTTCATCCTCATACAAATCACGTCTCGTCTCAATCATCACAGAGCGAACTCTTCTATCTTTCTTGTAATGTTCGATTGGCACTAATGCCCCGGAAAAAGGCGAGTTAAAGCCGGTATCAAAACTGCGGGAAAACTCAGAAAAAAACGCTTTCTGAATTTCCAGCGTGGTGTGGAACGGATCTGTTCCAATACATATTTCGGGCCTCTCTCCTGAATTTCCTTCATAAGGAAGTGCTTTTGAGGCAAAGCTATGTAAATCAACAACAAAGGCTTTTCCATAGTTTTCGAGTGCCAGATTCACCTTTCTAGATAATTGAAAATGGTGAGGCCAATACCAGTTATTAAGAAGAGCTCTGCGTTCCGACCTGCTTGGGAATTTTCTCAAACGTCCTAAACTATGAGTAGCAGTGTAAATGACCCCCATACCTCTTTGAGCCATTACTTCATCTTTGTCCTCGGAAAAGCGCTCAACATCTACTACTAATCGGCAAACAGGCGACGACACTATCTGAGCAAAGGGTATTCCATTGCCGTACAAGACCAATGTCCATAGATCACACATGCACAACAACTCCTTGTTAAGCTGTTCATCATTAAGACAAATACTTTGGCGAACTTGAGGAGGAATGTAAGAGGAGTCATGCGGCACGTGAAAAACAACCCAAGGAGGAATGGCGGCTTTCATTTAAATTCTCCGGTAGTCTGTGTTTAGATTCTAGGTCCCAGCAATTACTGGCGAATTAAGTTTTCCGTCAAGATTTGGCCAAATGAAAAAATTTTTTCTCTTCCGTTTCTTTGCAAGAGATTAGGCAGTTTATTCACACAAAAGAGAATTCCAGATTCCGCGATGAATAAATAGCACTCGCTTATATTCTCCGTTTCGTCTATCCTTTTTCATATATAGAAAAAGAGGATGTTATGTCGACAAAACTCAAAATTTTTGCCGTCCTTGGTCTCGCCGCAGCTCTAGGGGCCGGAGGATATTGGTACTACGAAAGCCATCGACAATCGGGAGAACTAAAGTTATATGGGAATGTCGATATACGCCAAGTGGAATTAGCCTTTCTTTGGCCGGAAAGAATTAAAGAAGTACTCGTTGAAGAAGGAGATGTTGTTAAAAAGAACCAAGTTCTAGCAACTCAAGACACTGATACCCTTCTCCTTCAGATTCAACAAGCGAAAGCAGCGGTCAATGCCAGCTACCAAACTTATTTAATTCAAAAAAATGGTTCTCGTCCGGAAGAAATTGCTCAGGCGAAGGCTAATGTCGATGCTGCCCAATCTAAACTAGCCCTTTCTCAAAAAGATTTGGAAAGAGTCAAAGAAATTTTTCGTGCAACAAAGGGTCAGGGTATAAGCCAGCAAAATTTAGACCAAGCAGAAGCACAGCTTAATGTTGATAAAAACCAATTAATTGCAGCTCAGAAAGCTTATGAACTTGTAAAGATTGGACCGCGTAAGGAAGCCATTCAACAAGCTTACGAACAATGGAAGGCTTCTCAAGCTGAATTAAGCTTACTGGAATTAAAACTTCAGCAAAGTGAATTGACGGCCCCGTTAGATGCGGTAATCAGAAATCGATATTTGCAGCCAGGAGATATGGCAGCTTCCTCTAAGCCGGTTTTTTCTCTGGCTATCTACTCCCCTAAGTGGGTGAGAGCCTACGTCAATGAAACGGATCTAGGAAAAATTAAGCCCGGACAAGAGGCTTTTGTCACCATTGACTCCTTCCCCGATAAAAAAATACCGGGCCAAGTAGGTTTTATTTCTTCTGTTGCTGAATTCACTCCTAAGACGGTTCAGACACCGGATTTAAGAACAAATCTCGTCTATGAAGTCAGAGTCAACGTAGATGATAAGGATAATGTCCTCCGCTTAGGCATGCCCGCAACCGTTTCCTTCCAAAGGTAGTCAATTGGAAGAAGTTGTCTTACATGCCCAAAAACTCTGCAAAGATTTTCCTCCGGAAGTAAAAGGAGGAGAACCGGCGCACGCACTCATTGATTTTGACTTAACTGTCAGAAAAGGAGAAATGGTCGCGTTAATCGGACCTGATGGTGCAGGTAAAACCACCTTCTTCCGTTTAGTAGAAAAACTTCTAAATCCAACCTCAGGACAAATTTTGCTTTTCGGCAAAGATCTAAAAGATCAGTCTGATGAAATTAAAGACAAAATTGCCTACATGCCCCAGAAATTTGGTCTTTACGAAGATTTAACCATTATTGAAAATCTGAATTTATTTGCAGACCTGAAAGGAATCCCTAAGAACGAAAGAAAAGCTGTGTATGACGAGCTTCTTCAGATGACGGCTCTTGCTCCTTTTATAAACCGTCCCGCAGGAAAGCTCTCCGGGGGCATGAAACAGAAACTCGGTATTGCTTGTTCTCTTGTAAGTAAGCCGGAGCTTCTAATACTGGATGAGCCGACCGCAGGCGTTGACCCTTTGTCAAGAAAAGAGCTTTGGGACGTTTTAAGCAAAGTCGCGAAAGTCAGGAACACGAGTGTATTAATCAGCACAGGCTACATGGACGAAGCTGCACATTGTGATCGAATTTACATTTTGAACGAAGGAAAAGTTCTAAGCACAGGAACTCTCTCGGAGTTGACTTCTCCTTATCAAAACCAGGTTTTCTATCTGCCTTGTGCAGAAAAAGATACAAGGAAGCTTCTTGAAAAAGTCGCTGACTCACCTGACGTTATTGATGCCATCCCGCGCGGAAACGGCGTTAAAGCCGTCTTCAAAAAAGAGCTGACAAAGCAAGATATTAAAGAGAAATTCAACATTCTAGACGTCAGACCTCTCGCGCCCGTGCTGGAAGACGCTTTTATTGCTACTCTTAAAAAGGCCAATGAGCACACCGCAGGCCATGAAAGTTTCGGCACAATTGATTTAAAAGATTTAACTGTCGTTAAACCGGATCCTTCCGAAATACTTATTTCCGTTGAAGATTTGGTTAAGAAATTCGGAAATTTCACTGCTGTGGACCAAACTTCTTTCCAGGTGTCCCGAGGTGAAATATTCGGATTGCTCGGCCCTAATGGAGCAGGAAAAACAACCACTTTCAAAATGCTTTGCGGATTAATTCCTGCCACAAGCGGAAAAATCAGTGTTGCCGGCTATAACCTTCGCACGGCCCGAGCAGAAGCCCGTAAAAATATCGGTTATGTGGCTCAATTCTTCTCGCTTTATCCGACTTTTACGGTAAAAGAAAACCTGACATTTTTCGGAGGAGCCTACGGCCTGGACGGATCCTTTCTAGATTCTCGTGTAAATGAAATGGCCGAGCAGTTTGAACTTTCTTCTATGATGAACGTGGATTCGAACAAAGTCAATGAAGGATTTAAGAAAAGACTCTCAATGGCTGCGGCCTTAATTCATGACCCTGAAATTCTTTTCTTGGATGAACCTACCAGCAGTATTGACCCTTTGGCAAGACGAGCCTTTTGGAAAACCATCAATAAATTAGCAGATATTGGAAAAACCATCATCATTACAACCCACTTTATGGAAGAAGCGGAATATTGCACAAAGATGGCAATTCAAGCTGCAGGAAGAATGCTCGCGCTTGGCTCTCCGGCCGAAATTAAGAAAATAGCGGGCCTAAACAATACCGATTCTATGGATGAAGCTTTCCTTAGAATCGTAGAGAACGATAGAAAAGGAAGTAAATCATGAACTTTACTTCCTTAAAGAACTCGTGGAGACGAACTGCCTCTCTAACAGTTAAAGAAACACGGCAGTTAATGCGGGATAAAAGCTCCATCGCCATGGGACTTCTGCTTCCCCTGCTCCTCATTTTTATTTTCGGCTACGGCATTTCGTTGGATTTAACCGATGCAAAAGTCGCTGTATTCAATCAATCTCCCGGAAAAGTTACTAACGTTATCGTTGAAGGATTCAGAGGCTCGCCTTACATCACGCCATTTCCCGTGACATCGATGAAAGAAGCTGAAAAGCTCTTTGATGATGGGAAAGTGCGAGGGATTGTGGTCTTTCCTCAGAACTTCCAGGCCGACTTAATGAATCAAAAGGCCAAAATTCAAATTATTGTCTATGGAGTTGACACCACCTCGGCTAACAGCCTTCAAAATTATGTACAGCAATCGGTTTTAATTTCCCTAAATAAACTCGGGATGCAAAATAGTTCTCCGATAGTAATGGAGCAAAGACTTTGGTATAACGCTGCCAACTCTTCCACTTGGTATTTTGTGCCGGGAATTATTGCTATAGTTCTGACACTGGTCGGAACCTTCCTGACTGCTTTGGTCATTGCCCGTGAATGGGAAAGAGGCACGATGGAAATGCTTTTCTCAACTCCGGTTACCACAACAGAAATCCTTCTTTCAAAGATCATTCCTTATTTTCTATTGGGACTCGGGGGTTTCATAATTACTTTGGAAGCGGCTTTATTGGTGTTCAACGTTCCAATGGAAGGCTCTTTCTTTGTGATTTTGGTGTCTTCCATTCTTTACCTCTTAACCTCTCTGGGTATGGGCCTGTTGATCTCAGGCGGATTAAAAGCTCAGTTTCTGGCCTGTCAAATCGCTTTGCTGGTAAGTTTTTTGCCTTCAGTACTTTTAAGCGGCTTCGTCTTTGACTTAAGAAATGTTCCGGACTTTATCGCTGTGGTTGCTTATGCCCTGCCTCCGACATATTTTATTGAACTGCTCCGAGGAGCATTCCTTTCAGGAGATAACTGGACGGTGATTTGGAAAGACTGGGCTATTCTGTTTCTTTACCTCACTGTTTTCTTTTACTTAACCAATAAAACCCTTAAGAAAACTCTGGAGAAAAAATAATGATTACAAAGTTTCTTCACTGGTTAAGATGGCAGCGTTTCCTCCTTTGGAAAGAAACTTCCGTTCTTCTCAAGGAAAGAAAGTCGAGATTTATTCTTATCGTTCCTTTGTTTGTTCAGGTCTTTCTATTTGCCTACGCTGCAACATTTGATTTGAAGTATGTTCCTTTTGTTCTGATTGACGAATCCAATAGCAAATACTCTCGAGAGATCATCGCAAAAATAGAAGCGAGCCATATCTTTACTCTTTATGCCAAAGAAAATAATCCTGCAGAACTTAAAGAGTTAATTTCCCCTCGAAAAGCCATGATGGCGATCCATTTTCAAAGTGACTTCGCCTCTCAAATAGCACAGGGCACTCCGGCCAAAATACAAGTAATTTTGGATGGAAGGAACTCTACAACAGCTTCTCTTGCCGCCGCAGAGCTAAGTCAAATCATCGGCTCATATGCCAAAGAGAATCTTCAAATTAAACCCGCCATGGAATTTGAAAACAGAGCCTGGTACAACCCCAATCTTTTAACACGCTGGAACTTTGTCACAGCGCTGTGCGGAACTCTGAGTTTTATTCAAGTCCTAATGCTTTCCGGTCTTTCCGTTGCTCGAGAACGAGAACAAGGAAACTTTGACCAGCTTTTGGTGACTCCCTACTCTCCCGCTCAGATCCTTCTTGCCAAAGCAACTCCGCCAATTATCATCGGTTTACTGCAAGCTATATTGGTATGCATTATCGCCGTCTTATGGTTCAACATCCCGTTCAGAGGAAATTTTTTCCTCATGTTCTTAGGCTTGTTATGCTTCACGGCAAGTTCCGTCGGAATTGGGCTGGCTATCTCCTCCATGTCGAAGAATATGCAGCAAGCCATCGTGTTCTGCTTCGTATTTATTATTCCGATGGTGATCCTGTCCGGCTTAGTCTCGCCGGTCGAAAACATGCCTCCTCTCTTCCAATACATCACCTATCTGAATCCGCTGAGGTATGCTCTGGAAGTCGTGCATTCCGTTTACCTTGCTGACGCCGGAATAGCACATATTAAAAATGAAATTATTCCGATGCTGATTATCGCCGGCATCACTATGCCTTTGGCGGCTTGGGCTTTCCGCAGACAACTTTAGACAAAGGATTTTCGAAAAGAAGATTGCATCTGCTGCAAGCCGCATACTAAATCAAGCATCAAAAGGCTCAGGTCGTTGTTGGATAAACGTTTTAACGAAGTTGGCTGACTATAATTCCTTGACAACAAAAAAGTAAACACGAGGATAAAGATGAAATTAACACTCGCTGCAGGAAAACTCCTTAATCAGAAAACAGACGCTCTTATAGTCGGTATTTATCGAGGAAAATTAACGAAATCTGCCGAAGCTGTGGACAAAGCTTCTAAGAATGCGCTTTCTTCCTTAATTAAAGAAGGTGACGCAACCGGTTGTCTTGGAACCGTTGGCATCTTTCCGAACTTTCCCGGAATTGCGGCTAAAAGACTTGTCGTTGTAGGTCTCGGCAAAGAAGAAGATGGTG
>ERZ835880.2796-NODE-2796-length-11007-cov-7.632761_pt1 | contig 11007 bp, 10 predicted proteins | sample MGYA00519944_ERZ835880 | MGnify/ENA primary metagenome ERZ835880 (study PRJEB31850, sample SAMEA3708787) | human gut metagenome | biome: human gut; feature: human-associated habitat; material: faeces | place: China | collected 2014 ... | reverse complement strand
GAACATCCAACAATGGTTCATCTAATGGCGGATCAAACAATAACGGATCATCCAACAAGAATACTACAAGCATTGTCAATAAGACATCAAATGCAGTAAAAACAGGTGATTCAGCAAATGTAGCAGGTGTAGCAGGAGTTACAATCCTCTGTCTGGCAACAGGAATTGTTGTTGTACTGATTAAAAGAAAGAGAATAAGATAAAATGGTTGTGGTTATGATTTAGAAGAAAGCATAGTATTGTAAAAAGAAAATTGGTATAGAAGAACAACTAATCAGAAAAACCCAGGAGTAAAATCCTGGGTTTTTGATTAGTTATTTAATTAAAAACGTCTTCCTGTATTGAGAAGGTTTTGCATTAATAATGCTTCCAAAGACTTTAGAATAGTGCTGAGAGTCTTTGAATCCAACCTGCAGTGCGATTTCCGTTAAGGTTAAAGTGGTGTCTTGCATTAGATCGATGGAGCGATTAATACGATAAATATTAATATAGTTTGATAATGTGACCCCCATATAACTCTTGAAAAGTTTACTTAGATAACGGACGGAAATATGCAATTGTTGTGCAATGTCTTCTTGTAAAATTTTTGTAGCGTAATGTGTTTGAATATAATTCAATGTATAAGCTACATAACTGTTTTGAAGTTGAGGCTCTGCATGTTCACGTTCATGTACAAGCTCTGTGTGATCAAGAATATAGAGCATCAGGTTCATAAGAGCAACATTAAGATTAGCGGCTGTAAACAGACTGTCAGAGGAAGTATGCAAATCAATCAATTTCTGAAGATGCTTATCAATCGTTTCGTCAGAGATGAGTCGATAATAAAAATGTGAAGAAAATAATACAGCATGAAGAAGCGTAATCGGGAATATTCCATCATTATCAAGAATGATAGTTGAAAACATATCAGGGGTGAAATGTATATGCTGAAACTCGCAATCTGAAGTATCATTCAGATAAAAAGAATGCACCATATCAGGAAGGATCATAATAAAGTCACCTTTTGTACAATGCAGGGTTTCTGATTGAATATCCATATAACATTCTCCGGAAAGAATTCGATAAATCTCAATATTAGTATGTAAGTGTCGACCGAATGTATAACCTGCCTTTCGATACGACACAACTGCTCCTGATAAAATAGAATCAGATAGAGACATCTGTTTAGAAACAGTATTTTTGGGGGAAGAGTCGGAAGTCCTACCGGGGTGGGTTAGAAGATTCGATCCAGTTTGTTCAGTATGATTTTTTGTCATAAATTTATGCCTCCATAATTAAGTGAAAGATAAACCAAATTAAAATCTATTATAACACAAATATAAGAAAAACGCACAAAAAAATATATAAATTTACGATAAATTCATAAATTTTATAGAGCGTTTTCTGAGGAGAAGTCCTAGACGATGAGGAAAAATCACATAAATGGAAAGTGTCTCGCATGTGAGATTGTTGCTTTTATCAATTCCAATCCATTTGCGCAAGTAAAGATTAATGCAAAGATGTTTTGTAAGGAGAAGAAAAAACAGAGGTAACCCAAAATGGGCAAATTTCAGATAATAAAAAAGAGAACCCCTTGAAAATCAAAGGTTTCTCTTGCATTTCATCAATGCGGAAGAGGAGACTTGAACTCCCACAGGATAAAACTCCCACTAGAACCTGAATCTAGCGCGTCTGCCATTCCGCCACTTCCGCTCGACACAAACTATCTTATCATAGAGCCTGCGTTTTGTAAAGTCTAAAAATTAAATTCTATATATTATTTGAATAATTCAGATTTATCAGAAAACTTTAATAAAGTTTTTATTGACTCCGAGATGGATTTGTATTATAGTTTCTCGTTGATCTTTTGAAGAAAAATAACAGTGGGAGGAAGAGATATATGACATTTTATCAGGAGTTACAGCTCAGTTCAGTTGCATCTAAGCAGCTGATCAAAGCGACAGAAGACAAGAAGGAAAGGCGCAGGCACATTCTTATTTATAACTTTAAAGTCTATCTTGTAATGGCATTTTGTGTGGCGGTAGTTTCTTTATACAGTCATTTCACAGGAAATAACAACAGTGTAGTAGGCGTTACAGTGCTTCTTGCGGTGCTTGTTCTTCGACAGGCAGATTTTGGAATTCGTACAACGCACGGATTGGCCTCCATCGTCGGAATCTTTGGAATATTGATTGCAGGACCGAAGCTTTCGAATATGGTGTCACCGGTTCCGGCATTCTTTATTAATATAGTATGTATTTTGCTTCTTATGATTCTGGGATGTCACAATGTAATCATGTACAATCATTCTACATTTGTTCTTGGATATCTTCTTCTCCAGGGATATGATGTGACCGGACAGGAGTACTTGTATCGTGTGGCTGGCCTTTTGGTTGGAATGGTATTGTGTATGGCAATCTTCTATAAGAATCAGAAGAACAGACCGTATAGAAGATCATTTCTTGATTTGTTCCGCGAGTTCAATATCAGCTCTGCAAGAAACAGATGGTACATTCGTCTTTCATTAGTTGTTTCCAGTGCAATGTTATTCATGTCATTGCTTGGACTTCCGAGAGCAATGTGGGCGGGGATCGCAAGCATGTCTGTTTGTCTTCCATTCCCGGATGACTGTAAAGAACGAGCAGGAAAGAGAGCTGCATTTAATATAGTAGGATGTCTGTTATTTGTTATCCTGTATTTGGTGCTTCCGGAGTCAATGTATCCATACATCGGAATGATCGGAGGAATCGGAGTCGGATATTCTGCAGGGTATGCATGGCAGACAGCATTTAATACATTTGGTGCATTGTCGATTGCATCCGGCTTGTTCGGAATGCCGTATGCGGTAGCGCTTCGTATTGGGGCAAATGTATTTGGCGCGGCATACACGATGGCATGCAATAAGATTCTGCCGAGACTGGCAGCAGTGTTTGAGCAGAGAAGAGCGCAGGTTAGCGAATAATCTAAGTTGTTTGAAATAGTAATTTATTCGAATAAAAATGGAGTGAGAACTGAGGCAATATAATTTACCTCAGTATCTCACTCCATTTTTCGTACAAACGATCCAGTGACCAGGCGGCATTGGCCGGGCTGGTGGAAGGAAGCACAAGGATGTCTCTTTCGGTCAGCGGCTGCTGATATTTCTTATAAAGAGCTCCGGCTTTATTTCCATTTGCATAGATTTGTCGAATCTGACAATGATCTAAGATTTGTTTCAAATCAGTTGGTGTCACATTCTTGATACTGCTGTCACTGGAGCCTTTGATGTCACAGCTTTGAATAACATCCCAGATGGCGATACGGTGGCGGAGTAACATGGCCGTTTTCTCTTCAACTGTCTGCGGAGTTTCCTCCTCACAAAGTTTCGCCAACAATTTCCAGAATCGATTTTGTTTATGTCCGTAGTAGAAATTATTTTCCCGTGATTTTACAGAAGGAAGAGTTCCAAGAATCAGAATCTCGGAGTCTTCATTATATATTGGTTCAAAGGAATGGGTAATGTGTTCATATTCCATGGTTGTGCTCACTTTCTGATGGTTTGGAGTAAGTTTTATCTCAGTCGAGAAGACTCCCACCTCTTCAGGTGGTGAGTAATAGCAAATTTGTCTCAGTGGGAGTCCAATCTCCGACTGAGATAAACGCTCCGCGAGGATGCGCAGTGATTCTGATAGGAATATGTCAGCTTCGCTGACCAGAATCACGCGCCAAGTCTCACGGACGTTCGACTTGAAAATAAGTATAGTGTCTTGAGGAGATTGTGTCAATGATACTGTTTGCGTTGCTGGTCGCACACCGTGTGAACAGTAACTGCTACAAGGAGCAACTTCGCATCCACACAAAGGTTGCTTTTACCTGCGTAATGGATTATACTAGTCTGACAGGGAATTTTGAAACGGAGGATTTTACAATGAAAATTGCAGTAACTTATGACAACGGAAATATTTTCCAGCATTTTGGAAAGACAGAGACTTTCAAAGTGTACGAAGTAGAAGATAATAAGGTGGTTTCCAGTGAAGTGATCGGTTCTAATGGGGAAGGACACGGAGCACTGGCAGGACTGCTTGCAGGACAGAATGTAGATGTTCTGATCTGTGGTGGAATCGGTGGCGGAGCTCAGACAGCACTTGCAGAGGCCGGCGTTGAATTATGTTCAGGTGCTCAGGGAGATGCAGACCAGGCAGTAGAGGCATACCTGAAAGGAGAGCTTGTATCCAGAGGAGCTACTTGTGATCATCATCACCATGAGGAAGGACATTCTTGTGGAGATCATGAAGAGGGACATTCTTGTGGAGATCATGAAGAGGGACATTCTTGTGGAAGCAGCTGCGGTGGCGGATGCGGATCACACACTACAATGGAAGGAAAGAATGTTGGAAAGAAATGCCGTACACATTACAAAGGAACATTCAATGACGGAACTCAGTTTGATTCTTCTTATGACCGTGGAGAGCCGCTTGAGTTCGTATGTGGTGCAGGACAGATGATCAAAGGATTTGATGCAGCAGTAGCTGATATGGAAGTTGGTCAGGTAGTGGACATCCATCTGATGCCGGAAGAAGCTTATGGAATGCCGAATCCGGAAGCTATCTTCACAGTAGAGATTGCAGAACTCCCGGGATCTGAAGACCTTGAAGTGGGACAGCAGGTTTACCTGTCCAATCAGTATGGACAGCCATTTCCGGTAAAGGTAACAGCTAAGGAAGAGACAACAATCACTTTCGATGCAAACCATGAGATGGCAGGAAAAGAACTGAACTTCAAGATTGAGCTTGTATCAGTAGAATAAAAAGTGAATAGAAGTAATTAGAAATTCTACTAAGAAATATCTAATAAGAAACATAAAGAGAGGGCAGTGCTTCAACGATTGAGAAATCGTAAAGTACTGCCCTCTCTCTGTAATTGCAGGTAAAGATTTAAATTGCTACGAATTTACACTATCACTCACAATCTTTCCATCCATAATGCGGACAACACGGTCAACCTGATTAGCAATTTCATCATCATGTGTAATGATAATAACTGTTCTTCCAGACTTATGAAGGTCTTTCAGAATATTCATGATCTCGATAGTCGACTTACTGTCCAGGTTACCGGTCGGCTCATCGGCAAGGATGATCGGCGGCTGTGCGGCAATTGCTCTGGCTACAGCGACACGCTGTTGCTGTCCACCGGAAAGCTGGTTCGGTCTGTGATCCATACGATTTTCCAGTCCAACTTTCGACAGTGCTTCCCCGGCAATCTCTTTTCTCTGCTGCTTTCCAAGTCCGCGGTAAATCAGTGGAAGTTCTACATTTCCAAGTGCATCCAGGTTTGGAATCAGGTTGAATCCCTGAAAGATGAAGCCGATCTTGTGATTGCGGATATCAGACAGTTCATTGTCTGAGAGATTGGCAACATCTTTTCCATCCAGAAAATATTCCCCGGAATCGGGTGTGTCGAGGCAGCCGAGCATATTCATAAATGTAGATTTACCAGAACCGGAATGTCCGACAATGGCAATAAATTCCCCCTGGTTGATTTCAAGAGAAACATCATCCAGTGCGCGGACTTCATTTTCTCCAGGATTGTAGATCTTGTACATATTTTTAACACGAATGAGTGGCTCCATAATAACCTCCTTAAAAAATAAAATAAATATCACAATAAGAATTCTAATTTCCAAAATAAGCATTGACTCCGGCAGTTAGACCATCAGCCAGACTGTTTAGTGTGGAATCACTGTGGTCAGAGCTTGCATTTCCAAGTTCCATATCAACAGACGGAATCGTACTATAAGAAGTCTGCGTCAGGTCGATATTCATAGAACCATTTTGGTAAATGGTCATTCCTTCTGTACGAAGTCCTTCTACAAGAGAGGCCCCAAGTGCATCATGTTCCTGCCAGTGGGAAGCGACAGGTTCCATACTTTTCAGGCCATCCGGTACAGAAATGTAGAAACAGCCTTTGTCATATCCCAATCCATCTCCATCCCAGTGGAGTGAGATGTGACAGTCAGCTACATTGTTACAGAGTACGGTGCGGGCAACATTATCAAGCTGGACATCGTCGCTATTTCTCACCATAAGGACATCATATCCTTGAGCAAGCAGCTTATCTTTCAGAATCTGAGCCATCTGAAGTGTAACAGTGCTTTCAGCAGTTCCATCGTTAAATGTCATTCCCCCGGAAACTGCAGTCGCATAAGTTGCACCCTGAGCAGTGCTTCCGCCAGTTGTCTTTGGAGAACCATCCGGGTGACACTGTGTCTTTACAGAAGCACCACCGGAAGTTCCATGTCCGGCATTCACGCCAACGACGATATCCTTGCGGTCAGAATCTGCAAGATAAATAGTAGCTGTTCCAGAATTAATCGCAGAAAAGTCTGCATACTGCCAGGAAGAATCAAAGCTAATCTCCTGTCCATTGCTGTAAAGAGCCGCTGCGCCGGTCAGCGGTTCCTGCTGAGTTACGGATTCAGATTCAGAAGCAGATGGGGTGGCGGCATCAGCAGAAGAAGTTTCATCTGCAGTTTCATTTTCAGAATCTGATGAGATAGAAAAATCATCCGCTGTCTTGGGTGGTGCCTTAGTACCCTGCGCCTGCGCCGTGTCCGTACTGGATTTGTGCTGTATGCTACCGCATCCGGTCAGGCAGCAACACAGGAGAACGGCACAAGAGAATCGAAAAAATAGGTTTTTCAATTTCAATCTCCTTTATGATAAATATTACTGTTCTCATTGTATCATAATCATTTTCCAAATAGGGAAAATTCAGATAAAATTAAGGTTTCAAAAAGGAAAATATAATGTAAAAAATTCAAGGCGATTGCATAATCATTTTGATTGCGATAGACTACAAGAGAAAGAATATCATAGTTAGGGAATTTTGCCTGTCAATAGCATATAGTGTGGCGGGAGTTCTAGTGCTACGCAATTCGCATAATCATAATATACGAGGACAATATATATGGAAGAACAACAAGAAAAAACGCAAGGGAAAAAACAAGATAAAAAATTGTGGAAGATTTTCTGGTCAACCTTTTACTTAAGCGCGTTCACATTTGGCGGTGGTTATGTGATCGTTAGTCTGATGAAGAAAAAGTTCGTAGACGAATATCATTGGATCGAAGAAGAGGAGATGCTGGATCTTGTGGCAATTGCGCAGTCGGCACCGGGAGCAATCGCAGTGAACGGAGCAATCGTGATCGGATATAAACTGGCTGGAATTGCGGGGATTCTGACAGCAATTGCCGGGACGGTAATCCCACCATTTCTTATTATATCGATACTTTCTGCCGGTTATCAGGCATTTCGAAGTAACCAGATCATCAGCTTAATGCTCGAAGGAATGCAGGCCGGAGTGGGCGCCGTGATCGCATCTGTGACATATGACATGGGTGCCGGAATCGTGAAGAAGAAAGATGCTTTGTCATACGTACTTATGGTCGGGGCATTTATAGCTTCCTGCATATTTGAGGTAAATGTAGTCTATGTGATTCTGATCTGTGGAATTGTCGGAGTACTCCGCGCATTAATTGAGAAAAAAATCACGAAGAAAGGAAGTGAAGGGAAATGATTTATTTGAAATTGTTTTTAAGCTTTCTTCAGATTGGAATGTTCAGCTTTGGCGGCGGTTATGCGGCGATGCCTCTGATTCAAGAACAGGTAGTGTCGCAGCACGACTGGCTTACGATGACAGAATTCACAGATTTGATCACGATTTCCCAGATGACACCTGGGCCAATTGCAATCAATGCGGCAACATTTGTCGGCAGCAAGATTGCGGGAGTTCCGGGATCTGTTGCGGCGACCTGTGGGTGCATTCTGCCGTCTTGTATTATCGTAACTTTGATCGCATGGTTTTATTTAAGATATAAGAAAATGAAAATGTTCCAGAGCGTGCTGGAATCCTTAAGACCGGCAGTTGTCGCACTGATCGCATCCGCAGGAATCGCAATTCTGCACACTGCATTCTGGACAGATGGAATTGTGCAGTTTGCGGCGACAAAATGGTCTATGGTGGTGATCTTCGGAATCTGTCTGTTACTGCTTCGTAAGACAAAACTGAATCCGGTGGTTGTGATGATGCTTGCGGGAGTGATGAACGTGGCAGTAAGATATGCAGCCGGATAAAATAGCGAATCCATGCAGGTTCCGGTAAAGAAATGTGAATAGGTGAAAAATATGAAGACTTATGTGGAAAACATTTCAAAGTTCATGGTATATTGTGAATAACTTTCATGGTATACTGTACATACGTTGTAAAAATAAGAACAGGAGAGCGAAATGAGCGAACAGAACAGTCAGAACATACAAGAATCACAGACACCGCACAAGCGTCGTGTGAGATACAAAGGAAAATACCCGAAGAAATTCGAGGAAAAATATAAAGAGTTACAGCCGGAGAAATACAAGGATACAATCGCGCATGTAATCCAGAAGGGAAATACTCCTGCCGGAATGCACATTTCCATCATGGTAAATGAGATCCTTGATTTCCTGAAAATCCAGCCGGGTGAGACTGGATTCGATGCGACACTCGGATACGGTGGACATACGAAAGCAATGCTGGAATGTTTGAAAGGTGAGGGGCACATCTATGCAACAGATGTTGACCCGGAAGAGTCTGCGAAGACAAGAAAACGTCTGGCAGATCAGGGATTCGGAGAAGACATTTTAAGTATCAGTCTGCAGAACTTCTGTACAATTGATGAGATTGCAAAAGAAGTGGGAGGATTTGATTTTATCCTTGCGGATCTTGGAGTTTCCTCCATGCAGATTGATAATCCGAAGAGAGGATTTTCCTTTAAAGTTGACGGACCGCTGGATCTGCGACTGAACCAGGAGAAAGGCATCAGCGCAGCAGAGCGCCTTGATAACATTTCCGAGGAAGAGCTCGCAGGAATGCTTTACGAGAATTCAGATGAGCCATACTGCGAAGAACTGGCGAAAGCAATTACAAATGAGATTCGCAGAGGCAATCGCATTGATACAACAACGAAGCTTAGAAATGTGATCGAGAAGACTTTGGATTTTCTTCCAAATAATAAAGAAAAGAAGGATATTATCAAGAAGACTTGCCAGAGAACCTTTCAGGCACTACGCATTGATGTAAACAGCGAATTTGAAGTACTAGAAGAATTCTTAGAAAAGTTACCACATATACTTGCACCGGGCGGACGTGTAGCGATTCTCACGTTCCATTCCGGAGAGGACAGATTAGTAAAGAAAATCTGGAAAAGACAGCAGAAGGAAGGGCTATGGAGTGAGGTGGCAAAGAATGTCATCCGCCCTTCAAAAGAAGAATGCCATCGAAACGGCAGAGCAAGATCTACAAAAATGAGATGGGCAATAAAATAATAATAAAAACCGGGGAAGTATATGATTTCCCCGGTTTTTGTCTGTATTAAGTTTACATAGAAATAATTCCTAATACATTCGCGACGGAACTGCACAAAATAATAATCAGGCAGATTGGTGCGAAATATTTAAGGAAGACAGTGTATAACTTCTTTCTGCGGAATGAAGAAGACTGTTCGATTTCTTCTGAGATTTTCTTAAATCCAACAACCCTGAGGATTAAGAAGCAGGTTGCTAAAGCAGCAAGCGGCATCATTACAGAGTTTGTAAGGAAATCAAAGAAATCAAGGAAGTCAAATCCTAAAATCGTAATATTGCTCCATGCTCCAAATCCTAAAGATGATGGAACTGCTAGTAACAGAGCAATGATAAACATTGTAATACATGCAGTTCCTCGTTTCATATGGAACTTATCCATCAGAACTGCTACGAGTGTCTCAAGCAGCGAAATGGAAGAGGTAAGTGCTGCAAGTAACACTAAAATAAAGAATACTGCTGCAATAACACTTGAAAAAGCCATACTGTCAAATACTTTTGGAAGCATCACAAACATCAAAGATGGGCCTTTTGCAAGCATGGATGAATCTCCGTTTGAGAATACAAACACAGCTGGTACGATCATAAGTCCTGCAAGGAAAGCAACCCCTGTATCAAAAATCTCAACCTGTGTGACTGATTTCTCAAGGTCAGCTTTCTTTGGCATATATGATCCGAATGTGATCATAATACCCATAGCAAGGGACATCGAATAAAATAACTGTCCAAGTGCAGCTAAGATCGTTGTCGGACCAAATCCTTTTAAACTTGGTTTTAAATAATATGCAACTCCAGCCATCGCCCCTGGTCTTGTGATACAGAATAAAGAAACTCCGATCAACAAGACGATCAAAACTGGCATCATGATCGTGCTGACACGTTCTACTCCGCCTTTGACTCCTCCTGCAACAACCACTGTTGTAGCGATCAGGAAAACAAGAACACAGATCATAGGTTCTGCTGATTTGCTGATAAACCCTGTAAAGAATGTATCAGAGGCGGCATTATGAATCCCTCCCTGAAGCGATATCAGTGCATATTTTGTAACCCATCCACCGATAACACAGTAGTACGGGAAGATAATAAACGGAATGATCGTTGTAAGATATCCGATAAATGTATGCTTCTTGCTAAAGTGTCCAAATGCACGGATCGCACTGGTTCCTGCCTTTCTTCCAAGGGCAACTTCTGTGATCATCAGTGAAAATCCAAATGTTAATGTAAGGATCAGATAAGTTAATAAAAATGTTCCTCCGCCATACTTGGCTGCAAGATATGGAAATCTCCAGATGTTTCCAAGACCTACGGCAGACCCAGCCGTTGCAAGAACGAATCCTAAACGGCTCGAGAATCCACTTCTTTCATTACTCATAATATTAAGTACCTTCTTTCATATATATTCAGATACGTAAGGATATGTATCTGGCTCTGCCGGAGATCTTAGATATGAATCCTGCATGGCAGGATTCCCAGCCTGGATGCTGAATTCTATTTAGATGACGTCCACATCTTCTCCGGCAAGGACGGCATTCATATTACGTACAGAACACATCTTTCCACACATTGTACATGTATCTTCTCTCTCTGGTGTTGATTCTGCACGGTATCTTCTTGCCTTTTCAGGATCAAGAGCAAGTTCGAACTGTTTCTCCCA
>ERZ835880.2793-NODE-2793-length-11017-cov-2.499544_pt1 | contig 11017 bp, 8 predicted proteins | sample MGYA00519944_ERZ835880 | MGnify/ENA primary metagenome ERZ835880 (study PRJEB31850, sample SAMEA3708787) | human gut metagenome | biome: human gut; feature: human-associated habitat; material: faeces | place: China | collected 2014 ... | reverse complement strand
ACGTATACATCCTCATCCTTGCATGAAAGCTTGCATAGAGGTGTTGCAAGTGCACTCACCAAAACTGCATTTTTTAGCTTCATATTATATGGATAGAATGCGTACTCGCCGGACGCAATATTTGTTTTTGGAAAACGAACTGGCTCACCTTTTGTTTTTCCTTCAAGCACAACATCTTTATGATCATCCATTGTCAATCGTCTCTGATAGTTATTAACAAATACATAGCCATGTGTATCATCATGACGAACTGACACACGAAGAGTATGTGTATCTCCCGGCTTAACAAAGTCTGGATCAATATCAGCTGGTAGAACAGCTAAATCAGCGCCAAAGTCCTGCAAAAAGTATGCAAGCAGACGAATTTCACGGTAATTGTCAGAGATCGTTCCATACTGACGAATCGGCGCATTAAAATCGTAGTTAATCTCTGGAAGATCATTTAAATATCCTGTCGCACGGCTCTCCTGAAGTGTGGAAAGCTTGCTGTCTGGATTGCTGCCGCCATGATACATGTAGTAGCCTAGCAGTCCAACACCGCTTCCAAGCTTTGTAAGCGACATCGCACCAACATCATTTCCAGAAACAATAGGACGTCTGTGCTTTGTCACCTGCAAACCGCCGCCAAGCTCTGCTGTAAGATATGGAAAATCATCCTGATTGAATGTAACTGTATCGTCCACATGATGGTCACTTGCAATCAGTGCATCGTTTCTTATATGACTAAATACATAATTTGTGTTTGGCTCAATCTCGGTAATGCGCTGATCCCAAGGTGCTTCGCAGTAGCCACCCATAACAGGAAGAAGTCCTCCAGTCGCAGCACCGCCCCAGCCTGTTGCCGTGCAAAGCGGCAGATCAAAGCCAATCTCTCGTGCCATTGCTGTAAGTGTGCGCATATGCTGCTCACCCTTTTCTCCATTATATCCACCAACATGACCATACTCATTTTCAATCTGCATGCCAATCACCGGGCCGCCATCCTGATACAAAAAGCCTTTTGCCTGCTCATAGACCTTCTCCCAAAGACGTCTCACATATGCAAGATAAGCAGGGTCATCGCTTCTTAAATCAATTTCATCCTGCTTTTTTTGCAACCAGTCCGGGAATCCTCCGTTTCTTGCCTCTCCATGTACCCACGGACCAAGGCGAAGAAATACAGAAATTCCCACTTTCTTTGCTGCTTCCAAAAAATCATGAAGATTTCTATTTCCTGTAAAATCGAATTTTCCTTCCTCTTCCTCATGATGAATCCAAATGACATAAACGGATGCAATCGACAAACCGCCTGCTTTCATTTTACGAAGAGATTCCTCCCATAAATCTGCACGATAGCGGCTAAAGTGAATCTCACCCATCACTGGAAACCACGGCTTTTCATCTTTCGTCAGATATTTATTTGTAAAACCATACGTTGTGCTCATGTTTTCTTTCCTCTCTGTCTTCTATTATTCGTCTTTATATCTATCTTCATCAATCTTCCTTGTACAGCAAAAATCTTCTAACCATACCATAGACTGGAGGTGCACTGATCGTAAGTCCTGCTGTGAGTGTATCTCCTTCTTCAATTGAAAAATTGATTTTGCTTTCTTGCCACTCCTTTGTAGGATGAATCACAGCCTGAAACAGCTCACTGCTTTGAGTGTTAGTGTCCTTTGTTTTTTCTGCAAACAAATGAACCTCTACACCAGTAGTATCAGTTCCAGAATACTGCGCCTTCAATACATATCGTCCTGATGCCAGATTTTTCTTTTTCTGGCTGATATGAAATGTAAAGTTTTTTACACCCTCTACACGCACTGCATTGACAGGCGGCGCTGGAAATGGATCTTCAAATTCTGGATACAGCTGTACATTTACTCCATCCTCACTGCTGCTTGTCTCCCACTGCGTCAGGCCATCATCCCAATTTGCATCTGCAAAAAGATTCTTCTCGCTCATCAGTTTCTCTACAACCTCAATCTCCTGAACTACAGGTTTTGTCCACTCATCATCCAATTCATCAAACCCATCGAATCCATCAATTATGCCCTTTACAAAAATCGTGCCGATTTCATCAGCCTTAACTGCCCCTGCATTTTCCCATTTGACCTTGTGACTTTGAATGTTTCCATCGCGGTAAAGCACTTTTACTTCTTCCGGAAGCTGTACATTTTGGTGTACCTGTACTGTAAGCAGCTGCGGTTTGTAAATCTTTGCTGGAAGTTCTGGCTTTGCATCACCTCTTACAAATTCAAAGGAATGAATTGCCTCCATTGCCTGTCCGCGCTCATCAAGTATTCCCATATTTTCTGCCCATCCGCCTTCATCGCCGCGCGGAATGCACAGTGGTTCCCAATAGTAAATTCCTCTTCCCATTTTATCAGGAAGAGATGCCATGATTGTATTGTCCATATCAAGCACCATACGCTGTCCCAATGGCGATGCCGCAAAGCCTGCAATCTTTTCCTGAGCTTCATCAATAAAGCCATTTTTGCTCTTTCGCCATGCATGTGCAGTCTCAGCAAGAATAATCGGCTTTTTAAAATCCTGTATTAGCTTTTTTGTTGTTTCCTTTAAATCGTTAAATGTGCCATGCCAAAATGGATAATATGATAAACCGATCACATCAAAGTCAGAGAGCCCTGCTTCAAATGCACGATCAAACCAATCTTTTAAGTAAAAATAGCGACCACCCTGATCAAGGTGAACCATGATAAGAAGCTCTTTGCCTCCAATTTCTCTGGCAGCCCTGATTCCGGCATTCACTAAACGCACCATTGATACATAATCTGGTAGTTCTCCATCAGGGAAAAGAAGACCACTTCGAATCTCATTTCCAATCTGAACCATATCCGGCATTGCACCAGCTTCCTTTAACGCGCACAGCACCTTAATTGTGTACGTATACACAGCTTCTTCAAGTTCTGTCCCATGAAGATTTTCCCATGCCTTTGGCTTTCTCTGCTGACCTGGATCTGCCCACCAGTCTGAGTAATGAAAATCAAGCAGGAAGTCAAAGCCCTCCTGTTTGATCTTTTTTGCCATCACAATCGTCCGCTCTAAGCTGCAATATCCACCAGATTCCGGCACATTTTCAGGGGTATGCCATATGCGAAGACGCATTGCATTAACACCATGTTTTTTTGCTAATTTAAGCGGATCGATCAATGTTCCATCCAAATCATATGTCTTCATTCCTTTTTCCAGATACTCCTGTAAAAATGAAATATCCATTCCCTTATAATAATCAAGCATCTTAAAACGTCCTTCCCGCTGACTTTCGAAGTAATATCTCATAGTCCAGCATAGTTTTTTTATTATAAATTTCTCCCTTTAGGCAATGAATCATCTGCTTTCCGATTGTAATGCCCTGCTGTCTCGCTAAAATGTTAACCGCCGTAACCGCCGGAGTAAAGCAGTCCAGCGTAGCACCATTGTAAAGTGAAGCGATTCCGATATCAAGTGGGATTCGATACCCTTCTGCCTGAAGCCTTGACATCATTCGACTGCAAATAACATCATCTCCACATATCACACACTCTACCTTGTTACTCATAACATCATGAATTATATTATCCATCAGTCCCATCCACTTGAAGTTACGAATGCACAGCTGCTGTTCCCGTGCAAGTCCATATCGATCAATTGCCTGATAGAAACCTTCAATTCGTTCATGATTAACACGATACGTTGATTCGCCTAAAATCAATGCAAACTTTTTATAGCCACAATCAATTAGCATAGATGTCATGCGGCGCGCTGCCTCATTATTATCACTGTCAACTTGAATTACATTTCCATCTGCACAGCTACCCGCCATTCCAACTAGGATACCTTGCTTTATCAGATATTCCAGTGTCAAATCCTCATCATAGCTTCGCATTAAAATCATCCCATCTACTTTGTGATCCTCTACAAGCTGCTTGGCTCCTGAATAATCTGTCGCTGTTCCCGTCGTGATAATCACATTATAATTTTCTGATGCAGCTGCCTCACTGATTCCAAGAAGACACTCCTGAAAAAAGGGAATACTATCCGTATACGCATCTGCTGGGATCACAACGCCGATATTCCCTGTTTTCACCAATTTCTTCTCATCATTCGCCTTCTTTTCTCCATATTGGTTTGACAAATTATCTTGCGCTGCGACATAAGCCTGAATACGTTCTATAGTAGCTTTTCCGATTCTTCCTTTTCCTGACAATGCTCTAGATACAGTACTCTTTGATACACCAAGCTCATTCGCAATCTCTTCTATTGTCATTTTCCTGATCTCCTTTTCCCACCTTTTTTCTAAAAAGAAAGCGGAAAGGGCTGTCAGCTTTGCAGTCCTTCCCGCATTAATCGCTGTCAGATTACTCTGCCTTTGCTGCGATAAATTCTTCCTTCTGTCTCTCCATCTCATCAAGCACATCCTGAATACCAGCGCTCTCAAGTGCTGCTCTAAACTGCTCAATTGTTGCGTCTACATCATCTACAAGTCCGTTTACAAGCGGATTGTAATAGGTTTCGATGTTTGCCTCTACTGCTGCCACCTGAGACGCTACATTAGTGTTATCAAATGTGAAGCCTTCCAGAACGTGAGATGGCTTAATGTTTGCTTCCCACTCAGCCTTCATCTCATCATACTTGTCATCCAGTGCAGTTCTGTCTTCAATATACTCAGTTCTTGTAAGATCTGCATTGTTCCAACCCCAGTTACAGTTGCTGCTTACGCCATAGCCAGACTCGTCAATTACCTTATACTGATCATCACCAACTGCCTCCCAGTGCTTGCCCTCAATACCAAGCATTGCCAGATCATAAACCTCTGGGTTGGTGTAGAACTCATTAAGAACCATGAGTGCTCTTTCCTTCTTTTTGCTTGCTGCATTGATCGCAACACCGTTGTTGATGTACGGCTGTACCTTCTTTGGCAGATCAGAAACAGGATCAACAAGTGTTACGTTCCAGTCTGGGTTCTCCTTATTTGCCTGCTTTGCGTAGGTCAGGCAGCTTCCTAAGTTCCATACCATAGATGCAGTTCTTCCTGTTAACAGACCAGTCTGTCTTTCATCACTAGAATTTAATACATCAGATGACCATGCACCCATATCTGCTAACTCTTTCATTTGCTTGCAGTAATCAGCAAATCCATCCCAGTCAAGGATATAATACAAATCAGTATCCTCTGGATCCTGTGTATTGTAAAGAACAAGCTCACCACCCTTTGGAGCACCGCCCAAAGTAGAATGGAGTGTGGACATAAACAAAGTCCTTTTCCTGGAAATACTGATACCATGGGCCACCCTGGCTTGCATACATGCCATTCTCAGCACAAGCCTTAAAGAATGCCATTAAGCTGTCCCAATCCTTGATCTCATCAATGCCATACTCTTCCATCAAGTCGCCGCGAACTGCCAGAACATCCTGTCCAAACTCGTTTGAATAATTTGGGACCATATAAACTTTGCCGTCAATTTTTGCCTGATCCCATGCCATTTCTGGAACAACATCCCAAATGCCAGGTGCATAAGTCTGAATATCTTCCTCTGTAAGCTCAGAAAATCCGCCAAGTGCAACAGTCTGCTCATAGTGACCCCAGCTTGAAGCTGTAAAGATTAAATCAAAATCCTCTCCGCCTGAGAATAACAGAGAATACTTAGTATCATGCTCGCCCCAGGATAAGAAATCAACGGATAAAGTACAGTTTAACTTTTCCTCAAGAATCTCATTGATCTTTCCATATACCTCATCAAAATCTGGTGTTCTATCACCAATCAGGTACATCTTTAATTCCATTGGCTCGGATGTATCTACATCAGATGCCCAGATATTGGTGGACTCTTCCTCTGCTGCTGCCGGAACTGCCATTCCAGCCATCATTCCAACTGCCATAGCTGCGCTTAACAGCTTCGCTGCGTTTCTCTTTGCTCTTCTCATAATAAGCCTCCTTAATTTTGTTTGATTTTATTTGATATTGTTTGGTTTTACTTTTTATAAACTTCATCAGCCCTTTACTGCACCAATTGTAATACCCTGTACAAAATATCTCTGTACAAGCGGATATGCCAAAACGATTGGTCCTGTAACAACGATAGTCAGTGCCATCTTTAATGTCTGCGTTGGCAGAGATACGGCACTTACAACGTCACCACTGACGTTTCCGTTTGCCAAAAGCTTTTTATAAGCCTCAATTCCGTTTATCTTCTGATATAAGAAATATTGAAGCGGATACATCTCTTCTTTCTTAATATAAAGCATTGCATTGTACCAATCGTTCCAATATGCCAGTGCAATGAAAAGTCCAACTGTCGCTAATGCCGGCTTAATAAGTGGCATTACAATCTGGAATAACGTGCGGTATTCACTGCACCCATCAATCTTTGCTGCATCAATCAAAGACTCTGGAAGAGCCATAATATAACTCTTCATAATGAGCAAATTATAAACAGAGAACATAAGCGGCAATAGCAATGCCAGATAATTGTCCCTTAATCCGAGAGTGTTGGTCATCAAAATGTAATATGGTACCAAACCACCAGAGAATAATGTTGTAAAGTAGAAGAAGAATGAAAACTTGTTTCTCCACTCAAAATCTTTTCTTGCCAGTGCATATGCAGTCATCGTTTGAAGCAAAAGACCTACAACAGTACCAACAGCAGTCAGACCGATTGTGGTTGCATATGCTCTGAAGACGACTGATGGATCACGAAACACCGTCTTATATGCATCTAAGGAAAAATCCTGCGGCAGAAGGCTGAATCCGTTTTTGTTGATCGCTGCCTCAGATGAAAAGGATCCTGAAACGATCATGATAAATGGAATCAGACACAGGATTGCCACAATACCCGTAAAGGCGTACGCCACAATATTAAGTGAAATGATATCCTTGCCATGTCTAATCTTGCCGGCTTTTGTTTTTGAACTCATTGTACGCATCCCCCTTTAGAATAATGTGTAATCCTTGTCGTACTTACTTACAAGCCAGTTTACAATTACAATTGTGACAAAGCAAAGTACCGACTGATATAAGCCGATTGCGGCTGACATACCGAAATCCTGACTGCTGATCAATGCACGGAAGGTCAGCGTATCAATAACGTCTGTCTTGTTGTACAAAAGACCATTGTTTCCTACTAAATTGTAGAATAAATCGAAGTTGCCCTTGAAGATACCTCCTACAGAAAGCAAAAGCAAAATAATGGTGGTAGGCATGATCATCGGAATGGTGATCTTGCGGATTCGCTGCCATACGTTTGCACCGTCGATTGCGGCTGCCTCATAAACTGATGTATCAATTCCCATAATTGCTGCCAGATACATAACTGATCCGTATCCAATGTTCTTCCATACATTAAAGAATACGAGGATAAATGGCCAATACTCAGGCTTTGTATAGAAGGAAATCTTCTTACCTCCAGCAGATGTAATCATACGATTCATAAATCCATAATCAGAACTAAAAATGTTGAAGGCCATAACGCCTACAATAACCCATGAAATGAAATATGGAAGGAACATAAGCGACTGTGTGATCTTGCGGTAATGTTTGTTATGAATCTCCGTTAAGAAAATTGCGACCGCGATCTGCATGATCGTATTTACAGCAATAAAAACAATATTATACAATACCGTATTTTTCGTTACCAGCCATGCCTGACCAGATTTAAAAAAGAAATCGAAATTTTTAAATCCGTTCCATGCACTTCCCCAGATACCGCCGGCATAAGTGTACTTCTTAAATGCCAGAACAACACCCGCCATTGGATAATACGCAAAAACCAATGTATAGATTACTGCTGGTGCCAGCATAATCAAAAACTGACGATAACGGTACACTTTTTTGAAGAAAGCCTTAGGACCTCTTGGTTTTTTCACCACTTCATTATTCATTGCTTTCCATTCCTTTCTGTTGCGCATTTTATTGCGCACTTTTTGTTTCCTCATTGACGTTTTTACCAATGTTTTATGATAGTTACATTATACTTTTTAGCTTTTTAACTGTCAATTTTCATCCTGCATAATATACCCAACGTATTTCATACTTTTTTCACAATTTTTGAGCACAATAATGCGCAATAATAGTTTTTTAGTGTTGCGCACGCTCTTTGTTTTTTATTTTCTTAACACTCTTGCACAAAAATTTATTTTTAGATATACTATTTGAACACAACAGCAAAGCTAACTTCAGCTGTCCGCTTTACATAGTTTTTTAATATTTCTTATAGAAGGGAGTTTTTCATGAACCGTAAGAAAAAATATGCATCTGTCATAATCCCCGCTGTTTCACTTTTTCTTTTACTGTTTCTCTTTTTACTCAGTGGTCTAATATCTCTTGGGCAGCAGATTACTTCTGTCAGTCCCATTCTTGCCTGGCTGTACGGACTAATTGTTCTTGCCTGTTTGGGTGCAGGTATTATATGGCCTATCTTAAGTGTTTGGAGGCGCCCAATCTTTTCGATGTATATGCTTCGTTACCGTGATGGACGTGCCCGCTTCTACTGGTGCCGCAAGCTTACCGATAACTTAAAGAAAAACACCGAACTTACAAATGAAGAAACGGCACAGCTTGAGGATTTCTTGAATCAAGGCAATCAGGCTGATGATCTTTTGATTGACTTTTTTACAGAAAAATTCTCTCCTGTCATAGACAGCGAGATCAAACGTGCTGCAAAGACAGCTTTTGTTACAACAGCCATCTCTCAGACAGCTTTTTACGATATGTTTTCGATGCTTTCTGTCAATCTACACCTAATCCGCACCATAGTAGAATCCTGCGGCTATCGCCCAAGCGGTGCAGCACTGCTTGGACTCTATGTGCGCATCTTAAAGGCAACATTTTTAGCAGGCGGTCTTGAAGAGATGGATCTTGAAGAATTACTTCCACTTGTGACTGGAAACGCTGCCATGAAACTTCCCGGCCTTGTCTTTGCCTCTGCCGCACAAGGTACCGTCAATGCATTTATGACAATCCGTGTTGGTATTTTAACAAAAAAATATCTTTTCAGTGCTGATGGACCAATTGAAATGCCGCAGGCACGAAAAGACTCCTATAAGGAAGCAATTGATTTTCTAAAAAAATGCGAATTACATAAAGATGTGATTGCAATGGCTAAAAAAACAGCGCAAGGCGCAAAGGAAGCCGCTGCTGCATCTGTAAAAAAAGTATTTAAAAATACAAAAACCTCGCCGCTTACTTGAAGCGGCGGGATTTTTGTGTTTTTTTCTATATAAATAGTCATAATGACACTTTCCTGCAAATCTCAAGGATTCCCTTAATATAAATCACAAGTGCCATCTCAACACGTTTTAACGAGATGGCCTCATCTGGCTGATGATAATCTCCATGTCCTTTTTTGAAAAGTCCCTCTGGAGTTGGCGGCAGCGGCATACCTGTTCCGCATGCAAAGGCTCTTGGAAGCTTTCTTGCATAAGTACCGCCACTCATAACAAATGGCTTCTCATGATTTTTTGTCAAGCGATTGTAGGTGTCAGTCATAATAGTCACTGCTGGATGCTTCGGATCAAACAATGTTGGCTTTGTATTTCTTGTTACACTAAGCGAAAATCCATTTTCATTTGCTTTCTTTTCTGCTATCACTGCAAGATCTTCTTTACAGCCTGCCGGATACTTTGACAAAAAGCCAAATACCAAGTGACCATCCCTAATCCATCCCTGTGTCACAGTCAATATAGTCGGTCCTGAAATTTCATCCTCAAAAAATGCACCAAGCTGTGTTCCATTACCATCTTTATTAATCGAAGTAATCCATGACAACACTTTGCAGTCATTCTCTGAGGCGAGTTCATATCGACAAATCGCTTCACAAAGAATCGTCAATGCATTGCTTCCTGATTTTGGCGATGCACCGTGAGCTGTTATGCCGCAAGCTGTAAGTTTCCAGGCACGCTTTCCATTTTCTGTCTGCATTTGTTCCACCGTTACAGATGATTTCCTTGATGATATAAGCTCTTTAATACGCGGTGCGTCCATAACAACAGCCTCCGCAATATTAGGAACAGAATACAAACCACAATCACATGACAAAGAAATCAGCCTTTCACTAACGCTTTCATTTGCCGTCAGCTCTCCATTAAAACTTCCGCGTTCTCCACAGCATACTGGAAATCCGCTGTCTGGTACAAGAGACAGCTCTGGGCACGGATAATGAGCCACAAAATGATCAATATCAAACATGCCAACCTCTTCGCTCGTACCCATATAAGCATCAAGGCTATACGGAAGCTTGATTTTGTGTTCCTTCATATATAAAAGAACATATAGCGCCATTACTGCTGAACTTTTATTATCCTGACAACCTCTGGCAATCATATATCCCTGCTCCACAACAGGCTCAAACGGGTCATGCTCCCAGTAGCCTCCTACTGGGACAACATCAAGATGGCTCCAGATTCCAATAGACTTTTCTCCATCTCCATATCGGATTCTACCGACACAAGAGTCAAAATTTTTTGTGTCCAGTCCATACTCCTTGCCAATCTGCAGCATCTCATCTAATACTCTGACACATTCTGGACCATATGGCGGCTTTTTGTCTTCTGGCACGACCGCCACACTTGGGATGCGGCAAATTCTAGTCAGATCCTTAACTAGCTGCGGCATTTTATCAGAGACCCACAATGCAATCTCCTTGTCCTCATCTGTCATCTGTTCTCTTTGCAACTCTCCCAAACTCATCCGATCACCTTCCCGCACGAATGCTCTTGTCAGTCAACAGTCCCATAAACTCATCGGCAGCTTCTCTTACCCAGATAAAACGCTCATGATCAATATCACTAGGTACTGTACAGTCACCACCAAGAATTACTCCAACCGTTCCTGTTTCCTCAAGTAAACGTTTTGTTTCATCCTTTATTGCCTGCTTGCTTCCACTGTAAATAACACCCGTCTTGCGGTTGTCAAATCCTCCTAACACACAACGTCCGCCAAAATAATTTTTGCCATCCTTCAGGCTCAAATTTTCAACATAAACTGCCCAATTGACAGCTCTTGCTGGATAGTCTTTCCATACTTCAATTCGGTTTTTATCTC
>ERZ835880.2783-NODE-2783-length-11085-cov-2.659837_pt1 | contig 11085 bp, 7 predicted proteins | sample MGYA00519944_ERZ835880 | MGnify/ENA primary metagenome ERZ835880 (study PRJEB31850, sample SAMEA3708787) | human gut metagenome | biome: human gut; feature: human-associated habitat; material: faeces | place: China | collected 2014 ... | reverse complement strand
CTGCCCGAGGGCGTCACCTTCGAGCGTATCCGCGAGCTGTTCCCCGACGCGCTGACCATCGCCCTGCTGGCGGGCATCGAATCGCTGCTGGCCTGTGTGGTGGCGGACAGCATGACGGGCGACAGGCACAATTCGAATATGGAGCTGATTTCGCAGGGCATCGGCAATGTGGCTTCCGTGTTCTTCGGCGGTTTCGCCGCCACGGGCGCCATCGCCCGCACGGCGACGAATATCCGAGCAGGCGCGATGTCATCCATCTCCGCCATTGTGCATTCCCTGTTCCTCGTGGCTGTGGTCATGTGGTTGCTGCCATTGATAGAGCTCATCCCACTGGCAGCCCTTGCCTCCGTACTGGTGATAGTTGCCTACGATATGAGCGATCTGCGCACTGTGCGCCATATTTTTCAGGGACCTAAGTCCGACTGGTCGGTAATGCTCCTGACTTTCGCGCTCACGGTGGTGTTTGACCTAACCGTGGCTGTATATACTGGAGTCATACTGGCGTCGTTGCTGTTCATGCGCCGCATGGGCGAATTAACGGGTCTCCATTCCTGCGTTTCCAGCGAGGACGAGGCATCCGGGCACGAAATTCCTGTCCCGGACAAAAACAATGTGCCCGACGGTGTGGAGATTTTCGCCATCAACGGGCCGCTGTTCTTCGGTGTGGCTGACCGATTCCAGTCCACGCTGAACGCGATGGAGACGCCGCCCAAGGTGTTCATAATGTATCTGCACAACATGTCCGCCATCGACATGACAGGTATCCACGCATTGGAAGAATTCCTCGAGCGCCGGCGGAAAGGCTGTCGCGTGCTATTCGCCGCCGTTCGGAAACCTGTCCACAGGACGCTCCAGCGGGTCGGTATCCTGCGCACCGTGGGCGAAGAGAACGTCTTCCCATCACTCGACGAAGCGCTGCTCCGCGCCGAGGAAATTTTGGAAGATACCATTCCCGGGGAAAGAGTTTTGCCACGGCTGGTTTCGAAATCCTGAAGCTATCACGAGAGAGCAGTAAAAACTGAAGAAGCTCCTGAAGCCATATTAACTCGTCGCCAAGGCAAAATACCATACCGAGAAGCAGAACAGGCACACCCAGCCCCGAAAAGACAGTGCGAAGCATGAAAAACTCCGTGGCGGGGCACCCCCGATGGAATGCCCCCGGTAATATCAGACGAGCAGGCTCTGTCATAGAATGTGATTGTTTCATCTCCACAGTATGGTGAAAAGTACAATCTTTTTCTCCGGTTTTTCCGTTATCGGACTCCATGGCTGAGGTATTTAGTTAGTTATCTCTTTGAGACTTCAAGAAATAAAGCATCAATCATTTTTTGTGACACCGCCGACGAGCAATAGTTCCTTCGCTTTCCCGCTCGGGCACCTTTCACAGATGATCCGCATCATATCCCGGAACGAACGCTTGCGTGCCTTCGATTTCCCAAGCAAAACGAACGAATAGAATTTGGCAGCGCACTTGTTTGTCCGTATTGTTTTCGAAATCCTGCATATCTGCCCCCTTTGATTTGCGGGTCGAGTCCTCTACCGGTGGCTTCCGGCGGAGGGCTTTTTGTTAATCAATGGCCGGGTGGATATTCTGCGTTTCAGGGTGCGAGCCGATATACTCGTAGATCTGCCTGTAATTCTCTGCAAAGGCAGGACTGTGCCCGGCGAACCTAGTAAGGACAAACAAGGTCGCCACACCTCCAGCCACATCGGGAGACATCTCCCCATCAAAAAAGCTTCCGGGCCGCATGAGCCTCATGGGATGTGGTAGCTCCGGGGCGATGGAAAAGCATCCATTGCTCAGATCATAGAAATTCCAGAAATCTCCCGCCTACCCGCTCTGCAAAGAGTTCCCATTCAGTTAACGATACGCCATTCAAACGCGAGCATTTTTGCCATTTCCACATGCCGAGGGCAGAAACCCAGTCGCTCTTCACTAGCTACCCTCGCCGCTGTGATGGCTTCCATTTCCAAATCTTCCATTGTGCCCTCCCTGGACGTTGCGAGTTTTCCCTGGAGTTGAAAACTGGAAAGGAAGGGGCTGTTTCCGTGACAGAATGAACGGAGTACCCAGCAAGGGCCCGGAGAGAACGATGGCGCGGAAGATACGGCCCTGGCACGCCCTCTTCCTCTTCGATGGGAGTGGAGAATTATCGATAACCGCAAGAAGGTGGTGATGACGACCCGGCCGGGCTCTGCTTAATATATTTACGTAAATATGTATTTACAATATTCCATGTACATGTAATACTATAAATACATATTTATGAGGAGAATAAAAACCATGTATATCTGTGCCATAGCCAACCAAAAAGGCGGCGTGGGCAAGACAACGACGGCACACAATCTGGGAGTTCAGCTTGCCAGAAATGCAAAAAAACGCGTGCTGCTGCTCGACTTGGACGCTCAGGGAAACCTGAGCGACGCCTGTGGTCTTGATCCGCAAACACTGGAATATACCGTTTTCGATGTCCTCGCTGGAAGCGCCTCCATCGCCGAGGCGAAGAGCACGCTGAAAGCGGGGTTGGATATTCTCCCGGCCAACATCCGGCTTGCAGAAGCGGAACTGGCCTTTGCCGGGCGAATGGGGAGGGAGAATCTACTGAAGAAAGCCCTCCTCTCTGTTTCGGGCGAATACGATTATGTGCTGATAGATTGCCCGCCTTCTCTCGGGCTTTTGACCGTCAACGCCCTCAATGCGGCAAACGGATTGCTCATCCCTGTGCAGGTCGAGTATTACGCTCTGGCGGGGCTGGCGCTCATCAGACAGACTGCGGAACTTGTCCGCGATCTCAATCCTGATCTGGCGATCCTCGGGCTCGTCCTGACGTTTTTTGATGCCCGAAAGACCCTCAACAAAGATGTGGCCGCAGCTCTCGCGGACGAATGGGGAGACACATTGTTCTCAACCCGTATCCGGGACAATGTGAGCCTTGCGGAAGCCCCCAGTAATGGGCAGGATGTGTTCAGCTACAAGCGAAGCTGTTACGGCGCAAAAGACTATGCGGTCTTTGCTGCCGAATTTCTGGAAAGGACGGAGGGATGCTATGGGACTCGGGGATAGAGGAAAGAACCAGGTGAAGAAAGGGAGCCCCAGCGGGCTGTTTGCCAGAACGGAGCCCGGTATTACAGAAATACAGACTTCCAGCAATACACAAATACAGAATCCTATAAATACAGGAATACAGGAACCCCTACCTGAAAAAAATGACCAGAGGAAAATGTACAACATATCTCGGTCATTGTCGGAACGTCTTCGTAAGTATGCTTTCGATGAACGCCGGAAGGAAGTGGACATCGTGCGGGAAGCACTGGACGACTGGCTCAAGAAACAGGGATATTGAGGAAGACGCATGTTGCAGACGGCACACTTCAAACGCTGTATCCCAAACCGTGGAGGCCCGGTGTTGCCCTCCTGAAACAAGCAACACCGGACAGCGTGGAGTACGACGTCTACCGAAACGCCGATATTAAGGGATTCGAGCTTGTCCTTGAAACGGGAGGTAAACTTTTGGGGAAGTCCTCAAACAGATTTTCGCTTCTCCCGCTGAGGTGGACAGGCTCTACTTCAAGGATGTACTACGCCATACCGCCAAACATGGCCTGCTCACGCCCGACGAGGTCAGACGCTGTTTTTTCTATCGGGACAACAGAAATCTTACAGCTCACGATTACGGAGAAACTCCGGCGGAAGAAGCACTCAGGTTGAAACCTTCGTAGAGGATGCGCGGGCTCTGGCGAACGCATGGACAAGACAGATGGAACAGAATGAACTTTTTCTTGAGCCTGCCATAAAAAAGGCCGTATGCGTCTGCTTTGTACTTTCGTTCCGAATGCCGAGGTATGGGCTGGGAACCGTATATCAGGAAGAGCGCATTCAGGAAGCGTTCTTGCTCTTGTCGTCCGCACACCACAGGAGCTCTCCATCACCCCAGCCTGAAAGCCGACCACCTCAGAACGGCACTCCGAGAAAGCGACATTCCCATTCTCATTGTTGTCCATGATTGGGCGCTTCTGCTTGACGCCTTCCAAGAGAAAGCGACTATATCTTATTAAAATAATAGAATTACATAGTTATGTAATTCTATTATTACATAACTCTGTAAATTATAGAGGCTCAGGCTTGATCTAACAGCCAGCTCCGCTTTGCTGGTGCCGCTTGCTGATGAACGGCGTGGATTGATAAATGGTTTGACGGATTATTGCGTCAATCGGTGAGGCCAGAGCACCTTCTGCTCCCCATAACCGTAAAGATACATAAAGAAAGAAGCCAAGTAACTATGGAAATGCAAGACCTGCTCAATGGACGATGCGGTTGGTGCGGCACTGACAGCCTTTATGTCAAATACCACGATGAAGAATGGGGGAGGCTCGTTACGGACGATAGGCTCCTTTTTGAGTTCCTTACTTTGGAAAGTGCCCAGGCTGGCCTGAGCTGGATCACCATATTGCGCAAAAGAGAAGGATATCGAAAAGCATTTTATGACTTTGATGCCAATAAAGTCGCCCAGATGACTGAGCAAGATGTCGAACGGCTCATGCAGGACGAGGGCATTGTCAGAAACCGGCTCAAGATCAAGTCGGCTATCAGCAATGCCAAACTTTTCATCGCCATTCAGAAAGAGTTTGGCAGCTTTTACAACTACACATTATCATTTTTCCCAGAACAAAAACCGATCAGTTACCAACCCAAAACGCTCAAGGATATCCAAGCCTCTACTCCTGAATCAGACGCCATGAGCAAAGACATGAAAAAACGTGGCTTTAAATTCTTTGGATCGACCATCTGTTATGCCTACTTGCAGGCCACAGGATTTGTGAATGATCATCTGGTAAATTGTATCTGCAGAAAATAAAATTATCCATCAATATAAGCCAAACCAGATAATATCCGCCGCCCCTAGACAGTAGCGCTTCGATTGGGGGCAGTCGTGATTTGACCCAGTATGATGTTGGCTTTGACGTTGATGACAATGTATATGGTGCGGAGCCCCTGAATAGGAGTTCCGCATATCCAGCTTGGAAGAGGGTATGAAATTCACCTTTCCGTAAAGCTATCTGTGCCTAAGCAGCGTGCAGGCATCTTCCTCGCTCTGAGCGATCGCCATAAACGCTTTACCCTGCTCCGCTTCCTCCGGATCAAACTTGACCTATAATCCGGGGACGGAAAGCAATGCGCATTTCTCCTCGACGGACTCCATGAGTGTTGCAGCTTCATCAGGTCACGTAAGTAATCAGCCCGGCAAGATGCGCCCTGATTTGTTCAATGTCCGAAACGCCCCCTTCATCGAATCCTTAACCCATCCCCTGGCTCAGCCGGGAGATGGGTTAAGGATCCGAAACCGGTTTCCTTCGAAAAGCTACTCGGCCTCGCATAATGCATTCCCGTTTGCGGACTCCCCTTTCGGGACAGGTATGTTCTCCCATCAGGAATCCGTCGGAGAAGGGGGCTGTTCGGCCTCCCGTTCTTTGATGTAGCTCTTCCAGCCGGGACACCAGCCCGTATGCCAGCGCCAAATGTGGGCCAGTAGCGATTTTGGTTTTCTTTCCGCATAGTTCCGGAAACAACATACTTCACATCTACGTACGGACACTTTTCATGCCTCCCCTCTTTTTCTTGATCATTCGTCATAAGTAAACTGTACAGACGGAAACAGGTTTCGCTTGCGTACCATCTTGCGCCCCCCTCAGGATTCATTTCGCCCGTCAGCCTCATTTCAATCACGGCACGGCCCACCGATTCTTTTCAACAGCATCGCCTGTCCCACTCTCAGGTGACCAAAGAGGGAGTCCTGCGGTTGGGGCACTCTTTTTTGGGGCAGAGCTGACAGTTGTAAAACTTGCTGTCAGTCTGGAAGAACACACCCGAAACACTGTACTCGGGCCGCATCATCAGGCTGGGCAATAGGGTCACACCCAGTTTCTCGGGCAGTGGGGCCAGTTCAAACAGAAGCACCTGCTCCTCAAGAGACCATACCTTCAGCGAACCGGGATTCATAGCTGAAACCTGAGCAATACCGTACCGCTCTAGAAGCGTCCTTTCCAGCAGGTTTTCAGCCTGCTGAACGGCCACTTCCCGCAAGGCACTGGCGAATACCTGCTCCAGCGAGGAAGAAAGGGAAAGGCTCCAGTCGGCCAGTTCCGTCCCTTCACTCGCCAAATAGGGAAAGGCCCGCTCCAGCCCATCCATCTTCTGGCGCAGCAGCGGGCTGGAAAAAGTCACTTCTCCGACCTGTACATTCTCTTCGTCCAGTATGGTCAGGCCGCACAGCCTAGCCACGGCTTTGGGCCTAGCCACGCGCGCAGCTTCCTCCGCTAACCGGCTCAGCCGATCCATGAACTTTGTCTGCCCGGGCCGGATGCGCAACCTGCACCCTAGGGATTCCAGATCAAATTCCAACGGCACGGTTTCGACAAGAATGACATTCTGATCCATGAATCCCCTCCGTCAGTTGCAGGATGGCCGCATACGGTTCCTTTGCCTCACCCGGATATCAAATCGAGCCATCACCAAGTCGGCACAAAAATATTGTACGCACAATCGGCATAGGTACAGCGTAACTGCTTAAGGGATATAAAAGTGGTATGGAATGCGTCCACACCCTCAGGTTTATCGATACCACCTATGTGACGAACGCCGTCTGAAGAGTAAAATTTACCGCCGTGAGAGGGACGTCTGCGGGATGTCCCCGGGTCGGCATCAGGTTCATATCCTGAGCCCCTAGTGAAGCGATTAGGCAATCTTCGCCGAAAAACTGACCATGCGCCTTCCCTGGAGCTGAGGATTCGGTCCGCCGCTGCCGGACGAGCGGGCTCGTTTGCGCCCTTCTCGCTCGCCGCTTCGCCTGATCAGGAGCTGCGGGCTGTCGGTCTGGATCTGTAAACACTCAAATTTGTGGCGGGAAAAATCTATTTTTTTCAGCATGTTCAAACTCTGCCCGCAGATATGGCCAAATCCGGGCAAAGGTACCATCCGCACCCCACTTCCTGAAACGCCGCCATGCCGTCACGTAGCTCCCCAAAGAGCGGGGCAGCTCGCTCCAGGGGCAACCCGTGGTGAGTACATGCAGAATGGCTTCCAGAGTTTGCCTGCTATCCGCCGGAAGACATCCCCGCAACCTTGGCCGTACCAAGAGGAGTAGCCGGATATATTCCCACTGTGCGTTGGTGAGCCTATATACTGACATGGCCATGCCTGCCGTTATTGCGTCATGCCCCGGGATGCCGGGCCCACTGAAGTTTCAAAACGACACTGTACCGGACATTCCACCTATCACACGGGTAAAGCCATGAGGCCAGCCGGGGACAAAATGGAGCATCAGCACCACGAGAGCCCGGATTATGCCGGGCAAGCTACAGCGCAAATCGTGCCTTCAACATCCATATCGATCGTCTGCCCCGGCACGAGGTGCAGAAACCGCTCCCCGGATTGCCCACCGTGCAGCAACTCGGCCAGATAAGCGGAAGATCCCCATATCTCGGAGTACGGCAACAGCGTAGCCTCCGCCACTTTTCGGGCCTCGTCCACATAAGCGTCCCCCATCTCCGGCCAGCGGATATGGCAAGCGTTCTTGTAGTTATCGAGCAGCGCGTTTTCCGCCTTCATCATCCGGGCGGCTTTGGCCGCGCCGAATTTTTTCTCATACACGGAAAAACGCCTATACGATTCCAGATGAAAGGGAACCAAAAAATATTTCAACCACCCCGGGCTGATCCAGTATGTGGCACCCTCCCGGGAAGAAGCGTTGGCCCCCTTCTGGTCAAGCCCAAGCAGCAACGGAATACAATCATGCAGTTTTGGGAAAACCAACGTTGCCCGGCTGGCGTGCACGCCGCACAACCCGCGCCCACACAGCCCGTAGCCGCACAGAACCGCCAACGGCCCGTCGTTCTCCTGTTCAAAGGCATCCACGAGGCCTTGAAACGCGCTGCGCAGTTTTTCCGGATAGTCATGCAGCCGCTGCTCCAAAAAGTTCATGGGAGGCGGATTCCGCATATCGGATGCGAGCACTTCCAGCTCGGGACGCAGGACTTCACAGGCGATAAGCAATGTTTTCATACTATTCCAAATGTTGCCGTCAAAAAATGCAGGGCCTTTGCGCAGTGCGGTTTCACGGGGCAATCCCCAAAGATTCCCTATAAGGGCCAAGAGCGTGCTCACAAAGGTTCGGTGAGCACCGCCGCCCCCCCGCAGCATGAGTGTTCGCCAAGGCGACGTGAGCGCAACCGCATCTTTTAGGATGCGCCTTTCCCTCCAAGAGGCGGAAAACCGATTTCCCTCACGAAAAGGTCGTTGAACTCTACATGGGTCGAGAGTTCGACGGGCTTCACGAAAGAGGCGATCCGGTCGGCCATCTTCCGTTCTCCCAGAGAAAGCAGGCACAACCCCGCCCCTTCCGCAGCCGCGTTGCCGATAGGAATGATCTTATCGACCGAAATGCCTGGGAACATGCCCAGAGCGACGGGCTTTTTCCGATCCAAATAATTGCCGAACGCACCCGCAAGGTAGATCCGGTCGATCTGGGATGCTTCGATTTTCACTTCCTTAAGCAGAACCGCAATGCCCGCCGCAATGGCGGCCTTGGCAAGCTGGAGTTCCCGGATCTCCTTCTGCGTAATGACAATGTCCCGTTCGTTGCCCTGCTCGCCAGCAAAGGCCAACACAAATTCCCGCATACCGCCGACCGTGCGTAACCTGCCCCCGAGAGGCTGGGAAAGTGCCGGGGACTTTTCGCCCGCAAGCCGACCCGATACTCCCAGCAGGCCGCAGCGAAGCAGTTCGGCCACCGCATCGATGAGCCCGGAACCGCAGATTCCCTGCGGAGGCATATCGCCGATTACCCCCAACCGGACGGTACCGTTTTCGAGCAGGACGCTCTCAATGGCCCCGTCTCCCGCCCTCATGCCGTTCTGGATATGCGCACCCTCGAAAGCGGGCCCCGCCGCTGCGGAACAGGCCAGCAGCCAACCCTTGTAGCCCAGAATGATTTCGCCGTTCGTTCCGATGTCCACGGCAAGGGAGTAGCCCTTCTGTTCCCACAGCTTCGTGGCCATGGCGACGCCAAGGGTATCGGAGCCCACATAACCGGAGATATTCGCGAGGACATGCACGGTCCCTTCCGGATGCATGGGCAACCCCAGCCTGCCGCCCTTGACCACTGTGCGCGGGCGATAACAGGGGATAAAGGGCGCCACGGACAGGTTTTTGGGATCGACGCCCAGAAACAGATGGCTCATGGTCGTATTGCCCACGGCAACGACGCTGTACACATGGTTCTCGTCGATGGAGAGGCTCCGGAGAAGGCCGCGCATGGTTTCTGAAATGCCCTTGATGGTCACGGCCTGCATCTTCTCGAGATTTTCACGGCCTGCTGCAGCGGTAATCCGGCTCAGCACGTCGGCTCCGAACACACGCTGCGGGTTGGCCGTACCGTCTGCATCCAACACTTCGCCGGAAAGCAGATCGACGAGGTAGACCGCGATGGTCGTCGTACCGATATCAAGGATGAAGCCGTACCGGAGGGCATGGGTATCGCCGGGTTCGACGGCGATCAGTTCGTCCTCGACCAACACCGCGGTAACCTCAAAATCCGCCTTCCGCACAATCTCAGGCAGGCCGCCCAACAGGCTGAAAGCCACCTTCTTGTTCTTGCCCACCTGAGCCAGAATGCGCTCCAGATCGGACGCCTGATCCCGCAGGCTGGGCTTGGACAACTGGATGAACTTCTTCTCGATCAACGAATCGGAGTACTTTTTTTCTTTCTGGAGGTTGGGCAAACGGACCTTTCTCCGGACGTCATCCCGGCCAGCCGAGATCTCGATGACCACATCCTCCCGGATCAGGCTTTGGCAGGCAAGAACCTTGCCGTCCCCCCTGGTCATGAGGAACGACTCATCCCCCTCAACCGGAGCCAGCGTTCCGGAACGCACCTTCACGGCGCATTTGCCGCAAATGCCGCGCCCTCCGCACTCCGCACCTTCCAGTATGCCCGCCTTGAGCAGGCAATCCTTCAGGCTTGTTCCCGCCTCAGACTGGAAACGATACCGCTTGCCGCCGGCTAACACTTCGATGTTCATGATGCTCATGTCCGCCCACCCCTGTTGCCCGAACCCGTTCAGGAAAGCGAAAACGGAACCCGGCATTGCGTGTTCCAAGCCGCTATCAATTTCTCTGCGATCTCGTCTCCCGCCTTGGGAATGATGACAATCTTCGATTCATTGCCGCTAGCTTCCAGAACCCTCGTCTCGACCTTGTCGTTGACCCCGTCCACATGGAACCAGCCATGCTCCGTATCCGAAAGGATTCCCTTGACGCGCAGAGCTCCGGGCAGGATCTCGCGGACAAAGGCTTCCACCCTTTCCGGGGGCAGCCCTTCCGTCGTCGTGATGATGTACTGGCCCGGCCTCGTGTATGATTCCTTGGCGCTCCGTTTAACAAACTTGCTCTCCAGAGGAGAAGACGTAGAGACTTCGTGCATGGAGGAATCCAATATCCCTTCAACACATGCGTAACTGGTTTCAATAATCCCGGCGTGCGGGTTGAGCTGCCTGATCTTTTTCCGAATCCGAGCCAGCGTCTCGCCGTCTGCGAGCTCGATCTTGTTGATGATGATCCGTTGGCTGGCGATGACCTGCTCTTCCACCGCATTGATGTCCTCAACCAGATCAAGGAAGCTCTCCGGATCTATCAGGGCGATCATGCCCTGATAGACGTAATGGCCGCCAGTAAGCCGCTTCAAATCGCACAGGATATTCCTGAGCGGAAACGGATTGGCCATCCCGGAGGTTTCCACAATCACGACATCCAGAGAACGCTTGGCGAGCAGGACAAGAGCCTCCAGAAAATTGCCGGAAAGGCAACTGCAGAAAACCTGCCCGTCGTTAAGTTCTTCAATCTCGATGTCTTTGGCCCGAATGAGGCTCGAGTCGATATTGACCCGGCCCCATTCATTGATGATGACGCCAATCTTTTTTCCCTGCGCGGCCGCTTCGTCGAGGATACGGTTCAGCAGCGTCGTTTTCCCCGAGCCCAAGAACCCGGTAATGAAGAGCAGAGGCACGGGACCGCAGGGATTGTTCATAGGG
>ERZ835880.2771-NODE-2771-length-11124-cov-3.115006_pt1 | contig 11124 bp, 11 predicted proteins | sample MGYA00519944_ERZ835880 | MGnify/ENA primary metagenome ERZ835880 (study PRJEB31850, sample SAMEA3708787) | human gut metagenome | biome: human gut; feature: human-associated habitat; material: faeces | place: China | collected 2014 ... | reverse complement strand
AAGAAAGGTTCCCCTTCCCCCCTCCAAACCTCCCCCTTTCCCCTCCCAAGACTTTCGGCTGGTGGGGAGGATGCGCGGAGGGAGTTCCGTTGGATAAAAGAAGAGGCGATTTCCTAAGGAGTCGCCTCTTCTTTCTGATTTATAGTTGAAACTTAAATATGGGATCAGTTCACCTGTGTGCAATCAGGGATACTGATATTTGCATTGGTAAGGGTAACCGCAGTTGCATTATTTCCGGGAGGAGTAGCGCTGGAAATCGGATAAACACTATTTGCTTTGGTCCCTAGAGTCAGTGTCCAGCCTCCCAAATCAGTAGTGCTTGTTACCAATGCCTCTGCGAGGCCTTGTGCTACAGTACAAGACTTACCAGCCAGAAGCTCCTGCCCAAATTTCAGATTTACACGGGCCTGCACTTCAGCAACAACGGCCATCGCGGCTTTTTCCTGCGCATCCTGCTGCAAGTCATAGTACTTCGGAACGGCCACAGCGGCGAGAATGCCGAGGATGACCAAGACGGAAATGATTTCAATGAGCGTGAAGCCCTGCTGTCCCCTGTCCTTTCGCATCGTATACCTCCATCCACAAATGTTGAAAAACGTCTTAAGCCTGAACGGAAAAATCACATGTATGAGGCTCGTGATAGAATCTTTTTCATCTATAGAGTACCTCGTGATTCAAGTAAAGGCCTTCGATATCCGCGTACAGCGCTATTCGCAAAATATCCTAGCTGTTTCTTAATGAAGGTTTCACAAAGAAACGGCGCTGCACTGAATAAAACGGCATACAAAAAACAATACCACTTTATTCAACAATATATAGTTGCATAAAGCAAACTGTCCGGTGACGTAAAAAGAGTACCTTCCCGAAAAAAAGAAGAACATACCTTCGGCGAAGGTCTATACCCTCGCAACAATGATGTAAACCCAATACGCTCTTTTTACAAAATAAGGGAGCATTTCTACGAATGCTCCCTTATCCGTTTTCTTGAGAGATCAGCTTCCCCACTCTGGGGATTTTCATTTTTGAATCAGCAAAACAAAAACAACCAATAAAGAGGCTCTTATATCAACACACGGAGATGTATCGTGAAAAAAGGGAAAGAGTTTCGGGTGTACCTCTCTTTTTCGAAAAAATCTCCCCTCTCTCTTTATTTCACCTATAGAAACAACATCGTCACATGCCGCACGGCAACGGCGGCCCCGAACGCGATCAGCGTGTTGAATACCATACTGAACACAGGCCAGCCCCACGAACCCGTCTCCTGCCGGATAGCGGCGACAGTCACCAGACAGGGCGCGTACAGCAGCACAAACACCAGCAGAGCCAAGGCGGTGGCGGGCGTCCAGCGCCCGTCGTTGCGGATCTGCTGCGCCAGCGGCGTGGGATCTTCGGGATCGATGTCGCCGAGGGAATAGGCCGTGCCGAGCGTGGCGACGATGACTTCCTTCGCCGCGAAACCGCCCACCAACGCGATGTCCGTGCGCCAGTCAAACCCGGCGGGACGGGTCAACGGTTCCAGCGCCATGCCGAGGCGGCCTGCAAACGAGTGTTGAAGTGCCCGCTCCGCGCGCTCGCCGTGCAAGGCCGTAAGCTGCTCTTCAAGAGCGGCCACATCGCCGCCCGAAGCCTTCGCCGCCTCAAGGTTCGCTTCGATGGTCTGCTGCTCGCCCGCGAAATGCGCCCGCGTGTCCAGCGGCAGCTGCGGATACGCCATAGCCGCCCACAGGATGATGGAAATGGCGAGGATGACCGTACCGGCCTTCTTCAGATACTCGAACGTGCGCTCGCCCGTATGAATCGCCAGCCCGAGCATTGTGGGCAGGCGATAGGGCGGAAGCTCCATGACGAACGGCGTGGACGGCCCACGGATAATCGTCGAGCGCAGCAGCCGCGCCGTGAGCAGGGCCACCACCCAGCCGGTGAGCGTCAGGCCGAACATGACCGCCGCCTCATGACCGGGGAAGAAGACGCCGGAAAAAAGGATGAAAACCGGAAGTTTGGCCCCACAGGCCATAAAGGGCACGGTCAACAGCGTCGCTATCTTTTCGCGGGGGCTCCGCAGGGTGCGGGCCGCCAGCACGCCGGGCACGGCACAGCCGCCAGCAATGCCTCCGCCCACGATGAACGGCATCACCGAACAGCCGTGCAGCCCGAAAATACGGAAAATACGGTCGAGCATGTAGGCCATGCGCGCCATGTACCCGGTATCTTCAAGAAAGGCGATTTGAAGGAATATCAGCATGATGAGCGGGACAAAGCTCATGACGCCGCCCACGCCGTCGATGATGCCCGAAAGCACCAGCGACTTGAGCTGGCCGTCGGGGAGCACGGCGTCCGCGCCTTCGCGCAGCAGGGCAAACCCTTGTTCCACCCAGCCCATCGGGATCTCCCCAATGGTGAAGGTAACGGTATAAAGCAGATAGAGCACGCCGAGCATGATCGCCGGGCCCATGAACGGATGCGTCAGCACCTTGTCCATGCGGTCCGAGAACTGGATGCGCGCGTGCATATCCTGAAGCCGGACCAGCACGCCGTCCCGCAGCAGCGAAGAAATGAACCCATAGCGGTAATCCGCGATGACGGCCTCGGGCCACGTATTCAACGTATCCCGCAAATGCCGCGCCACCTCATCCACCTGCCGCTCCAGATCGGCGGCAAGCTCCGGGGCTTCGGCGCGGCTGCGGGTGAGGATTTCCTCATCCTGCTCCAGCAGCTTGAGCGCGACCCACCGCGCCGGATATTCCGAAGCCAGCAGCCCGGCCTCGGCAATGGCGGCTTCCATATCCCGCAGCACGGGATCAAGATCGGGCCCATACGAGATATGCAGCGGCTCCCACGGCTCGCCGCGCTTGGTTTCGATATAGGCTTCCGTCGCCTTCAAGAGTTCGGGCAGCCCTTCGCCCGTGCGGGCCACGGTCGCCATGACCGGGAAGCCCAGACGCTGCGACAGGCGCTCGATATCGATGGTCATGCCCTGCTTGGCGGCCTCATCCATCATGTTCAGGGCCAGCACCACGGGAACGCCGAGTTCCAGAAGCTGGATGGTCAGGTAGAGGTTGCGCTCCAGCGCGCCCGCATTGAGCACGTCGATGACCACGTCGGGCCGTTCCTGCGCCAGCACATGCCGGGCGACCGTCTCCTCCTGCGTGTAGGCGGTCAGGGAATACGTCCCCGGCAGGTCGATGAAGCGCACACACCGGCCGGAAGGCATCTTGATGAAGCCTTCCTTCTTCTCCACGGTAATGCCGGGATAGTTGCCCACATGCTGGTGCGAACCGGTCAGCGCGTTGAAGGCCGTCGTCTTGCCCGAATTCGGATTGCCCGCGAGGGCTATGGTAAGCTGCGGATCCATGACGCCTCAGCCCGCCTGTTCCAGCGGTTCGACGACGATGTAGTCGGCTTCGTTGTTCCTGAGGCTGAGCGTGAACCCCGGCAGGCGCAGGGCCACCGGATCGCGCAGCGGGGCGCGCCCCACCACTTCCACTTCCGCGCCGGGGATGAGCCCCATGTCCCGGATGCGCCGCCCCAGCTCGCCGCTGGCCTGCACATGGGCGATGCGGGCTTTCTGCCCCTCCTTCATCCTGCGCAGGGAAATGAGCCCGGCTTCCCGCATCTCCTTGGAGATGGGACAGCCTTCGCCGCCGCACGAACGGGCTTCGGCGCAATCATGCCCTCCGCGCTTTCTATGGCAAAATCCAAACATATTGTCCCCCAGCTTCAACTTTATCGTCACATCCGGCGTCGCCGCCCCTCTGGGAAAGCACATCCCCGGCCCTGACGGGCCCCGTGGCAACCGGCGCAGCCGCCGTTGCATACCGGACGTTTCATGACATTGATCCTGCGGCATACAAACCACGCCGCAACGATGATCGACACGACGAGCAGGGATTCCCACGAAAAAACGCTTCCAGTGATGAAAACAGGTTCCGCGTCCATACCCACTCCCTTATGATACCAATTGGATCTGCCCTTTCTATAGATTTTTGAAAATAAATGTCAATTGCGGCATGAGAACATTTTGCCCGGCATCCCCGGTTTCTTGCCCTTAACCCGCATCTCGTCTATACTTTTTTTATTCGCAACTTTCTTCGGAGCGCCCCATGTCCCTTTCCGCAAACGCATCTTCCCCAATCCCGGCCTCCTCCGCCCCGCTGTTGCAGGCGGAAGGCGTCACCGTGCGGTTCGACGCCTGCGAACGCCCGTTCGACGTGGTGCGCGACGTGTCGTTCACGCTGCATCCGGGGCGCACGCTCTGCCTTGTGGGGGAATCCGGCTGCGGCAAGAGCATGACGGCGCTGTCCCTGCTCCGCCTCATCCCCGAACCGGGGCGCCTCGCCGCCGGGCGCATCCTCTTTGAAGGCCGCGATCTCGCCGAATTGTCCGAATCCGCGATGGAACGCGTGCGGGGACGCGACATCGGCATGATCTTTCAGGAACCCATGACCTCGCTCAATCCGGTCATCCGGGTGGGAGAGCAGGTCGCGGAGCCGCTGATGCGTCACCTGCGCCTGTCAAAGAAGGCCGCGCTCGCCGAAGCCGTGGAACTGTTCCGGCTGGTCGGCATACCCGCGCCGGACATGCGCGTCCGCGACTACCCGCACCAGCTTTCCGGCGGTATGCGCCAGCGCGTCATGATCGCCATGGCGCTGGCCTGCAAACCCCGCCTCCTGCTCGCCGACGAGCCGACCACGGCCCTCGACGTGACCATACAGGGCCAGATACTCGCCCTGCTCGGCGATCTTTCCCGCGAGCGCGGCATGGGGCTTCTGCTCATCACCCACGATCTCGGCGTGGTGGCGGAAATGGCCGACGAAGTGGGCGTCATGTATGCCGGGCGCATCGTGGAGCGCGCGCCCGTGCGGGCTCTGTTCGCCGAACCGCGCCATCCCTATACTTGGGGCCTTATCCGCTCCGCGCCCACGCTTGACACGCCCCCTTCGGCGAAGCTGGACGCCATCCCCGGCACAGTCCCCTCGCCCGGCGATCTCCCGCAGGGGTGCCCCTTCCGGCCGCGCTGCCCGGAAGCGCATGAACGCTGTTTCAAGACTCCGCCCGTCATCGAATCCGCCGGGGCCGACGGCGCCCGGGAGGTCTGCTGCTGGCTTGCCGAAGCAAGGTAAGTGTTGCCGAATACGGGTTCAGTCCTATATAGAGTGTTGGCAGATGCGTCACGGAGACGGCGCGTCGCCGAATATGATCATTAAGGAGCTAGCATGACCGATACACGTGATCCCCAGACCGAAAAGGGACAGAACGACGCCACCGAAGAGAACCTCGCGGAAACCGCGCAGGCCCCTGAAAAAACGCTTGAGGAGCAGTTCCGCGAAGAGATTTGCCCCACTTGCACGGTCAAGGCCGAAGCGGACGAAACCCGGCTGCGCGCCCTCGCGGAGATGGAAAATTTCAAGAAACGCATCCAGCGTGACCATGACGAATACATGCGCTACGCCAGCGAGCCGGTGCTCAAGGATCTCCTGCCCGCGCTGGACAGCCTTGATCTCGCCATTCAATACGGCGGCAGCGACGAAACCTGTAAAAGCCTGCTCACCGGCGTGATCATGACCCGGAAGCTGCTCCTCGACGCGCTCAAGAACCACGGTTTCGACGTTGCCGGGGAAGTGGGCGAGCCCTTCAACCCCGATGTCCATGATGCCGTTTCCTATGAAGAGCGGGATGACATGGAACCCGGCCTGGTCAGCACCCTGCACCAGCGCGGCTACCGCCTGAAAGACCGCCTGTTGCGCCCCGCCAAAGTATCCGTCAGCCGCAAGCCCGCCTGACGATGGCAGCCGAACCGATGACAAAAAGCAGGGCGTCCGCCTCGCTCGGAGGCGCGTTACGCGCCGAGAGCTCGGAGGGCGTCCTGCGCGTCATTTTCAGCGGCGAGTGGAAACGGGACCTGCTTGGGCCGAACTTTTTTACGGAACGTGACGAAGCGCTGCGTGAAACGGAGAGGCTCCTCAAAGAGGCCCGCAGCGTCGAACTCCTCGGCGAGGCTCTCGGCGAATGGGACAGCGGCGTGCTCGTCGTCACCACCCGGCTCGTCACCCTCGCCAAGGAACACAACATCCCGCTCGATGACGCCCGCCTCCCCGAGGGCATCCGCAACCTGACCAAGCTGGCCCTTGCGGTCCCCCCGAACACCGCCGCGCAGCGTAAGGCCCAAAAGACGACCTTCCTCGAACGGGTCGGCGGCTTTACATTGGCGGTGCCCCGCATGGCACGCGACATTTTCGATTTTATCGGCGAACTTGTCCTCAGCGCCGGCAGGCTGTTCCGGGGCCGCTCTTCCTGCACGTCGGGAAACGTCTGGCTCGCCGTTCAGGAAAGCGGCGTGGACGCCCTGCCCATCGTCTCTTTGATCAGCCTGCTCGTGGGCCTGATCCTCGCCTTCGTCGGCGTGATCCAGCTCAAGATGTTCGGCGCGGAAATCTACGTTTCCAGCCTCGTGGCCGTGAGCATGACCCGCATCATGGGCGCGATCATGACCGGCATCATCCTCGCGGGCCGCACCGGCGCCTCCTATGCCGCCGTCATCGGGACCATGCAGGTCAATGAGGAAATCGACGCTCTCACCACGCTCGGCGTGGCCCCTTCCGACTACCTCATCATGCCCCGCGTCCTCGCCCTTACCGCCATGACCCCGCTGCTCGTGCTCTATTCCGACTTCATGGGCATCATGGGCGGCTTCATCGTCGGCGTCGGGATACTCGGCCTTGATCCCATGGAATACTATACATTTACCCAGAAAGGGTTCAACATCAACAACCTCTGGGTGGGCATGGTGCACGGCGCGGTCTACGGTATGCTCATCGCCATAACCGGCTGTTACCAGGGCCTGCGCTGCGGCCGCAATGCCGAAGCAGTCGGCAAGGCGACCACCTCGGCCGTGGTCTATTCCATCGTGGGCATCGTGCTGTCCACGGCTGTCCTCACCATCCTCTGCAATATTTTGAATATATGAATACCTCCACACCCATCATCGAAGCGCGGGACCTTACGGTCGGCTACGGCAGCTACGTCGTGCAGAAGGATCTCAACTTCACGATAAACCGTCAGGACGTATTCATCATCATGGGGCCGAGCGGATGCGGCAAAAGCACGCTCCTGCGCGTCCTCGTGGGCCTGCTCCAGCCTACCAAGGGGCAAGTGCTCTACAGGGGACAGGACTTTTGGGCCGGGACCGAAAGCGAGCGCCAAAAACTTCTCAGCGGCGTGGGCCTGCTCTTCCAGAGCGGCGCGCTGTGGAGCTCCATGACCCTCGCCGAGAATGTGGCCCTGCCCTTGCAGCGCTATACGAAGCTTTCCTCCGCCGAGATCAGGGAACAGACCTCCCTCAAACTCGCGCTCGTCGGCCTTGCCGGATTCGAGGATTATTACCCGTCCGAAATCAGCGGCGGTATGCGCAAACGCGCCGGGCTCGCCCGCGCGCTGGCGATGGACCCCGAAATCGTTTTCTTTGACGAGCCTTCGGCCGGGCTCGACCCGGTCAGCGCCGCCCTGCTGGACGAGCTCATCCTCGAACTCAAGGAGAACATGGGCATGACCGTCGTGGTCGTCACCCACGATCTCGACAGCATCTTTACCATCGGCAACAACAGCGTATTCCTTGATGCGGCGACCCACACCATGATCACGGGCGGCGATCCCCATGTCCTTCGCTGCGATCAGGCGCACCCCGACATCGTCCGTTTCCTGAACCGCGGCAAAACCGACTCCTGCCCCACCTCCTCCAAAGGATACCGCTCATGAGCAAGTCAGCCAACAAAACCCTCATCGGAGCCTTCGTCGTCGGGGCCACAGCCCTCCTGCTGCTCGCTATCGCCGTTTTCGGCTCGGGCAAGCTGTTCCAGACGACAAGCCGTTACGTGCTCTTTTTCGACGGTTCCATCAGCGGGCTTTCCGTAGGCTCTCCGGTCCTGTTCCGCGGCGTCCCCGTGGGGCGCGTCGTCGAAATCCGGCTCACGGGCGACCTTGATAATTTAGTGTTCCAGACGCCGGTGTTCATCGAACTGAACAAAAAGGACGAAGGGCGGTTTTCCGTTTCCGACGGCGACATATCCAAAAAAGAATATCTCGATCGCCTGGTCAGCCACGGCCTGCGGGCAACGCTGGCGACCCAGAGCCTGCTCACCGGCCAGCTCATGATCGAGATGGATTTCTACCCCAGAAGCCAGATCCCTTATCCCATCAGGGAAGTCAAAGAATACGACGACGTGCCCGAGATTCCCACCATCCCGTCGCAATTCGACAACATCCTGCAAACGCTCACGACGCTGCCGTATGACGACATCGCCTCGAATGTCCTCGACATTACGGAAGGCGTCAAAAAAATCCTGAGCAATTCTGGGACGGAACAGCTGATCGGCCACATCGACAAGCTGGTGGTCCAGCTTCAGGATATCGGGACCAACCTCGACAAGACGCTGACGAGCATCCGCGGGCTTGCAGAACCGTATACAAAGCTGGCGCAGGATACGGACAAGCGGCTGTCCGCGGCGCTGGAACAGGCGGCGCATGTCCTGAGCCGCATCGACAACGTAGCCAAAGAGACGGAGATGACTGTCGTTTCCGCCCGTGGCGTGGTCAGCAAAAACAGTACGACCGTCATCGAACTGAATCAGGCCATCCGCGAAATCACCGAAGCGGCCCGGGCCGTTCGCGTGTTCGCCAACACGCTTGAACGCAATCCCGAAGCAGTGCTGCGCGGGAAGAAAGGGGGCTCCTCCCCTCCTCTACCAAAGACTTTCGACTGGTAGGGTGTCGGGAAGTTCAAATCGTAGCGGGACCGGGTTGAAAGCGGAGTCCTGTGCGCTTGATTGGGCACAGGACTGTATCCTTAAAAATGACGCGATGGGCCCAAGGACGCGGAAGCGGATTACATCCGTGTGAGATAATTAGGTATATAGGGATGCGGCACACCACACCAGCAGGAGCGCCATGCTCGCGTTGGCGGCGGTATGGTGGTTCTGGAGGAAACGGCGGAATACGGCTCCAAAAAGCGCCCAAAAACATGTCCCGGCATAGGCGACAGCCGAGAGCACGCCGATGGAAACAGCCAAAGCCATAAAGGAATCGTAGTAAGGAAGCACAAAGGACGAGAAGGCGGTTATCCCATAGAGGATGCCTTTGGGGTTGACGAATTGCAGCAGCATCCCTGAAACGACGCCGTTGACCGGTACAAGGCGGGAATCTTCGTTTCCTGATCCCGACCGCCAGACGCCAAAGGCCATCCAGAGGATATACGCCGCGCCGACGGCACGCATTGTGGGTTCCACGTCGGGCAAAAACCGGAACAGCGCCGCGCCAAACAGCGCACATGCCGTCATGAGCCCCAGAACGCCCAGCAGGACGCCGAAGCAGAAACGGAGCCCCTTCCGGAGCCCGTACGCACTCGCGCTGGAAAGCGCCATAATATTGTTGGGGCCTGGCGTAAAGGACATGATGCACGCGAAGGACAGGAAAGCGGCAATCGACGGCATGGTGGAAGCTCCTTTGAGTTTGTGCGATAGAGCATACGATCTGTGCACTATAATGTCAAACATGGACAGGATAACGCCCTTGGAAAATATCGGCCACATCGTAGCGGAGAACCTCAAACGCCTGCGGGAAGAAAGGAAGCTCAGCCTTGACGCCGTAGCGAAATGTTCCGGAGTGAGCAAAAGCATGCTCGGCCAGATCGAACGCGGCGTGACCAACCCGACCATCTCGACGCTCTGGAAGATCGCGAACGGGCTCAAGATTTCATTTACTTCGCTCATGATGCGCCCGGAAACGGACGTCGAAGTCGTCCCGCGTTCCGCCATAACGCCTTTTGTTGAAACAGACGGAAAATACAGGAATTATCCCGTCTTTCCGTTCGACAGTTCCCGGGGGTTCGAGATGTATGCCATTGAGCTGGACCCCGGCGTCCGGCTTGACGCCGAACCGCACCCCGAGGGGACGCAGGAGTTCATCACTGTTTTTTCCGGCGCGCTGACCGTACTGCTCGACGGCGAACGCTGGGGGATCGCCGATGGCGACTCCATCCGTTTCAAGGCGGATCGGAAACACGCCTATGCCAATGAAGGAAACACGCTGTGCCGCTTGAGCATGGTCATTTGCTACCCATCTTAAAGGAAAAAGGAAGCCATATGAAAAAGCGCGCCCCTTCCCTGCTGCTGGCCCTGCTGGCGCTGGCCGGACTGCTCACCGCTGGCGGCTGTTCCCTCGGCCGCAGCCCACGCCCCGATTTCTACATGCTGTCCTCCCCCGTGGAAAATGTGGTCCAGTCCGGCAAAGAAAAAATCTCCGGGCCACGCGTCGCCATCGGACCCGTGTCCATTCCGGGCTATCTGGACAGGCCCCAGCTCTTCCTGCGCGACGGCAATGACGTCAAAGTCGAGTTGGCCGAGTTCAACCATTGGAGCGAGCCGTTCGGCGAGGGCGTGACCCGGGTGCTCTGCGACGCCGTGTCCGCATCCCTGACCCCCCGCAAAGGGCTGGCCTCTCCCATGCGTTCGCAGCAGCCTTTCCAGTGGCGCATTGCCGTGGATATCGCCCGTTTTGACGGTGCGCCCAACGGCAGCGTCATGCTCGACGCAGGCTGGAGCCTTGTGAACGAGAGCGGCGAAGAGCTCAAGTCGGGACGTTTTGTGCAACACGCCCCCGCCGGTCCCGACATCCCCTCGATGGTACAGGCCCAGAGCGCCCTTCTCGCCCAGTTCGGCGCGGTTCTTGGGCAGATGATCCCGTAGGGAAAATGTGGGGGAGGGGACCTTTCTGGAGAAAGGTCCCCTCCCCCACACCCCCTCCTCTCTCCCTCCAAAGACTTTTGACCTTATCGAATCCCCCATGACGGCGTTCCCTTTTTATCGGGAATGCCGCCTTTTTCTGGAAAAGCTATTCTTGTTGCAGAGGCAGGGAAGACACACCCGCCTCGCCCCTCTTCAATTTATAGTATAACTTACCCCACTCTCTGCCTTCTCCCTTTTCTTAAAACAAAAAAAGGAACCTTCCCCGGAAACGGAGAAGGTCCCTTTTCATACGCACTCCCCTGCAACAGGGATTCGACAAAGTCAAAAGTCTTTGGGGAGGGGGAGGCTTGGAGGGGGAGGGGAAACTTTCTCTAGAAAGTTTCCCCTC
>ERZ835880.2761-NODE-2761-length-11196-cov-9.116417_pt1 | contig 11196 bp, 9 predicted proteins | sample MGYA00519944_ERZ835880 | MGnify/ENA primary metagenome ERZ835880 (study PRJEB31850, sample SAMEA3708787) | human gut metagenome | biome: human gut; feature: human-associated habitat; material: faeces | place: China | collected 2014 ... | reverse complement strand
GCGGCCAGCAGGATGCGAGCGGCAGCGAAGCAGACGCTGGGAGCCGCAACCCGGGCAGTGTCACCGAAGGGAGAGGGCCTTCGCCAGCAGATACCGGTCATACCCGCTGTACATCTCCCGGTGGCAGACGATCTCAAAGCCGCTGGCCAAGGCGTTGTTGAGGCTGTACTGATTTTCCGGGCTGACGGTGGCCCCGATGCCCACGATGCCGGGACGGAGCAGGCCAAGCGCCGCTTCCAGCAGCTTCCGCTGCAGACCGTTGCCCCGGTAGTCGGGGTGGACGATGGCGCTGTCGGCGTTGGCCCAGCCGTCCCACTCTTCTCGCGGGATGCCCATAAAGGCGGCATAGTTGTGCGCGTCCTGCCCGCAGTACCGCAGGATGAAGTAGGCCCCCAGCCGCCCGCCATCCCACCCGCCGATGCACAGGTCCTCTTTCAGGTAACGGGCGATGTTTTCCAGCGTGTCGGGTACGAACTGCTCCGGGTGGGGCATCGCGGCCCGCACCTCGTTCTGCAAGGCGTAAAAGGCGGCGGCATCCTCCGGCCCGGCAGCGCGCAGGGTCATGGTGCGGCTTGCGGGCCGGCCGCACACTTTGTGCAGAAGAACTTCCATTCTTGCTCTATCCCTCCAAAATAAAATCATACTTTCCGGCTGATTCCAGTATAAATGCCGTTTGAATCGTTGTCAATTTATGCTATAATATTTGCAGGAAAAGTTTTTGTGCTCAGGCACAGCTTTTTCGGAAGTCCAGGCAGGGCCGCCCTGCCCGTGTACCGGAGGAAACGAACCATGAGAGATTCCAGCTTATCCCCCTCCAGCCGCCTGGGTGGTGCTGTCATCAGCGACCGCATCGTCAGCGCTCTGCTGGAGGAACTGCGCACAGGCCGCTATGCGCAGACCGACCGTCTGCCCGCTGAGGTAGACCTTGCCGCCGAACTCGGCGTCAGCCGCACCGTCATCCGCGATGCGCTGAGCGAGATGGAGCGTGCGGGTTACATCGAGCGGGTGCGCGGCATCGGCACAGTGGTCAACCGAAGTGTCCTGAACCTGCGCAGCCGACTGGACCAGAAGCTGGAGTATTACCCGCTCATCCGCAGCTTTGGCAGCTACCCCCACGCCGACGGCATCCAGATCTACCCCGTCCGCGCAGGCGAAGAGCTGGCCCGTGATCTGGCCATCGAGCCCGGCGACGATGTCATCTGCATCAAGAAGCGCATCCTCGCCGACACCACCCCCGTCATCTACTCCATCGACTACCTGCCCCGCGCCCTGTTTGGGAACCGGGACTACACCCGCATCGACCTGTCGGGTGACGTATTCGATGTTCTGGAGCGGGAGTGCCGCCAGCAGGTGGCCTCCAATGTGGCCCACCTCAAGGCCAGCTGCGGCGACGAGCCCATCCGGGCCGCCATGCGTCTGGCCCCGGGCGAGGCCATGCTTCTGCTGGATGAGATATGCTACAACCGGCTCTGCCATCCCGTCATGCGTTCGTTGAGCTACTACACGAACTTCTTCGACTTCTCGATTCTTCGAAAGCTTCTTTGACGGAGGGAAACAAAAGAATATGCGTCATCTAATCGATCCGTTGGATTTCAGTCAGCAGGAGATCGCCTCTCTGCTGGACCTGGCCGACCGCATCTGCGCCGACCCTGCTGCTTATCAGGACGTGGCCGCCCACAAAAAGCTGGCCACCCTGTTCTACGAGCCGTCCACCCGTACCCGTCTTTCGTTTGAGGCCGCGATGCTGAACCTCGGCGGACATGTCCTCGGCTTCCCGAGCGAGACCGTCTCCAGTGCATCTAAGGGCGAGAGCGTAGCCGACACCATCCGCGTCGTCTCCTGCTACGCCGACATCGTGGCCATGCGCCACCCCAAGGAGGGCGCACCGCTGCGGGCCAGCCGGTACTCCCGCATCCCTGTCATCAACGCAGGCGACGGCGGACACCAGCATCCGACCCAGACCATGACCGACCTGATGACCATCCGCCGCCGCAAGGGCCGTCTGAACGACCTGACCATCGGCCTGTGCGGCGACCTCAAGTTTGGCCGCACCGTCCACTCCCTCATCAAGACCATGGCTCGCTGTGAGAACATCCGCTTCGTCCTCATCAGCCCCGAGGAGCTGCGTGTGCCGGACTACATCATCACCGACGTGCTCGAGGCCAACCACATCCCCTACAAGGAGACCCGCAGCCTCGAGGAGTCCATGCCCGAGCTGGACATCCTCTACATGACCCGCGTCCAGAAGGAGCGTTTCTTCAACGAGGAAGACTATGTCCGTCTGAAGAACAGCTATATCCTCACCAAAGAGAAGATGGCCCTTGCCAAGCCTGACATGGCCGTGCTCCATCCCCTGCCCCGCGTCAACGAGATCACGCTGGATGTGGACGACGACCCCCGCGCCGCTTACTTTGAGCAGGTGCAGAACGCCGTCTACATCCGCATGGCGCTGATCATGACACTGCTGGGCCTCAAAGACCCCAAGGCTGAAAAGGAGGGCAACTGAGATGCTGAACATTGATGAAATTCAGAACGGTATCGTCATCGACCATATCAAGGCAGGCACAGCCATCGGCCTGATGGACCTGCTGGGCATCAAGGGCAACCGCACCTCCAGCGTGGCCCTCATCCAGAACGCCCGCAGCCACAAGGCAGAGTCGGGCCGGAAGGACATCATCAAGGTGGAGGGCGACGCCTCCTGGCTCAACCTCGACGTGCTGGCCTATCTCGACCCCGACATCAGCGTGACCGTCATCGAGAACGGCAAGGCTGTCAAGAAGGAAAAGCCCCAGCCCCCCAAGCGTCTGGTCAACATCGTGCGGTGCAAGAACCCCCGCTGCATCTCCTCCATCGAGGAAGAGTGCGACCAGATCTTCGAGCTGAGCTCCAACGGCAAGTATCGCTGCATCTACTGCGAGCAGGAGCTGCAGGTCAAGCCGGAATAATATAGATAAACGATAAAAGCCGCCTGTCATTCAACGAACGACAGGCGGCTTTGCTTTTGGTTCTCAGACTTTCCGGCGCAGCAGGCTCATAGGCGGCAGCTCCGGGGTGGGGATGGTATAGCGCTCCATCGCGTGGGGCGTGGACTCCACCAGCTCACCGGCCTCATTCTTTATCCACTCGGGGTTCAGCGGGATGCTGCGGCCATCCGGGCAGAGCACTTCCAGCGTGTCGCCGAGGCTCCACTTGCCCCGCTGCTGGCAACTGGCGACGCCGTTCTCCCAGCCGTCCACCGTACCGACAAACTCCCACTCGCGGATGTAAGTAGCGCTGTCGGTGGCCTGACGGGCCTGCTCCCGGCCAAAGTAGAAGCCGGGCGAATAGTGGCGGTGACTGGTGCGGGTCAGCTCAGCCAAAACCTCTTCCGGCAGCTCGAAGTTCTCGTTCATCGGGTCGGCCAGATACTGGTCGAGGGCGCGGCGGTAGGCCGCCGTCACGCTGGCGACGTAGTAGAAAGTCTTGGCGCGGCCCTCGATTTTGAGGCTGTCCACGCCCGCGTTGCAGATGAGGTCGAGGAAGGGCGCGGTACACAGATCGTTGGCGTTGAGGATGTAGCTGCCGTTCTCGTTCTCGCCGATCTCATAGAGCTGCCCCGGGCGGGTCTCCTCGCTGAGATAGTACTTCCAGCGGCAGGGCTGGGCGCACTGGCCGCGGTTTGCGTCGCGGCCTGCCATGTAGTTGGAGAGCAGGCAGCGGCCCGAGACGCTCATGCACATGGCGCCGTGGACGAAAGCCTCAATTTCCAGCTCCGGCGGGGTCTTGTCGCGGAGGGTGGCGATGTCCTGCAGGGTCATTTCCCGGGCCAACACCACCCGCTTCGCACCCATATTGTAGGCGGCACGGGCAGCAGCCCAGTTGGTGATGCCGGTCTGGGTGGACATATGGACGTCGATGTCGGGCGCGAACGTCTTGCAGGCGTCCAACACGCCGAGGTCGGCCACGATGAAGGCGTCCACACCGGCGGCGGCAGCGTCCTTGATGGCCTGAGGCAGACGGTCAGCCTCCTCGTTGGTGGGCAGGGTGTTCATGGTCAGGTAGACCTTGCGGCCCCGGGCGTGGGCATAGATGACGCCCTCGCTCAGCTGCTCCGGGGTGAAGTTGGTGGGTGCAGAGCGCATCCCGAACTCGGGCAGAGCGCAGTAAACGGCGTCCGCGCCGTAGTTGATGGCATACCGCAGGCGCTCGAGGTCGCCCGCTGGAGCCAGAAGTTCCGGTATCTGTAACATGATATTCCTCTTTTACTTCATACTTTTATTTACTTTCGCCGCCTCATCGCAGTTTTTCTGGTGGTCTGCGTAGGTGCGGGCGTAGTAGTAGTGACCAGCAAGGTCCGTGACAAAGAAATAGGCGTCTTTCACCTCATCGTCGGGCTGCGGGTCAAGCGCCGCACGGATGGCCGCGATGCCGGGGTTGGAAATCGGGCCGGCGGAGAGGCCGGTGCAGGCGTAGGTGTCGTAGGCCTCCAGAATGTTCTCCGGGATGCTGTCCCAGCCGCCGTAGTAGGGCGCGACCCAGTTCCAGAGGTAGTTGTTGTCGGCGTCGCTCTGGACGTAGCTGGAGGTGTTGCTCTGCAGTTTGGGGTAGGGTGAACCCTCGGCCAGACGGTTGCGGAACACCTGCGCCACATTATCGTCCTGATCGTTGCCGGCCTCCTCCTGCACGAAGGACGCCAGAGTGACTACCTCGGAGAGAGTCATTCCCTGCTTTTCCATCTCGGCATACATCTCATCGGTGATCTGCTTGTCGAAGTGAGAATAGAACGTCTCAACGTAATGATGGACGGTGTCATCCTTCAGGAAATCGTAGGTATCCGGGAAAAGATAACCCTCACACTTGAGGAAGCGATCCGGGGCGTCCTTGTCGTCGGGGACGTACTGCCAGAACCTGTACTGGCTGAAATCACCGGTGTTGGCCTCCTTGAGGAAGTCTTCGGCGCTGCACAGCCCGGCATCCTCCATTTTTTTCGCAATGGCGATGGCCGTCGTGCCCTCGGGGAAGGTCAGCCGGACACTGTCGGCCTTCGCGTAGGCGGAAAGTGCCTCGATGATGTCGTCGTAGGAGCTGCCGGGGGCGAGGTCGAACTCGCCGTATTGGAGCTTGCCTGCCGCGCCCTGTTTGCCTGCATACCAGCGGAAGACGTGGGGGTACTTGATGACGCCCGCCGTCTTGAGCTTCTGGGCGATGGCTGCCACGCCGCTGCCCTGCTGGATGCTCACACTCACCGGTTCGCCAGCGGAAGCACTGCCGTTGATCTCTTTTCGGATGGCCAGCAGACAGCCGCCCGCCGCCAGTACCAGGATCAGCAGCACGATCAGGATCATTTTCGCTGCGCCGCCTTTTCTGCTTTTTTTATGTTTTGCATCGTGTGCCATGTACACACTCCTTTACCATTCCGTTCAGCTTTCCATCATCAGCCGCATATAGCTTTCTTCCACATCGAAAGGCTCCGCGTCGAACCGTATCATGCCGTAGTCCTGCCGGGTGCCTTCGCCGAGGAAAAGGTTCTGAGCCGCGCCCACTGTGATGACGGCGCGCTCCACGATGACTTCCTTCTCCCGGGCCGCTTCCATCAGCACCTCGGCGGAGCGGTCGTCTTCGGCCATCAGCTCCACAAAATAGAGGGTGTCCTCCCGGCGGAAGTAGATGCCGTAGCCCTTCTCGCTGGACACGATGGTCGCGCCCCGGGCGTAGAGGTCTGTCAGCACGACGGCCATCTGCTCCGGCGGGAACTGGACGGTATCGGGATAGAAGCGCTCCCGCAGCTCACAGAGCTTGCGGGCCGTCACGGAGTCGAACTCCGCCTGACTCCACAGGTTGCGGGACACCTCCCGGGGCAGGCAGCGGAGGGCAAAAGCCCGCTGGAAACCCTTGTTTTCCAGCAGCGCGGCCTGCTCCTGTCCGACCGGAACGGCCACGGTGAAGCCCGCACCCCGCAGCTTCTGCTGCGCACAGAGACAGTCCACGAGTCCTGCCAGAAGCAGGCTTCCCTGCCCGCAGAGGCCGTAGAGGTAGCTGCCGCTGCGTCCCTTGAGGGTGACGGGGACCGCCAGCGCCGCAGCGGCGATCTCGTCATTTTCCTCAGCGACGTAGATATTTTCCGCCCCGGCGAACTTTTCCAGAGCAGTCTTGATGAACTCGGCGCTGTCGCCGCGTTCTTTCTGCCACAGTGCCACGACTGCCGCCTCATCCGACGGCTGCATCAAACGATACATTGATAGTATCCCTCCCATTTTCGCGGTTATCCGAGTTCTTTTTCCGCCAGAGCCCGCACCTCGGCCTGAATATCCTCGATGGTGCGCATGGCTCCATTTTCCGTGCAATGGACGGTGGCCCAGCCCAGATGCTCTGCGCAGTACTCGGCGGCACGGCGGCTGCGGGCCAGATATTCGATGTCCTTTTCGTGGACGTCCTTCCTGCTCTCGTCGCCGTGGTAGCGGCCGGTCATGAGCTTCTGGCTCACGGCGGGGTCTACCTGTAAGTACACCACAGCGTCCGGCGCGGGCAGGCCCAGCAGCCTGTATTCGTAGTCAAAGGCCCAGCGGAGGAAATCGTCCCACTGCTCCGGCGGGAGCTTGGAGCACTGATGCACCGCGTTCGACGTGGTGTAGCGGTCGGCGATGACGATGCCGCCCGCCTCGTAGAAGCTGCCCCACTTGGTCTTATAGCTGGCGTACCTATCCACCGCATAGAAGCTGGACGCCGCATAGGGGTTGACGTCGTCGGGCTTGTCGCCGAACTGACCAGAGAGGTACATCTTTACCAGCGCACTGGAATCGCTCTCGTAGTCCGGAAAGGTGATCTCCATCACCTTGCAACCGCTCTCAGCCAGATAGGAGGCCAGCAGCTTTGCCTGGGTGGCCTTGCCGGAACCGTCCAGCCCTTCGATGACAAGAAGCCTGCCCTTGCTCATTCTGCCTTCTCCCCTTTCAGCGCGGCGTACTGGGCGCGGACTTCGGCGGTGCGGCCGCAGCACATCTTGCCCTCCGGGCAGGGGCCGGACACGCAGGCCGGGCCGGCGGTGCGGAAGATATGGGGTGCCACCGGGTAGACCAGCCGCAGCATCTCTTCGGCCAGCTGCCGTATCTCCCACTGGGCGCGGCTGCAGCAGCGCAGGTGGAAGAAGTTCTGCAGGCTGCGGGCGTTCATGGTCACCACCATCTTGGTCTCGCAGGCGTTGGGCAGCACGAAGCGAGCGTCCTCGTTGGCCTGCTTGGAAGCCTTGGCCCGGGCCTGCTTTTCGGGCAGACCTTCGGCCATCAGGCGGGCGGTGTGGCCGTCTTCCAGCTTCTGCACGAGGTCGAGGTAGCGCCTGGCGTCCTCGTTCATGCTCTCGATGAACGCCGTCTTTGCCTCGGGGATGGCCTCGATCTCGGGCGGGATGACGTAGCGGAAATCATCCAGACGGACGTACCGCTGACTCTGGACGCTGAAAGACGCGATGCGGTGACGGGTGATCTGGGCCAGCAGGGTACGGCTGACTCCCTCGATGCCGAAGGTGAAGCTTGCGTGCTCGATGGGGCTGGCGTGGCCCAGATCGCTGAGCATGGTCAGGAAGCGGGCAGTCTTTTCCTCATCCAGCCCGTCCAGCAGGTCGGTGATGTGGGCGTCGGAGTAGCAGAGCTTCGCCGCGGCCGCCACGACCTTTTCCGGCTCCGGCGTATGTGCTATCAATCGGACAGTCATCATTTTTTCTCATTCCTCCGTCGTTATCTTCACAAGGGGCGCAAAGTTGGCCATAGTCTTCTTCACGCCCACCTTCTCGAAGCTGATCTCCACGATCTGGTCGCCGGCGGCGGGCTTGACTTTCAGCACCTTGCCGCGCCCGAAGACCTTATGCTCCACGATGTCGCCCGGCTCATAGTGTTTGGGGCCGGTGGATGCCGCTGCCGGACGGGGCGAAGACGTCACACCGCCGCCTGCGGGTTTGACCGGCGCTTTGGGCGCTGCCGGACGGCCATAGCCAGAGCCGAAGCCGCTGCTTCCCGAACCGGAGCCGTAGCCGCCATGACCCGACGAAGCACTTCCCCGGCCCGCATAATCGGAGCCAAAGCCTCGGTTATTGGACATCGGTGCGTTATATTCTTTATTCAGATAGCCGCTGCGGCTGCCATAGCCCGAGCCGTAACCGGAGGCCGCGCGCCCCCAGCCGGAGGGGCCGGAGTATCCCGATGCACCGCCCGGCACGGTATCGCTGCCGTAACCGCTGCCCCAGCCGCCCAGACGGGAGCGCTGTTCCAGCACCGGGCTGCGGGTCTCTTCGATGTACTCCGGCTCGATCTCCCGGAGAAAGCGGCTGGGCTCGTTGCGCTGGGTGCGGCCATAGAGCATCCGGGTGACGCTGTTGGAGATGTAAAGCTCCTTCTTGGCGCGGGTGATGCCCACATAGGCCAGGCGGCGTTCCTCCTCGAGGTCAGCCTCGGAATACTTGCTCATCTCACTGGGGAAGACCCCCTCTTCCATGCCAATGAGGAATACATAGGGAAACTCAAGGCCCTTGGCCGAGTGGATGGTCATCAGCACCACCTGGTCGGCGCTCTCGTTGTAGCTGTCGATGTCGCTGATGAGGGCGATGTCCTCCAGATAGCCTTCCAGCGAAGCCTCTTCGCCGTGCTGGTCGCAGTAGCTCTTGACGTTGTTGACCAGCTGGCCGAGGTTCTGCAGACGGTCAGCGGCATCCTCGTGGCCCTTGGCGGCGTCAGCTTCCAGCATGGCGCGGTAGCCGGTGATCTCGATGACATCGGAAGCGAACTCATCCAGCGTCTTCGTTTCCAGCGATTCCTGCAGTTTCTGGTAGATGTCCCAGAACTTGAACAGCGGCGCGATGGCGCGGCTGAGCTTGGCGTACTGGTCGGCATGGGAGATGACATCCAGCATACTGATGCCCTGCTGAGCCGCCAAATCCGCGATGACTTCGATGGTCGTTGCACCGATTTTGCGCGCAGGCTCGTTGATGATTCGACGAAGTCGGACATCGTCCCGGGGGTTCGCCACGATGGACATATAGGAGTGGATGTCCTTGACTTCCTTGCGGTCGTTGAAGCGCTGGCCGCCCACGATCTTATGCGGGATGCCCGCACGGGTGAAGTAGCTTTCGATGGGGGCCGACTGGGCGTTCATCCGGTAGAGGATGGCGTGGTCGGCCAGATGTCCGCCCTCTTTGAGGTGCTGGCCGATGACGTCCGCGATATGGCTGGCCTCGTCCTGCTCGTTCTCGGCGGTATAGACCTGCACCTTGTCGCCCTCGCCGTTCTTCGTCCAGAGGGTCTTGCCCTTGCGCTCGGTGTTGTGCTGGATGACACAGTTGGCGGCATTCAGGATATTTGACGTAGAGCGGTAATTCTGCTCGAGTCGGATGGTCCTGGTACCTTTATAGATGCGCTCGAAGTTGAGGATGTTCTCAATGGTCGCGCCGCGGAAGCGGTAGATGCTCTGGTCGTCGTCGCCCACGACGCAGATGTTTTTCTCCGGGCCGGTGAGCAGGCTCACAAGCCGGAACTGAGCCACACTGGTGTCCTGATACTCGTCCACCAGCAGATATTTGTACTTGTTCTGGTAGAACTCCCGTACGTCCTCGTGCTCCGACAGCAGGATGACCGTCTGGTAGATGAGGTCGTCGAAGTCGAAAGCACCGGCCTCCTTGAGCTTCTTTTCATAGGCGGCGTAGACCTTGGCCGCAAGAGCGCCCTTCGTGTCCCGGGCCGGGGTCTTCAGGGCCTCTTCCGGACTGATGAGCTGGTCTTTCCAACGGCTCATCTGGTTGATGGCACTCTTGACCGGGAAGAACTTGTCGTCCACGCTCAGCTCTTTGTAAACAGCTTTCATGACACGCTGGGAGTCGTCGCTGTCGTAGATGGTAAAGCTGCGGGGGTAGCCGATCTCCTCGGCCCAGCGGCGGAGAATGCGGACGCAGGCCGAGTGGAACGTGGAGGCGAACACCTCGTCGCCCTCTTCCCCGCCCAGCATCCGGCGCAGGCGCTCTTTCAGCTCACCAGCGGCCTTGTTGGTAAAGGTGATGGCCATGACGTTCCAGCTCCGGACGGCGTCCTTCCGCAGCATCCCGTCCAGCCACGACGGGGCATCGGTGCCGGTCATGATGGCAGTGCGCAGGGCTTTCACATCGTCCTCCGTCACCTCCCGGGGCGTCCACCTGGAGCCGTGGGCCGAGCCGAAGCGGATGAGGTTGGCGATGCGGTTGACCAGCACAGTGGTCTTTCCGCTGCCTGCACCCGCGAGGATGAGCAGAGGGCCGTTGGTGGTGAACACCGCCTCCCGCTGCATATCGTTCAGGCGTCCGAACTGCTTTTCGATATACGTATCACGCAAAGCGCAGAATTGTTGTGCGAGATCTGTTGCCATTGTTTCACCTGTTCTTTTCAATCATTTCTGGATATATCACTTAAAATATAGTATATCACATTTCAAAAAAGTTGTACATAAAAACAATGCAAACAAAAACCGCCCCACCGCGGTCAATACCACGATGGAGCGGAAATTTCAGGAAATGCTTAGCCGAAGATGTTGATGAGGATACCAGCAGCGACGGCGGAGCCGATAACACCGGCCACGTTGGGGCCCATGGCGTGCATGAGCAGGTAGTTGCGGGGGTTGTACTCCTGACCGACCTTCTGGGAAACACGGGCGGCCATGGGAACGGCGGACACACCGGCAGAGCCGATGAGCGGGTTGATCTTCTTGCCCTCCGGCAGGAAGATGTTCATGAACTTGGCAAGCAGGACGCCGCCGGCCGTGCCGCACATGAAGGCGACGATGCCCATGGCGAGGATGCCGAGCGTCATCGGGCTGAGGAAGGACTCGGCCTTCGCCGTAGCGCCGACGGAGACGCCGAGGAAGATAACGACGATGTTCATGAGCTCGTTCTGCGCGGTCTTGGACAGACGGTCGACCACGCCGCACTCACGGAACAGGTTGCCGAGCATCAGGCTGCCGACCAGCGGAGCTGCGCTCGGAACGAGCAGAGCGACGAACGCGGTGACGGCAATCGGGAAAACGATCTTTTCCTTCTTGGAAACCGTACGCAGGGCGTCCATGCGGATCATGCGCTCCTTCTTCGTGGTCAGGCCGCGCATGATGGGCGGCTGGATGACCGGGACGAGCGCCATATAGGAATAAGCGGCAATGGCAATCGGGCCGAGCAGCTCGGAGGCCAGCCGGGACGTGACATAGATCGCGGTG
>ERZ835880.2755-NODE-2755-length-11209-cov-3.109198_pt1 | contig 11209 bp, 7 predicted proteins | sample MGYA00519944_ERZ835880 | MGnify/ENA primary metagenome ERZ835880 (study PRJEB31850, sample SAMEA3708787) | human gut metagenome | biome: human gut; feature: human-associated habitat; material: faeces | place: China | collected 2014 ... | reverse complement strand
AAGCTAAAGAGGCAGAAACCGTATGGCTCGCATCCGATGAGGACCGCGAGGGAGAAGCTATTGCCTGGCATCTGTATGAAGTATTAAAACTAAAACCGGAAAACACAAAGCGAATCGTATTTCACGAAATTACCAAAGGTGCTATTTTAAAAGCAATCGAGCAACCACGCAATATCGACCTCAACCTCGTAAATGCACAGCAGGCACGACGAATCCTGGATAGAATTGTAGGTTTTGAATTGTCTCCTGTACTTTGGAGAAAAGTTAAACCATCTCTGTCGGCAGGACGCGTACAGTCGGTAGCTGTCCGCCTGATTGTAGAACGTGAACGCGAAATTCATGCGTTCAAATCAGAAGCCGCTTACCGGGTTATTGCCATATTCCTGGTTCCCGATACAGACGGCAAGCTGGTAGAAATGAAAGCGGAACTGTCACGCCGTATCAAGACGAAAGAAGAAGCAAAAGCATTCCTTGACGCATGTAAGGGAGCGACTTTTACGATTGAAGATATAACCACCCGTCCGGTAAAGAAAACACCGCCGGCTCCATTCACAACTTCCACCCTGCAACAGGAAGCGGCACGCAAACTGGGATATACCGTAGCACAAACGATGATGATCGCACAACGTTTGTACGAATCCGGATTTATCACTTATATGCGTACGGACTCCGTCAACCTGTCGGAATATGCAACAGCCAGCAGCAAAGACGCTATCATACAGATGATGGGTGAACGCTATATACATCCGCGCCACTTTGAAACAAAGACGAAAGGAGCACAGGAAGCACACGAAGCCATTCGTCCGACTTACATGGAAAATCAATCCGTGGAAGGCACGGCACAGGAAAAGAAACTGTACGATCTGATCTGGAAGCGCACCATCGCATCACAAATGGCGGATGCGGAACTGGAAAAGACTACTGCTACCATCTCTATAAGCAAAAGCGGTGATGTATTCACTGCCATCGGCGAAGTTATCAAGTTCGACGGTTTCCTGCGTGTATACCGTGAGTCTTATGACGATGAGAATGAACAGGAAGACGAAAGCCGTCTGTTGCCTCCTTTAAAGAAAGGCCAGAAACTGGAATATGGACCTATCGTTGCCACTGAACGTTTCACTCAACGCCCGCCACGCTATACGGAAGCAAGCCTTGTACGCAAACTGGAAGAGTTGGGCATCGGTCGTCCGTCCACATACGCTCCTACAATTTCTACTATTCAGCAACGCGAATATGTGGAAAAAGGAAATAAAGACGGTGAAGAACGTACATTTAATGTGCTGACACTGAAAGACAATCAGATTAAAGATGAAAGTCACAATGAAGTGACGGGAGCAGAAAAGTCGAAACTTTTTCCTACAGATACAGGAACTGTGGTGAATGACTTCCTTACCGAATACTTCCCGGATATTCTGGATTACAACTTTACCGCCAGTGTAGAAAAGGAATTTGACGAAATAGCGGAAGGAGAAGTAAAATGGACTTCGATCATGAAGACTTTCTATGATCAGTTCCATCCGGCAGTAGAAAAGACATTATCCATAAAGACAGAACATAAAGTCGGCGAACGTATGCTGGGAGAAGAACCGGAAACAGGCAAGCCTGTATCTGTGAAAATCGGTCGTTTCGGCCCTGTAGTACAGATCGGTGCCGCAGATGATGAAGAGAAGCCTCGCTTTGCCCAGATGAAGAAAGGGCAGTCCATGGAGACCATTACCCTGGAGGAAGCACTGGAACTGTTCAAGCTACCGCGTACTTTAGGGGAATATGAAGGAAAGACTGTCACTGTAGGTATAGGTCGCTTTGGTCCTTACATCCAGCATAACAAGGTCTATGTATCACTGCCGAAAACACTTGATCCGATGAAAGTTACTCTGGAAGAAGCAGAGCAGCTGATTCTGGAAAAACGGGCGAAAGAAGCAGAACGCCATATCAAGAAGTTTGATGAAGAACCGGAACTGGAGATTCTGAATGGTCGGTACGGACCTTACATTGCATACAAAGGCAATAATTACAAGATCCCTAAAGACATTGTTCCTCAAGATCTAAGTTTGAAGAGTTGCTTGGATCTAATCAAAATACAAGATGAGAAAGGTCCCAGCACTTCTGCCAAAGGTAAACGAACTGCAAAAAAGAAATAATATTTGCATCCAATAAGACATCAAAGTCCGGTAACCTATATCAACTGGTTACCGGACTTTTGTTGTATTTACCATGCTATATATTTCTTTTTAAACGATTTATTTCCAAACTCTTTGTTTTGATATATTAAATGCATACATTTGCGGGTCACAATCAAATTATCAGAACACAGTTATGCAAACAAACAATTTCAAATCTCTCTCAATGGGGGTACTATGCGCACTCTCGTTAGTCGGTTGTATGGAAAAGGACTTATATCAGGCTCCAGAAGAAAAAACTGCAGATGAATATTTTGGCTTTACAACATCCTCCAGTTGCACAGTTGATGTAAACTATGGTTTAAATTATCAAGTTGTATTTGAGTTATATGCCGAAAATCCACTTGAGGAAGATGAGGATGGAAACATTATAAAGACAAAAGAAGAGCCTGTCTATCGCGGGGCTACGGATAAAAAAGGAATTTTTAATGATTTCATATCCATTCCATCTTATCTTACAGAACTTTCCCTTTATTCAGACTATCTGGGAACTGTCAGCCCGATTCAACTACAAATTACAAACGGAAAAGTATCTTTTGATCAGAAAGCTTTTATACAAAGTAAGAGAAATGCGAAGGGTACGAGTAGAGGGGTTACCAATAGCGGCTACAAATATCCGGAAGGTTTTCAGATTTTAGGTGAATGGAATGAGATAGGATGTCCTACTTATCTTTCTTCTACTCCGACGGAAATAGATGGGCAGCTCATGTATAATATCCGCGAAGTTTTTATTAAACCGGGTGGAAGTGCAGCGATGGAAGATTATTATCCTGAATATATAGATGATAATGTAAATATAGAGATCAATATTAAGAAGCCTACGGAAATCGGACTGGTTATGCTCAGCAGTACAGGTACCAAGCAAAATACAGTCGGTTATTTCACCTACCCTACCGATCAAAAGCCGACTGATATAAGTCAAGTTACACCGATCATTGCCTATCCGCGCATATCGACTGCCGTGTGTAATTCCAGCAGTACAGCAGGTAGTATGTATACCGGCGACAGAGTAGAACTGAAATATTGGGATGGCACAAAGTTCGTGAACGAGTTCCCTGCGGGAGTAAGCATAGCATGGTTCCTTATTGAGTCCTCCTACAACCAAAGCACAAAGGAGGTTCTGAACAATAAACGTACTTTCTATTCGATTCGTGATCTGAATAAGAGCAAAGAACACCGTACCATTGCCCTAAAGAACAAATCAGGAGAAGTCGTTGCATTTGGTATGGAGGATGCAACCAACTTTGAACCGACAGGAGATAATACCAGAAAAGGAAACTTTGGCGATGCCGTATTCTATCTTGATTTCTCAGATGGATCAGCCATTGAGACTGGTGGTGTAGAAGAACTCCCTGACAAATCCATTAACGACAAAGAGATTTATAACTCCTTTAAAGGCGTATTATCATTTGAAGATTTTTGGGCATCCAAAGGAGATTATGACATGAATGATATGGTTGTCGAATATAAGCGTGAGATTTATAAGAGCGTTCTCACAAGTAAAGTCGTAAAAGTTATAGATACATTTGTGCCTAAACATGATGGTGCAAACTGGCAGAATGGTTTTGGTTACCAGCTCACAGGTATAGCAAATAGTGATATAAAGAAAATAACCGTAGAATCCGACGGAATCGTCTCACAATTCATGGAGGGGCAAGACCGGGAGCCTGGTCAAAATTATCCCACTATTATCCTTTTTGACAATCAAAAAACAGCTATAAACAAAACATTTACAGTAACGATAGATGTCGCTCAAGAAAGATTTACAGAAACGGCATTCACCCCTTTCTTTAATAACGAATATTGGGAAAAGACATACAGCAAATTTAATATGAACCCCTTTATCATCATTTCTACCAGCACAGGACGTGATAAAGAAGCACATATTGTGAAATTCCCTCCGACAAACAAAATGAATTTCTCTTATTTCGGTACAGGCAGTGATGTATCCAGGCCTGATGAGGGATTATATTACGTAAATAATGAGAATATGCCGACGGGACTACAGATTAGCGGTATCAGTGTAGGAATCAAACGAAGTGCCGATTTTCTCGTACCAGTAGAAACGACAAGCATTTTGGAAGCGTATCCTAAATTTGGTGACTGGGCATCCAGCTTCGGCGCTTCCAATCCATATTGGTGGAAAGATCCTGATAATTCGAAAGTAATTACCCAATAATACAAAGACTGTCTGAAAAGTATGTAATCCCTATCATTAACTTTACCCAAAGCCTTTCTTAAAGATAGTGTACAATTCCTTTTCGGACAGTCTTTTTCTATTCAACAACATCCCAGTCCCGTTCCGGAACACATAAATATATTTTGTTCAGGGCAAGTATTACATTCTGGAAGGTACCTCAATGCCCAACAAGCCCATTCCTAAACGAACCACTTTTGCTACATTGGCAGACAGAGCAATACGGAATACTTTTACCGCCTCATTCTCTTCACGCAGAATGCTGAAATCATGGTAGAACTGATTATATTCTTTCACCAGATCATAGGTATAATTCGCGATAATAGACGGACTGTAGTCTTCTCCGGCCTGTTTTACAACTGCCGCAAAGTCAGCAACCATCTGAATCAGTCCTTCTTCCTTCTCGCTCAGCTCGATACCAGCAGGAATCTGTTCAGGTATCACAATTCCAGACTCAGCCGCTTTACGAAGCACAGACTGAATACGGGCATACGTATATTGAATGAACGGTCCTGTATTACCATTGAAGTCAATAGACTCTTTCGGATTGAAAGTCATATTCTTACGGGCATCTACTTTGAGAATAAAGTACTTCAAAGCACCCAGACCGACAATACGGGCAATATCATCCGCTTCTTCCTGCGTCAGACCATCCAGTTTTCCGAGTTCCTGCGAAGTTTCTTTTGCAGTCGATACCATCTCTTCCATCAGGTCATCGGCATCAACGACTGTTCCTTCACGAGATTTCATCTTACCTTCCGGCAATTCTACCATACCATAAGAGAAATGTACAAGGCCTTTACCCCATTCAAAACCGAGTTTATCCAACAGAATAGAAAGTACCTGGAAGTGATAATTCTGTTCGTTACCAACGACATAAATCATTTTATCAATCGGATAATCAGCGAAACGAAGTTTGGCCGTACCAATATCCTGCGTCATATAAACAGAGGTTCCATCGCCACGAAGAAGCAGCTTATGATCCAGCCCCTCGGCAGTCAGGTCAGCCCAGACAGAGCCGTCTTCTTTTTTGAAGAAAAAGCCTTTTTCCAGTCCCTCCATTACTTTCTCTTTTCCTTCGAGATAAGTATTGGATTCATAATATATCTTATCGAAGCCGACACCCATCTTCCGGTAAGTCTCATCAAATCCGGCATACACCCAGTTGTTCATCATCTCCCACAGGGCACGTACTTCCGGATCGCCGGCTTCCCATTTCACCAGCATTTCGCGGGCTTCCTGCATCAACGGAGAAGCAGCTTCCGCTTCCTCTTTCGTCATGCCTTTTTCCATCAGTTCGGCAAGTTCCGCTTTATAATGCTTGTCGAAAGACACATAGTAGTCGCCTACCAGATGATCACCTTTCTTGCCGGTGCTTTCAGGAGTTTCGCCGTTTCCGTATTTCTTCCATGCCAGCATGGATTTGCAGATATGGATACCACGGTCGTTTACTATATTCGTCTTTACTACTTTATTTCCGTTTGCAGCCACAATGTTAGCCAGCGCATTTCCCAAAAGATTGTTGCGCACATGCCCCAAGTGAAGCGGCTTGTTGGTATTCGGTGAAGAATACTCAATCATCACCAACGGAGAAGTTTCGGTAGCTTTCACCAGGCCGTACTCTTCATCCGACTGAATCTCATTCAGTAACTCAATCCAGGTAGCCGATGCAATAGTCAGATTCAAAAAGCCTTTTATCACATTAAAAGCAGCTATTGCCGGCTCATTAGCTTGTAAGTACTCACCGATCTCCTGTGCAGTTTGTTCCGGTCCCTTCTTCGACATACGCAGGAAAGGGAATACAACCAAGGTAAGATGTCCTTCAAATTCCTTTTTCGTTTTCTGCAATTGCACCTGTACGGCAGGAACATCCTGACCATAAAGAGCTTTCAGTCCGCTTATTACGGACATTACAAGTTTATTCTCTATATTCATAGCTTACAATTATTTTCTGCGCGCAAAGATACAAAAAAGGAGGCGTTAGCACGCCCCCTTTTTTTAAAATCTTTCAACTATATAGTTTATTCAACAGCCTCAGAGAGTTCTGCACCTGCTTTAAACTTAGCAACCTTCTTTGCCGGAATAGTGATAGCTTGTTTTGTAGAAGGGTTAATACCGGTTCTTTCAGCTCTCTCAGAAACAGAGAAAGTTCCGAAACCAACCAAAGAAACCTTGTCACCACCTTTTAAAGCGCCAGTAACTGAAGACACAAAAGCATCAAGTGCTTTTTTTGAGTCAGCTTTGCTCAAACCAGACTCAGCTGCGATAGCATTAATAAGATCAGCCTTATTCATAATTCGTAAATGATTAATTAATATATGTGTTACACAAAAAGATAGACGACGTAAAATCCTCACAAATATAGACTAACAAAACAATATATCAAATAAAAACATCAAAAAAACGCATCAATTTGCTGAAAAAGAGCTAATAGGGATTCATTTTTCTGCTTTAAAACAGAATTTATTCGTATTTTTGCAACCATTACTCGTAAATTAGCATAAAAGAGATTCAAATATATGATGCCTACAGTTACTAAAAACCTGATAATTATCAATGTACTGTTTTATTTAGGAACAATCGTTGCACAAAGTTATGGTATAGATCTCGCAAACTATTTAGGTTTGCATTTTTTTATGGCCGAAGACTTTAATCCCGCCCAGTTGATAACCTATATGTTCATGCACGGAGGATTCACTCACCTTTTCTTCAATATGTTCGCCGTGTGGATGTTCGGACGCATTCTCGAACAAGTGTGGGGGCCGAAACGTTTTTTATTCTACTATATTCTTTGTGGTATCGGTGCAGGAATTATCCAGGAGATCAATCCGGATCCGTACAATTCGTTGAATACCAGACTGTCTTATCGGGATATTCCATGGTCCAGACTTTTAGCGGGACAATACCGATGAGCGAATACCTGAATATGATGAATACCGTAGGAGCCTCAGGAGCCGTATATGCGATCCTGTTAGGTTTCGGAATGTTATTTCCTAATCAACAATTGTTCATTTTCCCGCTTCCATTTCCTATCAAGGCCAAATATTTTGTCATCGGATATGCCTTAATCGAACTATATTCCGGATTTGCCAATAATCCTAATGATAATGTAGCTCATTTTGCCCATTTAGGAGGAATGATATTCGGTTTTATTCTGATTATGTATTGGAAGAAAAAAAACAATGATCATGGGACATATTATAACTGATCTTAAAGAAGCTTTTCGCAGAGGAAATGTCTTTATACAACTCATATACATCAATGTAGGGATTTTTGTAGCAACTGCATTGATAAACATTCTATTGCAACTATTCAATAGAAGCGCTGCCGGAATATTCGAACTGTTGGCACTTCCGGCCTCCTTTACCCGGTTTATCCTGCAACCGTGGTCACTGTTCACTTATATGTTCATGCATGCCGGTTTTATGCATATTCTGTTTAATATGCTTTGGCTATATTGGTTTGGTCAATTATTCCTTTACTTCTTTTCCGGCAAGCATTTACGCGGTTTATATATTTTGGGAGGTATATGCGGAGGATTATTGTACATGATTTCCTATAATTTGTTTCCTTATTTCCGTCCCATGGTGGAAGTATCGACAATGGTAGGTGCATCCGCATCCGTACTTGCCATCGTGGTGGCAACCGCCTATCGAGAGCCCAACTATCCCGTACGCCTTTTTCTTTTTGGTACTATACGCCTAAAATATTTGGCCTTAATAGTGGTCCTGACAGATCTGTTGTTCATCACTTCCGGTAATGCCGGAGGACACATCGCCCACTTAGGTGGTGCATTGGCAGGTCTCTGGTTTGCCGCCAGTCTGAGTAAAGGCACAGATATCACTGTTTGGATAAACAGAATATTAGACGGAGTGAGTTCTCTTTTCTATAAAAAAAACTGGAAGCGTAAACCCAAAATGAAAGTGCATTATGGCAATTACAGCCGCGAACAAGACTATGATTATAATGCCCGGAAAAAAGCGCAATCGGATGAGGTGGACCGCATTCTCGATAAGCTGAAAAAGTCAGGATACGAGAGCCTCACTACCGAAGAAAAGAAAAGCCTCTTCGATGCAAGTAAAAAATAAGATATGAAACACATCGGAAAAGTCTTCGCTTATCTGATCTTGGCAGTCAATGCATTCTTTGTCGGAATTCTCTTGCTGACCGCCTATAGCCCACACATTTCTCCCGTAATACACCCGGTCGAAGCATGCATGGGACTTACTTTTCCTATTTTCCTCTCCATCAATTTCTGTTTTCTTATTTTCTGGTTAATCGTACGCTATAAGTTCGCTCTTCTGTCTATACTTGGCTTTGCTTTCTGCTATCCGCAAATCCGGGCCTATCTTCCTATCAATCTTCATACAGCAAATATTCCGGAGGGAAGCATTAAAATACTATCCTACAATATTATGTCCTTTGGCAACATGGAAAAGGAAAACGGCAAAAATCCGGTACTCGAATATCTCCGTAAGAGCGATGCCGACATCATCTGCTTACAGGAACACAACATCTCTCCGACTGCCAAAATACATCTTAATGCCAAAGAAGTAGAAGAGGGTATGAAAGCATATCCTTATCGGCATATTCAACGTGTAGGTCAAGAGAACGGCAATAACCGGATAGCTGTTTACTCCCGATTTCCGATCCTTTCGGCACGAAAACTACAATATGACAGTAGCTACAACGGCTCGGCCATTTATGAATTAAAAATCAATGAAGATACAATTACCCTTATCAACAACCATTTGGAATCTAACAAGTTAACAAAAGCGGATAAAGCGGTATATGAAGAAATGCTGAAAGATCCCAATGCCCATAAAGTGAAAAGTGGCACTCAACATTTGGTCGGTAAATTAGCAGAGGCTTCCGCCATCCGCGCCAAACAAGCAGATGTTATTGCAGCCGAAATTGCAGCTTCCCGGCATCCGTATATTATTGTATGTGGGGACTTTAACGATACTGCGATCTCCTATACCCACCGGGTTATAGCCGAAAAGTTAGATGATGCCTTCACCGAATCAGGACAGGGATTGGGAATTTCTTATAATCAGAATAAGTTTTATTTTCGAATAGACAACATCCTAATCAGTAAAAGCCTGAGAGCTTATAACTGCACGGTAGACCGTTCTATTAAAGACTCCGACCACTACCCCATATGGTGCTATGTTGCCAAGCGGTAATTCACTACAAATGATAATCATAACCCAATTATAATACTTATGAAATTAAAAAGAACAATAATTATTTTAGCAGCAAGTTGTATGATGTACTCCTGCACTACGAAAACAGAAAGTAATCCGTTTTTAAACGAATTTCAAACCGAGTATGGTGTTCCGGCTTTTGATAAAATCAAGCTGGAACATTACGAACCTGCTTTCCTGAAAGGGATAGAAGAGCAAAACCGGAACATTAAAGCAATCATTGAAAATAGCGAAACGCCCACGTTTGAGAATACAATCGTAGCGTTGGATAACAGCTCTCCTATATTAGATCGTGTCAGTGCCGTTTTCTACAATATGACAGATGCAGAAACAACAGACGCACTAACCGAACTTTCCATAAAAATAGCGCCGGTACTTTCCGAACACAGCGACAACATTTCCCTCAATCAAGAACTATTCAAAAAGGTAGATGCCGTATATCAGCAGAAAAACAGCCTGCACCTTACCACCGAACAAGAACGCCTGTTGGATAAAACCTACAAAGATTTTGTTCGTTCGGGAGCAAACCTGCCTGCTGACAAACAAGCACGCCTGCGTGAAATAAACAAAGAGCTATCGACTCTTGGTATCACATTCAGTAATAATATATTAAATGAGAATAATGCCTTCCAACTCTTTGTCGACAAAGAAGAAGACCTTGCAGGATTGCCCGAATGGTTCTGCCAAAGTGCTGCGGAAGAAGCTAAAGCTGCCGGGCAAGAAGGAAAATGGTTATTCACCTTACACAATGCCAGCCGCCTGCCTTTCTTACAGTATTCTGAGAATCGCCCGCTCCGTGAAAAGATATACAAAGCATACACCCACCGTGGTAATAACGATGACAAGAACGACAACAAGAAAGTAATCACCCAAATTGTCAGTTTACGCCTTGAGAAAGCAAACTTATTAGGTTTTGACTGCTACTCAAACTTTGTTTTGGAGAATACAATGGCCAAAAATTCAACCACCGTAATGGAATTCCTCAATAATTTATGGAACCATTCACTTCCCAAAGCCAAAGCAGAAGCTGTTGAACTGCAAAAATTGATGGATAAAGAAGGTAAAGGTGAAAAATTGGAAGCTTGGGACTGGTGGTACTACACGGAAAAGCTGCGTAAAGAAAAATACAACCTGGACGAAGAAGAGATCAAGCCCTACTTCAAATTGGAAAACGTACGCGAAGGCGCTTTTGCAGTAGCCAATAAACTGTATGGTATCACATTGACAAAACTGCAAAACATTCCGGTTTATCATCCCGATGTAGAAGTTTTTGAAGTAAAAGACGCCGATGGTTCCCACTTAGGAATCTTCTATGTAGATTACTTTCCACGTCCTGGAAAAAGTGGGGGTGCCTGGATGAGCAATTATCGTGAACAGCAGGGAGATATCCGACCGTTGGTTTGCAATGTAGCCAGCTTTACCAAACCAATAGGCGATACACCATCCTTACTAACGATGGACGAAGTAGAAACGCTTTTCCATGAATTCGGGCACGGGCTTCACGGACTGTTGACCAAGTGCAATTACAAAGGTACTTCGGGCACCAACGTCGTTCGTGATTTTGTAGAACTTCCTTCACAAATAAACGAACATTGGGGCACCGAACCAGAAGTGTTGAAAATGTA
>ERZ835880.2752-NODE-2752-length-11213-cov-3.545528_pt1 | contig 11213 bp, 10 predicted proteins | sample MGYA00519944_ERZ835880 | MGnify/ENA primary metagenome ERZ835880 (study PRJEB31850, sample SAMEA3708787) | human gut metagenome | biome: human gut; feature: human-associated habitat; material: faeces | place: China | collected 2014 ... | reverse complement strand
AAAATGAGACCTACATCGGCAACATGGTACAGGGGCGCAGCGTGAAGATCAGTTACAAGTCCAAGAAGTGCCTGAAGCAAAACCCAGCCAACTGGGTGGTGGTGGAGGGGACTCACGAGCCTCTGGTCGATGCGGAGACTTTCCGAAAACTGGGCAGTCCTCGCAGGGCTGGATCTTCTGAACCGCCTGTATAAGATCCTTGGTGAAAAAAATGTCAAGGTTGTGCAAAAGGTCATTGAAAAGAAGGGGAAAGTGTATTAAAATATGTACGTATACGGCGAATGATCGACAGAATCTTTTTTGGAGGAAAACCAGTATGGCAAAGAAAGAAGTCAGAACGATCGGAGTATTGACCAGCGGCGGCGATGCCCCTGGAATGAATGCGGCAATTCGTTCGGTTGTCAGAGTAGGTTCATATTACGGACTTAAAGTCTTTGGCGTAAGACGTGGATATAACGGTCTTATAAACGGTGAATTGGAAGAAATGAATGCAAGATCTGTTTCTGAAATTCTTCAAAGAGGCGGAACTATTCTTCAAACAGCGCGTTGTCTTGAATTTAAGGAAGAGGCAGGCGTAAAGAAAGCTGTTGAGATTGCAAAGGTATTCGGTCTTGACGGTCTTGTTGTCGTCGGCGGTGACGGTTCATTCAGAGGTGCGAGAGATTTATGTGCGGCAGGTCTTCCGACTATTGCACTTCCGGGTACAATCGACAATGACATCAGTTGCAGTGAGTATACAGTTGGTTACGACACTTGTCTTAACACTGTTAAAGACGCAGTCGATAAAATCAGAGATACGGCACAGAGCCACGAAAGATGTTCAATCATCGAAGTAATGGGCAGAGCGGCAGGTTATATTGCTATTCAGGCAGGTATCGCTTGCGGTGCTGAGGTCATTCTTGTTCCTGAAAGAAAGTGGAGTTTTGACGAAGACGTACTTCGTCCTATTCTTGAGAGTAAATCAAGAGGAAGAAAGCACTCTATTATTATCGTTGCCGAAGGTATCGGCGGCGTTATTGAAATGGCTAAAGAAATCGAAGAAAAGACAGGCATTGAATCAAGAGCTACTATTCTTGGTCACGTTCAAAGAGGCGGCAGTCCGACAGTTCGTGACAGAGTTGTGGCAAGTGAAATGGGTTGTAGGGCGGTTGAGCTTTTACTTGAAGGTAAGCAGAACAGAATCGTATGTATGCAACAACATGAAATTATTGATGTTGATATTGAAGAAGGTCTTGCAATGAAGAAAGAATTGCCTCAGAATTTAGTTGATTTAGCAAAGAAGTTAACAGTGTAATACATGAGGCGGACATTTTTGTCCGCCTTTTGTTAGATAAGGGTAAAAAACAAACGGTTACGTTTGATATAAGAGAGAATGGGGTATAACACTTATTAAAGGAGTAGAATAGATTTATGAGAAGAACAAAAATTATTTGTACGATGGGTCCGGCGACTGACAACGAAGATGTGCTTAGGGATTTGATGCTTAACGGAATGGATGTTGCACGTCTTAATTTTTCACACGGAAGTCATGAAGAAGCATTAGAAAGAATCAACAGAATTAAAAAGGTCAGAGATGAACTTAATATTCCTGTTGCAATTTTGCTTGACACAAAAGGCCCCGAAGTTCGTATAAAGGACTTTAAGGAAGGCAAGGTTGAACTTAAAGAAGGTCAAAAGTTCACTTTGTGCACAGATGACGTTGTGGGTGACGAAAATCAAGTTTCTATCACTTATGCAAATCTTCCGAATGACGTTAAGGTGGGAAGTAAAATTCTTATTGACGACGGTCTTATTGAGATGGAAGTTATCAGCGTAAAGAATAGCAAAATTCTTTGTAAGGTTAAAAACGGCGGAGTTGTTTCAAATAAAAAAGGTGTTAACGTCCCAAATGTCGCACTTTCAATGCCTTATATGAGCCAAAAAGATATTGACGATATTCTTTTCGGTATCGAGCAGGACGTTGATTTTATTGCGGCGTCATTCGTAAGAACTGCCAATGATATAAGAGAAATTAAAACTCTTTTGAGAGATAACGGCGGAAGAGATATAAGAATAATCGCAAAGATTGAAAATGCCGAGGGCGTTGATAATATTGATGATATTATTCGCGAAACTCACGGTATAATGGTTGCGAGAGGTGATATGGGCGTTGAAATTGATATGCATGACTTGCCTGTGCTTCAAAAGAGCCTTATCAAGAAAACATACAGAGCAGGTAAGGTTGTTATTACGGCAACACAAATGCTTGATTCAATGATAAGAAACCCAAGACCGACAAGAGCGGAGGCAACTGACGTTGCAAATGCAATTTATGACGGTACAAGTGCGATTATGCTTTCGGGTGAAACGGCTATCGGAAAATATCCGGTTGAAACGGTCAAGACAATGGCAACAATCGCGGAAAGAACGGAAAATGATATTGACTATGTAAAACGTCTTGACAGAATGAATTTCGATTCGCGTATGGACGTTACAAACGCTATCAGCCATGCTACTTGTACAACGGCACATGATTTGCATGCGGCGGCTATAATTGCGTTGACATATTCGGGCGGTACTGCAATGCAGCTTTCAAAGTTCAGACCTACTTGTCCGATTATTGCACCGACATTGAGTGTAAAAGCAAGACGGCAGCTTAATCTTTCGTGGGGCGTTATCCCGATTATGAGTGAAACAAGAAAGAATACCGACGAACTTTTTGACCATGCGGTTGAATGTGCTCAAAAGACAGGTCTTATCAAAGACGGCGACCTTGTTGTTATAACAGGCGGTGCACCTATGGGTGTTGCGGGTACGACTAATATTATGAAAGTTCACCTTGTCGGTCATATACTTGTAAGCGGCCGTGGACTTGATTCGATTAATGCAACGGCTAATGTATGTGTTGCTACAAGCTACGAAGAACTTAAAAAGAGTTTCTGTGACGGCGATATTGTTGTAACAAACAACGTCACAAAGAATATGATACCTATTTTGAAAAAATCAGCAGGTATTATTTCTGAAGAAGTGGGCGAGGCGAATAATGCAAGCGTGCTTGCGGTTGCACTTGATATTCCTGTAATTGTTGCGGCGGCAGGTGCCACAAAAGTACTAAAGAGCGGCACGACCATTACTATGGACGCAAAACGCGGACTTGTTTATTCGGGAATGGAAGAGATAAATTGAGCTTGCCAGCTCCAAAAATCACATCTTGTGATGTAATTTTTGAGTATTTTCAGAGAAAAAATCATAAAGTTCCTCCAAAGTTGAAACTTTAGATTTTAAGCCATTTCTGCCGCGCATGTCGGCAGAAATGATTTTTATTTGAGGTTAGCACCTCAAACTCCCCAAAATAAAGTAGACAAAACCGTTACGGTTTTGCCTATTAATATACATCGGAAAGGAAAAGAAAAATGGCATTTGTAAGTGAAACGCATTTGACAGTAAGATACGCAGAAACCGATATGATGGGAATTGTCCATCATTCGAGATATTATCCTTGGTTTGAAGTTGCGAGAACGGATTTCATCAAAAAAATCGGTATGAGCTATACCGAAATGGAGAAAATGGGGATAATGTTACCGCTCACCGAAACGGCGGCAAAGTATTATTACGGTTTAAAATATGAGAATGAAGTGCTTGTAACTTGTAAAATGACAAAGCTTACCGTTGCAAGATGTGAATTCACTTACGAAGTCTATAAACTTCCGGAAAAGAAGCTTATGACTGTCGGAAAGACCGGTCACGGCTTTGTAAACCGTGAATTTGTACCGATAAATCTTAAAAAGCTATATCCTGAAATATGGAACAAAATGCACGACCTTTTGGAGGATTAAAATATGAAAATAGTAATCCTTGATGCAAAGACGCTTGGTGACGATATTGAATTTTCTATGTTTAATAAGTTGGGTGATGTGAGCGTTTATCAAACAACGTCATCTCTGCAGCTTAAAGACAGAATAAAGGACGCCGATATTATAATCGTAAACAAAATCAAACTTAACAAAGATAATTTGACCGACGCAAAAAAATTGAAATTGATATGTGTTACGGCAACAGGTTACGATAATATCGATATAAATTATTGTTGGCACAAAGGAATAGGTGTGTGCAACGTAAAAGGCTATTCAACCGATTCCGTTGCACAGATTACCGTTTCTATGGCATTGTCATTGGCAAGTCATTTGAATGAATTTAATAACTATGTCAAAAGCGGAAAGTATATGATAAGCGGTGTGCAAAACCACTTGAAACCGTATTTTAATGAGCTTAAAGGTAAGACTTGGGGTGTAATCGGACTTGGTAATATCGGTCAGAGAACGGCTGATATTGCTTATGCACTCGGTATGAAAATTGTGTCAAATTCACGCAGATACCATGAGGGTTATGAGTGGCTTGAACTTGACGAATTGTGTAAAGTTGCGGATATTATATCCGTTCATGTACCGCTTACAAGTCAAACTAAAGGTATGATAGACGAAAAACGTCTTTCATTAATGAAAGACGGTGTTATATTTATTAATGTTTCACGCGGTGCTGTGGCAGATGAAAACGCACTTGTTACGGCGGTTGAAAACGGCAAAATAGGCGGACTGGGTGTTGATGTGTATTCGGTTGAGCCGATTACGAATGACAGCCCGTACAATCGGATTTTAGACCGCAGTAATGTTATATTAACTCCGCATATGGCATGGGGTGCGTATGAAGCGAGAGTCAGATGTATGAATGAGATTGTTAAGAATATAGAAACGTTTATGATGGGCGGTAAACGCAACAGAGTAGACATTGACATATAGAATAGATTTTGGCGACGATTTCAAAAAATTAAGTAATAAAAAGGGGGACACTAATTTTTAGTGTCCCCTTTTGTTAATTTGATTTAATTTCGGTTAATTTAATATCATCAGTTGCTTTGATTTTTTCTTTTTCGGAAAGTGTAAATGAATACGAATTATTATAAGCAACGGCCAAATCTTCGCTTACACGAGCTTTACTGCCTGATGAATAAATTACAAGAGTTCCCGTACCTGTGGCGATGTATCGTCCGGCAGGAATTTCTGACGGGCAAGTATAGCTTTGGTCTTTTTTTAATGTATATGTTTTGCCTGTCTTTTCGGTTGTTTGTAATGACGAGTTTTGATTTTGCAGTTCCTCAATTTGTGAGTCGAGTTCAGATGACTTTTGATTTAATTCGGTAATGTCGTTTTTTAATTTGTCATTCTTTTTCTTTGCCTCCATAAAGTAATTATTTACGGTGGTTTTTGTACTCAATTCCGAATTTAGGTCATTTATTTGACTTTCCAAATCATTTTTTGTATCGGTAAGTGATGATGTATTTTCTTCAAGTGCAGATATTTGAGTTTTCAGTTTTTCTGTTGCAAGAGAATTTGTGTCAAAATAGTTGCCGAGTGAAAAACAAACCACACCGATTATAATCGTGAAAAACGAAAGTATTATAACATATAATTTTTTTTGCGTCATAATCGTCATATCCTTTCATTATTTTATCGGAATAAATTGAGCCTTGCCCTTGATTTTTATTGTTTCATCATCGTTTAATATGTAATCTTTTCCGTCAGCGGTTAAATTCGAGTTTACTCTTGCTTTTCCTGATGACGAAATCGCAATACTTCCCGAACCCATAATTGTATATTTACCGGCTTTTATATTTTCTCCGACTGCGTAAGTACCCGATGTCAAAGTTAAGGTTGATTGAGAAGTCGATGATATTTGGTTATTCAAGGAATCGAGCGTGCTTTGCTTTGTATTGACCGTATTTTGCAATTCCTCTTTTTCCTTTTCGAGTTTATCGTTTTCGTCATTTATTTTTTCAAGACCGTTTTGCGACGTTGTAAATTCTTCATAGTTTTTTTTCTTATCGGCTAAATCCGAATTAAGAGTATTTATTTCATCGGAAAGCGATGAATAATTGTTTTGTGCCGTAATATATTCAGAATTTGTATTTTGTAATTTTTCAAGTCGTTTTGTTATTTTGTTATCGTTTTTCGGTATGAAAAAACCGACAAAAAATACTCCCAAAACAATCATAATACATACTGCCGATGATATTTTTATAAACAGCGGTGATAAATCCTTTGCGAGATTATCCCAATATGCAAACTTGATTTTTTTATTGTTTGTCGGTTGTTCGTCAATGATTACTTCTATAATATCCTTGTCTTTCTCCAAAAATAATCACCTCGTTTAATTTAAAACTTGCGTAAGAAATACGTCCTTAAACTGATAAGCAAAACTGTCGGCGGATTTTTTTGCCTTTTCAAAATCGTCAAAAATACCGAAAACAGTCGGACCCGAACCGCTCATAACGGCATTAACGGCGCCGTTCATAATCATTTTGGTTTTGATACCGCCGACAATCGGATACATTTTAGCGGTCACGTTTTCCATAACATTGCAAAGCCTGTCTGCAACGCCGTAAAGGTCGTTATTATTTAAAGAGTCAATCATTCCGTCTGTGTCGGGACGAATTTCGATAGGTGCGTTGTCGATTTGTTCGTAAATAAGTGCCGTAGATACGTTGATAGGCGGTTTTACAAGTAAGATGTACGCATTCGGCATAGGGGAGAGCGGTTTTAAAATTTCACCGATACCCTCCGCAAGCTGTGTACCGCCGTCAAAACAGTACGGCACATCTGCACCGAGTGACGCACCGATATGCATAAGCTCATCATTAGAAAGAGGATTGCCGTGGAGCATATTCATTGCGGTAAGAACCGCCGCACAATTACCGCTGCCGCCGGCAAGCCCTGCGGCTACGGGTATATTTTTGTGAATTACGATTTTTGCACCGCCGCGAATACCTGTCGCTTTAAAAAATGCGTCTGCCGCTTTATAGGCGATGTTTTTTTCATTGCAAGGCAAATACGGCAAATTTGTTGAAATAGAAATACCCCTGTGCGTTTTATCGACTAAAATAAGGTCAAACAGCGATACTGTCTGCATAATCATTTTAATGTCGTGATAACCGTTTTCGCGTTTTGAAAGTACGTCAAGTGTAAGATTGATTTTTGCATATGAACGTGTTATCGCACGTCTGCCTGTTAAAACTGTATTTTCGGCAAGCATTTCTGTTCATTCCTTTCTTAAAGCAGATTGTGTGATTTGTCTACTATTTCTTGTATTTTTTCATCTGTGATGTTATCCTCACATTCGGCTTTTTTCAAATATGCAAGATATTCAATGTTGCCCTCCGGACCTTTGATAGGTGAGAATGAAAGACCTGCAACGTGCAAATCAATACTTCGTGCGAAGTCAAGAATTTTCTTTATAACTTCATAGTGTACCTTTATGTCCTTTACAACACCTTTTTTACCGACCTGTTCACGTCCTGCCTCGAATTGTGGCTTTATAAGTGCGACAATTTCGCCGTTATCGGCAAGAAGTGTTTTTGCAACGGGTAGTACAAGTTTAAGCGAAATAAATGACACGTCAACAGACGCAAAATCAATTTCTTCGCCAATGTCCTCAGGTGTCACATAGCGGATATTGGTACGCTCCATATTTACGACTCTTTCGTCCTGACGTAATTTCCACGCGAACTGACCGTAGCCAACGTCAACGGCGAATACCTTGACAGCACCGTTTTGGAGCATACAATCGGTGAATCCGCCTGTTGACGCACCTATGTCCATTGTGGTTTTACCCTCAAGGGTAATCGGAAATTCCTGCATAGCTTTTTCAAGTTTTAATCCGCCGCGGCTTACATATTTTAAAGTTTCGCCGCGAATTTTCGCAACGGTTGCATCTTCGTCAACCATCTGTCCGGCTTTGTCGCATTTTTGGTTTTTTACATACACTTGTCCTGCCATAATTAGAGCCTTCGCTCTTTCACGGCTTTGTACCTGTCCGTTTTTGACAAGAAGTGCGTCAAGTCTTATTTTTCCCATAGTTCTTATCCTTTTAATCTATTTTTGATGCAATCGTCTTTGCATCAAGTCCGTATAATTTATCAAGTTCATCTATTGAGCCGTGCGTAATCGGTTGGTCGGGGAAAGCAAATATTTTAAATTTGCAGTCGATATGGTTTTCTTCAAGCAATGTGCCTATCATACTTCCCATACCGCCGATTTTTACGTTGTCCTCAATGGTTATAACACTGCCTGTCTTTTTTGCCGACTCGATTATGCTTCTTGTATCGAGCGGTTTTATTGTAGGCATAGCTAAAATTTCAACTGATTTCGTTGTAAGTTTTGCAACTTCTTCGGCACGTTTAACCATTCTGCCTGTTGCGATAATTGTAACATCCGAGCCGTTTTGTATGCACTGTGCTTGTCCCAAAGTGAAAGCGGAAGGCACATTTTCAGCCTCTGTTCCGCCGCGTGGGTAACGTATTGCAATCGGTGCATTGAATTTATTGATTGCAAAATCAAGCATATATTCAAGCTGATCGAGCGTGGCAGGTGAAAGAATTGTCATATTCGGCATATGTGATAAGTACGAAATATCGTATACACCCTGGTGTGTTTCACCGTCTGCACCGACTATACCGGCACGGTCGATAGGGAATACAACGTGAAGTTTTTGCAGACAGACGTCGTGCAAAGTTTGGTCGTATGCACGTTGCAAGAATGATGAATACAACGGTATAACAGGAGTGTATCCGACCGTTGCCAGTCCTGCTGAAAGCGTAACACCGTGCTGTTCGGCAATACCGACATCAAAAAATCTGTCTTTATATTGCTCTTGAAATTCGTCAAGTCCTGTGCCGTTAGGCATTGCACCTGTGATTGCAACTATTTTCTTGTTGTTTTTCGCTAATCTGACAAGCGTATTGCCAAATCTTGCACTGTATGTTTCACTGCCTTTTTTCGTTTCACCCGTAGCTTTGTCAAAAGGTGATATGCCGTGGAATTTTTGCGGATTGCTTTCCGCGGGGGCATAACCTTTGCCCTTTTTCGTGTGGACGTGAATAAAGACAGGCCGTTTTTCTTCTTTTGCATATTCAAGACACTGTATAATTTCTGTTAGGTTGTGACCGTCAACAGGTCCCATATATATAAATCCCATATCGTCAAAAATCGTTGTAGGGATTACAAGCCTGCGGAAGAAACGTTTTATTTGCTTTAATATATTTGCGGTAGGTTTGCCGATTAAAGAAAGTTTTTTCAGAAAGTTTTCTATCGCGTGTTTTGAACGAAAATAAAACGGCGACATTCTGAGTGAACGCAAGTGTTTTGACACCGCACCGACATTCTTTGAAATAGACATTGCGTTGTCGTTCAAAATAAGTATAAGCGGTGTTTTTGAATGACCTGCGTCATTCATAGCCTCGTACATCATACCGCCCGTAAGAGCACCGTCACCGAATACTGAAATTACATTATAATTGTCACCGGCAAGGTCACGCCCTCTTGCAATACCGAGTGCGGCTGAAATTGAAGTTGAACTGTGACCGGTATTAAATACGTCACAATCACTTTCACTTGTTTTCGGGAATCCCGACATTCCGCCGAACTGACGGAGCGACTTGAACCCGTCTTTTCTTCCTGTAAGAATTTTATGCACATAAGACTGATGACCTACGTCAAAGACAATCTTATCTTCAGGCACATTAAAAACAGTGTGAATAGCAACGGTCAATTCAACAATCCCCAAGTTTGAGGCGAGATGACCGCCGGTTTCCGATACACTGTCAATCAGAAACTCACGAATTTCACTGCAAAGAGTTTTCAATTCGTCTTTATTTAATTTTTTCAAATCATCGGGTGATTCGATTTTATTTAAAATTTTATCCATCACCAATGCCCCATTAATGTTATTTGCAACGTTTAAAAACACTCATTATTTTTCCAACCGTAAAAACGATTGAGTTACCGTTATTCATAGAGATTCCCTTGGACATAGCTTTACCGCCGATAGTAAGAGAACTGACAATACCTGTAAGTATAAGACTCGGCAATATACCGCTCAGGTTAAATTTTGCGACAAGTTCCGAAACAATAAGAGTTGTCGTTGCACCGGAAATAATTCCGGCAATATCGCCTATTACGTCACAGCATAAGTTTGCAAGCTGAGGTGCGTGACGTATTACGGAAATACTTTCTCTTGCACCTTTGACTTTGCGTGCCGCAAGGGAATGAAAAGGCTTTTCTTCCGCAGACTGAACAGCCGTACCAATCATATCGAATAAAATATTTATTGCAATGATAGCGAACAAAACTATAAATGCAAAAAATAAATTGAGCGATTGCATCGCAACCGATGTTATAAGACTGAATACCAATGACAGCACGAACGAAAGGAAGATTACGAAAATCGTCCATTTGTGTGAAGTCGAAACATTTGAATCAGGTTTTGGTACTTTAAATTTTTTTCGCCTGTGAGAGTCAGATTTATCCAAGTTTGTAAATCTCCTTTTCTATAATAATAAATCGGCAAAATGCCGACTAAGATTACAGACAAAACCGTTATGGTTTTGTCTACTTTATTTATGGGTGCTTGAGGTGCAACCTCATTGAAAATCATTTCTGGCGACCTGCGCGGCAGAAATGGCATAAAATCTAAAGTTTCGACTTTGGAGGAACTTTATGATTTTTTCTCTAAAAATACTCAAAAATCACATCGTAAGATGTAATTTTTGGAGCTGGCGACATCTTGTCGACAGGCTCGATTAATTTTAAATAGGGTAATGAACAGAGTAAAGTTTGCGGCATAGGTCCGGTTGGCTTTCCCATAAATCTGCTTAATCGTCGCCGAAAAAGCGGTTTCCCATTAAAGACTTATACTGTTTTGTAGTTACCGGATTGCCACTGAGTCCGCACTGCAATCCCCTGTTCATCCAATTACGACAGCCTAGAAGTTTTCCCAAACAGCCTGAGCTTTCCGTATCCTCTTTTGCAAATATGGTTTCAAGACGCATTGCCTTTTTGCCACTGGCCGAGCGGCGAAAAAGTTTTGGGCGTCTATCCGCCATATCCACTCAAGGCTGGCTACGCTGCCCACAGCATTCATACCACGTCCCTTGTGAGGACGTGAATTACTAACCGCAAAACAGGTTTTCCCCTATGCCGTAACGACTTGCTCCCTTAGGAGGTATGGGCCGCCACAGTCATAGGCCTCCACGGAAAAGGGGGTAAGGTTACCATGCCGTTGGAAACCGCCCCTAAACCTTAACTCCCAGCATCAGCCCCGAACTGGGCGTTCAAAGCAAAACACCAGAAACTTCATCGATGTGCCCTATAACGGATTTTTAGGCCCGTCTTGGGAATTGCATG
>ERZ835880.2745-NODE-2745-length-11248-cov-4.007237_pt1 | contig 11248 bp, 8 predicted proteins | sample MGYA00519944_ERZ835880 | MGnify/ENA primary metagenome ERZ835880 (study PRJEB31850, sample SAMEA3708787) | human gut metagenome | biome: human gut; feature: human-associated habitat; material: faeces | place: China | collected 2014 ... | reverse complement strand
TGGCCGACCTGCAGGCCAAGCTGGACGAGCTGGGCATCGGCAAGATCGCCAGCGTCTCCGGCCGTTACTACGCCATGGATCGCGATAACAACTGGGATCGTGAGGAGAAGGCATATGCTGCCTTTGTCTACGGCGAGGGCAATCATGCCGCCAACGCTGCCGAGGCCATCGAGGCATCCTATGCAGCAGACAAGACCGACGAGTTCGTTCTGCCCTGCGTCACCTGTGAGGGTGGCCGTGTGCAGGACGGCGACACTGTGATCTTCATGAACTTCCGTCCCGATCGTGCCCGCCAGATGACCCGCATCTTCTGTGACGATGCGTTCACCGGCTTTGAGCGCCGCGGTGGTCGCAAGCAGGTGAACTATGTCTGCATGGCCGAATACGATGCCACCATGCCCAACTGCGAGGTCGCCTATCCGCCTGTGGAGCTGAAGAACGTTCTGGGCCAGTACCTGTCCGAGAATGGCAAGACTCAGCTGCGCATTGCCGAGACCGAGAAGTACGCTCATGTCACCTTCTTCTTCAACGGCGGCGTGGAGGCTCCCTACGAGGGCGAGGACCGCTGCGTGATTCCCAGCCCGAAGGTCGCCACCTATGACCTGAAGCCCGAGATGAGCGCCCCCGAGGTTGCTGCCGAGTGCGTCAAGCGCATCGAGAGCGGCAAGTACGATGTGGTCATCCTGAACTTCGCAAACTGCGATATGGTCGGCCACACCGGCGTGTTCGATGCTGCGGTCAAGGCCGTTGAGGCTGTGGATACCGCTGTGGATCAGGTGGTGTCCGCTGTGCTGAAGGCCGGCGGCTGCGCCTTCATCACCGCCGACCACGGCAACGCCGAGAAGATGATGAACCCGGACGGCACCCCCTTCACCGCACACACCACCAACGTGGTGCCCTTTGTGGCTGTTGGCTGCGGCGATGTGAAGCTGCGCGAGGGCGGCTGTCTGGCAGATATCGCTCCCACCATGCTGCCGTATATCGGTCTGCCCGTGCCTGCTGAAATGACCGGCAAGAGCATCATCGTGGAGTAACTGACCATTAAAACAGCCGACGCGTTCGCTTTGGCTATGAATAGCGGAATTGTTATTCTTATATTTACAGCTCTGGAAAATCTGCGGATTTTCCAGAGCTGTTTTTTCACGCGAAAAGCCGATAAGATAAATTGCGTTTTTGGGTTTCGAACCCATTCTAAATCAAAAACTTTTCTTTTTTCCCCATCCGTGCTACAATAAAAATGAATTTTTGATTGTAGGAGAAGCGGATGGAAACAACGCATAAACAAATCGTTCTGGGCATCCTTGCCCATGTGGACTCCGGCAAGACCACCCTTTCGGAAGCCATGCTCTACCGCTCCGGCGCGATCCGCAAGCTGGGCCGCGTGGATCACAGGGACGCATTTCTGGATACCGACAGCCGGGAGCGGGCGCGGGGCATTACGATCTTTGCCAAGCAGGCGGTGCTGGCACTGCCCGCCGCCGCTGGGGCCGAGGCGTGCGAGCTGACCCTGCTGGACACGCCGGGACATGTGGATTTTTCCGCCGAGGCCGAGCGCGCCCTGCAGGTGCTGGATTATGCGGTGCTGGTGGTCTCCGGCACGGACGGCGTGCAGGCCCACACCGAGACGCTCTGGAAGCTGCTGGCCCGCTACCGGGTGCCCACCTTTGTGTTTGTGAACAAGATGGATCTGCCGGGTGCCGATGCCGCCGTCCGCCTGCGGGAGCTGCGCGGGCGGTTCGGGGACGGGTGCGTGGATTTTTCTGCCGTGCCCGACCCGGAGGCGCTGGCCCTGTGCAGTGAGCCGCTGATGAACGAGGTGCTGGAAAACGGCGCGGCCTCGCCCGAGACCGTGGTGACAGCCATTGCGCGGCGGCAGGTGTTCCCGGTGTTTTTCGGCGCGGCACTGCGGCTGGACGGGCTGGACGGCCTGCTGCGCGGGCTGCAGACGCTGACCCGCACCCCGCCCCGGTGGCCGGAATTCGGCGCGCGGGTGTTCAAGATCATGCGCGATGCGCAGGGCAATCGCCTCACGTGTCTGAAGGTCACGGGCGGGCAGCTGCGCGTGCGCGCGCCGCTGACGTATTTCCCCCGCGGGGCGGACGCGCCCGTGCAGGAGAAGGTGAACGCCATCCGGCTCTACTCCGGCGAGAAATTCGAGTCCGCAGAGACCGTCCCGGCCGGGGGCGTGTGCGCCGTGCAGGGGCTCACGCAGACGTATCCGGGGCGGGGGCTCGGCAGTGCGGCGGCGTCCATGCCGCCGTCGCTCGAGCCGGTGCTGACCTACCGCATCGGCCTGCCGCCGGATGTGGACGCGCGCGCGTTTCTGCCGCGCCTGCGCCAGCTCGAGGAGGAGGACCCGCAGCTGCACATCGTCTGGGACGAGACGCTGCGCGAGATCCATGTCCAGCTCATGGGCACGGTGCAGATCGAGGTGCTCAAAAGCCTCATCCGCGAGCGGTTCGACGTGGACGTGCAGGTCGATTCCGGCCGCATCCTCTATCAGGAGACGATCGCGGCGCCGGTCGAGGGCGTGGGCCATTTTGAGCCCCTGCGTCACTATGCCGAGGTGCACCTGCTGCTCGAGCCTGCCGAGCGCGGCACGGGCCTGACGTTTGACACCGCCTGCAGCGAGAACGTGCTCGACCGCAACTGGCAGCGCCTGATCCTCACGCACCTGGCCGAGAAGTGCCACCGCGGCGTGCTTACTGGCGCGCCGCTGACGGATGTGAAGATCACGCTGCTGGCCGGACGCGCGCACGTCAAGCACACCGAGGGCGGCGACTTCCGGCAGGCAACGTGGCGCGCCGTGCGGCAGGGGCTCATGCAGGCGGAAAGCGTCCTGCTCGAGCCGTACTACGCCTTTCGCATCGAGGTCCCGGCCGAGCAGATCGGCCGCGCGATCAGCGACGTGCGCCTCATGTCCGGCACGTTTTCCTCGCCCGAGACGCACGGCGACATGGCCGTGCTCACCGGCCGCGCGCCGATGGCCACGATGCGCGATTATCCCGCCGAGGTCGCGGCCTACACCCGCGGGCGCGGGCGCATCTCGTGCAGCGTCGCGGGCTACGACACCTGCCACAACGCGCAGGAGGTCATCGCCGAGAGCGGTTACGACCCCACGCGCGACCTTGACAACACGCCGGACAGCGTGTTCTGCGCGCACGGTGCGGGCACGGTCATCCCGTGGGATCGCGTGCGCGATTATATGCACATCGACACCGGCTTCGGCAAGGCGGAGACGCAGACGCCCCCGCCCGCGCCGCGCATGTTCCGCCGGCGCTTCGATCTCGACGACCGGGAGCTGGAGGAGATCCTGCAGCGCGAGTTCGGCCCGATCCGCCGCGCGCAGTATGCCGCCCCCGTGCGCAACGCCGCGCCCGGCGCGGACGAGACCGAGCGCGCGGAGCTGTTCCATCCCCGGCGCGAGCGCGTGATCGTGGACGGCTACAACGTCATCTTCGCCTGGGACGAGCTGCGCGCCCTGGCCGACAGCGGCCACATCGACGCCGCGCGCGAGCGGCTCATGGACGCGCTGAGCAACTACGCTGCCTTCACGCGCCGCGAGGTCGTGGTCGTGTTCGACGGCTACCGCGTGCCCGGCGGACAGGGGGAGAAGTTCGACCGCAGCGGCCTGCACGTGGTCTTCACGCGCCAGGGTGAGACGGCGGACGCCTACATGGAAAAGCTCGCCGACGAGATCGGCAAAAACGAGTCCGTGCGCGTCGTCACGTCCGACGCGCTCATCCAGCTCACGGCACTGCGCGCGGGCGTGCTGCGCATGAGCGCGCGCGAGTTCCGGCAGGAGCTGGCGCAGGTGGCGCAGCAGCTCGAGGCCGCCATCCGCGACATCAACGGGAGGTGAGGGCAATGGAGGAAGATCTTCTGCGCCGCGCGGCCGATCTGGCCGAGCGCTGCGAGCGCACGGCGACGGTCACGTCCACGGCGTTTCTGACGCCGGCGGAGCAGTACGCGCTCACGAACTGGGCCCGCCACCGTGACTGCACGCTCGTGCTGCACGGCGGCGGCGCGGGCTGTGAGCGGCGGGCGGCGTTTTTCCTGCCGTTTTACCTTGCGGCCGAGGACTTTGACCCAGCAGAGCACCTGTGCGCCGTGCACTTTTCGGCGCCGTTCGGCGCACCCGGCCACCGGGACTATCTCGGCGCGATCCTCGGTCTCGGCATCCGGCGCGAGTGGGTCGGCGACATTCTCGTGCAGGAGCACGGCGCGTATGTGTTCTGCCTGCCGAGCGTCGCGCCGGCGCTGCTGGAACTGGAACAGGTGGGCCGCACGGGCGTGAAGGCGGCGGCTGTGGAGCTGGCCGCTGTGCCGGTGCCGGAGCGGAAGGTGCGTCCCGTGACGTTTACGGTGCAGTCGGCGCGGCTGGACGCCGTCGTGAGCGGGATGTTCCGCCTTTCGCGCACGAGCGCCGCGGCGCAGATCCGCGCGGGCGCGGTGCACCTGAATTATACCGAGTGCCTGCGGCCGGATGCGCCGGTCGCGCCCGGCGACGTGCTGTCGCTGCGCGGCGCGGGCAAGGGCAGCGTTACGGAAGTGGGCGGCATATCGCGCAAGGGGCGGCAGTTCGTCACGGCGGAGCTCTGGCAGTGAGCAGCAGAGAGCAGGACCGGCTGTGCGAGACGATTAAAACCTGTGCGCAAGTGCAAAGGGACAGAGCAGCGGGGGAGCTCGAGGGGGCAAGGCCCGCCTCGAATCAAATCGTCCGCCGCCGAAAGGCTTGCTCTTCAAGGCTTTCAGGCGAAGCGGCCGCACAGGGAACACCGGCGCGGCCGCAAATAAAAAAATCTCCGGAGTCAGACTCCGGAGATTTTTTGTTGATGCTGTGGTTTACTCAGCGGTCTTGTCGTTCTTGGCGGGAGCGGCGACCGGCTCAGCGACCGGAGCGGCTACGGGAGCGGCAGCGGCGGCAGCCTGATCGGCAACGGCTTTCTGCGAACGCTTATAAGCGCCGGAGACGACACACGCGATGATCGCAAACAGGATCGCAACGATGGCCAGAATGACGATCGCGACGAACTGGGTGTGACCCGTGAACTCGTAGGTGACAGGGTCGGGAGCCTCGCCATAGCGGCAGGCGAACGTGTAGCCGGTGTAGCCGGTGAGCATGCCGATGACGTTGCCGGCAGCGGCGATGACGGCGGAGATGATGCCGCAGACGGAGGCGGTCACGATCTTGCCCTTGCTGATGCGGATCACGGACAGGATGCCGAACAGTCCGGCGATGAGGCCGAGCACGGACGCGATGAGCATCGCGGCGACGACGCCGAGTCTGCTCATGACTTCCTTCGTGACGGCAGCGGTCTGGTAGACGGAAATGTAGTCACGGCCGGCCTGACCAACGGCGCGGCAGTTTTCGAGGTTGAGGTACTGGCAGCCGTTGACGACGCGGATCTCACCGTTGTCATCGAGCTCCCAGATGGAGAAGTTGTCGCCGTAGCGCTCTTTGAGGATGTCGGCAACGCTCGGGCACATTTTCTTGTCGCCGTTGCCTTCGTCGTTCATGTAAGCGGGCTGGCTCATCAGGAGCTCGCAGCCGGCAGCGACCTGCGCGCAGCCGTCTTCAAAGGTGTTGAGCTGCTTTTTGCCGTCAGCCAGCTTGTTGCCGCCTGCAGCAAGATCCACTTCGCCCTGAGCGAGCTGCTTTTCAGCGTCTTTGAGCTGCGCTTCGCCGGCGGCGATGGTCTTTTCGGCCTCGGCCAGCTGGGCCAGACCGTCTTCATACTGCTTGAGCTGCGCTTTGCCGTCCGCGACCATCTGCTGGACGTAAGCCGGCAGGTCGGTGACATCGTCCGGAATGACCAGACCCTTGCTGGCCGCGATCGGACGCACGACGGAGACGAACCACGCCTGGGCGCTCGAGAAGCCGGCGAGGTTGGAGATCGTACCGTTGCGGAACTTCACGTACTGGTCGACGTAGGGCATGAGCGGCTCGATCTTGGCGAGGGTCGCTTTGCCTTCGTTGTAGGCCGCGGTGTTGTCCTCGATCTGCTTCTTGCCGGCGGCATAGGCGGCTTTGCCTTCCTCGAGCTGCTTCTTGCCGGCGTAGTAGGCGGCGTAGCCCGCGGAGAGCGTCGATTTGCCCTCGGAGTAAGAGACCAGGCCGGCGGTGTAGGTGTCCACGCCGGCGAGGTACGTGCCCTCGTTCTCCTGCAGCTGGTCAAGGCCGGCATCGAGCGTGTCGATGGACTCCAGACCCTCTTTGGCGTCCTTTTCCTTGTACTCTTTGACATTCATGATGTCGCTGAAGCTGCTCACTCCGGCGAACAGGCCGAAGATACTCGCAGCGATCAGGCAGACGCTGATGATCGTGAGTAATACTTTTTTCATGTCGTTCCTCCACTCATTTAAGCATTTTTCAGTCTAATACCGAACGCTTGACCTAAACTATATCTTAAATTTCACAAAATCGCAAGAGAAACCGGCCAAATCTTTTTCCAGCGTAAAAAAATTGCCTTTTTCAACAAATGTGAAAGGAATTGTTGTGCAGATTTTCCGTTTTCTACTTCCCTGAATTGGAGGATTTTTGCTGCTGATTCAACATATTCGCGCGGGTGTGAAAACTTGCCTCCAAACGCACAAAGCGTGAAAAAACTCCACAATCCGGGCAGGATCGTGGAGTAAAAAGGGCCTTTTTTACAAAACACCGAGGTGCTCGAGCAGGATCTTCGTGCCGAGCAGGATGAGGATCACACCGCCGGCAAACTCGGCCTTGTTCTTGTAGCGCAGGCCGAATATGTTGCCGAGCCGGATGCCGGCCGCGGAAAAGACGAAGGTGATCGAGCCGATGAGCGCCACGGCAGGCACGATGCGCGTGCCGGGCAGGAACGCGAACGTGATGCCGACGGCGAGCGCGTCGATGCTCGTTGCGATCGCCAGCAGGAGCATGGTCTTGAACGCCAGCGAGCCGTCGAGCTTATCCTCGTCCTTTGACAGCGCCTCGCGGATCATGTTGCCGCCGATGATGCCCAGCAGCACGAACGCGATCCAGTGATCGACGGAGGTGACAAACTGCTCAAACTGCGTGCCGAGCAGATAGCCCAGCAGCGGCATGAGCGCCTGAAAACCGCCGAACCACGCCCCGGCGATGCAGCATTCCTTCCATGATACGCGCTGCAATGCCAGCCCCTTGCAGATGGACACGGCGAACGCATCCATCGACAGGCCGACGGCCAGCACGACCAGTTCCCAAAACCCCATATCTTCACGTCCCTTTTTCCGCAGATTCCCCATACTATAAAGGAAAGGGCAGGAAAATGCAAGGAAAACTTGCTTCCCGCGCATAGAAAAAACCGGCGCCCGGATCTTCCGGACGCCGGCTGGCAGCTTCGTTTCAGCAGGGCTCGATGAGGATGACGTTGCTCATCAGGTCCACTTTTTTGAGTTTGCCGGGGACGATCTTGCGGATCCCCATCAGGTCGGTCAGCGTGACGTTCTCGCCGTCGGCGGACACGTTGCACACGCGCGAGCAGACAAGGTTCTGTTTGCCGTCCTTGATCTCATATGCATCAGAAAGACACATGGTCATTCGCTCCTTTTTACCCGTTATGCCTGTTTGGCAAGCTCGAGGGCTTTTTCGAGCTTGTCGTTGCCGTGGTCAAATGCATGCAGCGCCTCGGCCAGAGCCGCGGCCGCCTCGGCCTTGCCCTCATCTTCCAGCGCGTGGCAGATGTCGTGCAGTTCGTCGGCGTGGTGGCGGTTGTGGTCGAGCATATAGTTCAGCAGCGCCAGCACTTCCTCAGGGCTCATCGGCTTGTCGCCGGTGTGCTCGTGGCTGTGCGGGTGGCAGTGATGTGCATGATCGTGATCGTGTTCATGTTCGTGCATGGGGAACACTCCTTTCTAAGTGGGGCAGGGCCGCCGTGCGGAAAAAACATCCTGCTCTGAATGAATTAACAAAAGTTTATCATATTCTCTTGTAAGAATCAACAATTTTTTGCCCCCATATGTGATAAAAGACTTGTAAATTATGCGCGAATATGTTAATCTGTTGACGTGATAACGGAAGCTATCCTTGCGTTTTTTGGACGGAATGCTTTGAAGTGTTACATAAGGGTGGTACGCTTTGAAGAACCGCACGTTTCGGCCGGAGACACAGCGACGGTTTCCATGTCCGTGACAACCATGGGGGAACGCCCCCGGCGAGCCCAATCAAACGAAAACCATAAAAAAGGGAAGAAGAGGTGTAACATTTGAAGGATTTAAAGCATCTGATCTACTTTGAGAACCTTCTTGACAGCGCCAACAACGAGCTCGTGCAGCAGGCCAAGGATGAGGGTATGCACCCCATCGCTTACACTTGCTATCACATGCCCGAAGTGGTCCTCAACGTAGACAACTGTTTCTCGGTCAGACTTCGTGCGCCGAAAACGGGTTCATTCGACATCGCATCCTACTACATGTCCAACTACACCTGCGAGTACTGCAGAGCACTCGTGGAGCGTGCGATCGAGGGCGGCTATAACTTCCTCGACGCCATCGCTGGTGTGGACGCCTGCGCGGAGATGAACCGCTGCATGGAGAACATCGAGCTGGTCGCTGCCCCCGACATGCCCAACAAGAAGATGTTCGTTACCCACTGCGACATCCCGTACAAAGTCAAGGACTACACCCTCAAGCACTACGTCAAGCAGATCCGCAACCGCTTCCTGAACGTGCTGGCCGAGACCTACGGCGTGGATACGTCCGACAAGGCGCTGCGCAAGGCCGTCAAGGAGCACAACGAGGTCTGCAAGATCATCACCGAGATCGGCGATATGCGCAAGCTGGAGAACCCGCCCATCACCGGTTATGAATTCCACGTCCTCAACCTGGTTACTTACTGCTGCCCGAAGAGCAAGATCCTCCCGTACCTGAAGGAGACGCTGGCAGAGATCAAGAAGAGAAAAGTCGACGCCAAGCCGTGGTACCGCTGCCGCGTGGCCCTCATCGGCTCCGAGATCGACGACCTCGACATGACCCGCATGGTCGAAGACGCCGGCGCGATGATCGTTGCCGACCGTTTCTGCTTCGGCAGCACGCCGGGCCGTGAAGTCATCGAGCTCAACGACACGGACGACGTCCTCACGCAGATCTGCGCCCACTACCTGAAGACCACGCAGTGCCCGCGCTACATGAGCCAGGAGAAGATTCAGGAGCGCCGCGACACGATCAACCGTCTCGCCACCGAGAACGGTGCCGAAGGCATCATCTACGAATCCATGAAGTTCTGCGATTTCTGGGCATTCGAGCGCGCGCTGGCAAGCCATATCATGAACGAAGAGTATGGCTGGCCGGTCCTGTCCATCGACCGCCCGTATATGGCTCGCTCCTCCGGTCAGCTCCGCACGAGACTGCAGGCCTTTGTCGAGAGCCTTGAGATCAAGCAGATTCATAAGGCTGCGAAGGAGGACAAATAAATGCTGAAAAGTAACATTGCATGGATGAAGAAAAATGTCCCCTCCGACCTGAAGGTCTGGAAGGGCATGATCCAGGATATCGACTGGTCCCAGGTCGCAGCGAAGACCAAGCTGAGCCTCCAGCGCGATAAGGACCGCATCACGGCCGAGTTCAAGGAATTCGCCGCCATGGACACCAGCGCCAAGATCGATTGGCTCATGAACGGCGACCGTCACCTCGGTTATCTGTATAAGAAAGACGCCATCGCGTTTGCCCGCCGTGAGTGGAAGGGCCTCAAGAGCGTCGGCTACGACTTCGTCGGCTGGCTGAAGATCTGGGGCGGCATGCTCAACATGGTTATGAAGGACCCCGTGTCCATTATGCTGGCCGTGTTCGAGTATCACTGGTTCGCTTCCTACCTGGCCACCCCGGCTGTGGTCGACCGCAGCGTGTTCGGCCGCCGCGGCAAGCTGCTGCAGGCTGACTTTGATATGTGGGTCGCCATTACCCACTGGGCCGAGGATCTGATCGCCAACCTCATCATGGCGGACGCGAAGATCGGCGGCAACCAGAAGATCAACAAGCGCATCATCATGTTCGACGAAATGACGATGGCGCAGATGATGGCCGGCTTCCCGAACCTGCTCGGCATCCCGTACCAGATGATCCCGGTCTTCATGGTCTCCGAAATGGACCAGCTGACCCTCATCCCGTACATCGACGCCATCGAGAGCTACGGCCTCCCGTCCGATACCTGCCCGCTGCCGACGGCTGAGTGCGGCTGCGCGGTCAAGGACGAGTACCCGATGTGCGGCCAGGGCTTCATCGCCTCCTCCATGCCGTGCGACGGTTCCGTCATGGCGACGTCCTTCCAGGATCGCCGCTTCAGCAAGTTCATGCCGAGCTACCCGCTGTGCATGCCCGTCCGTTACGACGACGAGGACACCACCGAGATGGCGGCTGCCGACATGAAGGACTGCATCCACTGGGTCGAGGGCCTCACCGGCGAGACCTGGAACTGGGACACTTACTTCGCCACCATGGAGAAGATGAACGAGTGCACCAGACTCGAGATGGAGAAGTGGGAGATCAACAAGACCCACTATCCGCAGCTGGTCGGTTCCTCCTTCGAGCTGTTCCGTAAGTGGAACTACGAGATGGACGGCGGCCTGTTCCCCGAAGGCCTGAAGACGCAGCGCAAGATCTGCAAGACCATGATGGAGACCTACGAGAAGAAGCTGCCCGCTTACGTCGGCGGCTATGAGAAGTACCGTGCGCTCATCTGGAGCTGCCCGGCCCACTTCTATGCCAACTTCTCCAACTGGCTGGCCAACTGCTGGGGCATTTACGCGCTGACCGAGATGGAAGCGCTGAACATGACCAAGATGCTCAACACCACCGACAAGGAAGAGGCCATCAATGACCTCTGCCGTCTGTACGAGCGCATGGTCATGCGTCGCCACACCAACGGCGGCCACGATCACGTTCTGGGCGAGCTGTGGAGACAGTGCGAGAACTTCAACGCGAACGTCGTCATCATGTATCAGCACGTCTGCTGCAAGACGATGGCCGGCCTGCAGGGCCTGTTCGACGATCAGGCTCGTGAGCTTGGTATCCACCTGATCTGGGTCGAGCACGACCTGATGGATCCGCGTACCGTTTCCCGTAAGGACATGCGCGGCCGTGTGAACAACTACATGGTCAACGTCATGCACGCGGAGCCGGTCGACGCCACCCTCATCGACATCGATGACGAGGTCACCTGGTAATTCGGAGCATTTGAACGTATAAACGTATATCGGACATTAAAAACATTCAGGAGGAAGTAATACTATGAAATACTTTGGCGGATGCG
>ERZ835880.2729-NODE-2729-length-11295-cov-5.374911_pt1 | contig 11295 bp, 11 predicted proteins | sample MGYA00519944_ERZ835880 | MGnify/ENA primary metagenome ERZ835880 (study PRJEB31850, sample SAMEA3708787) | human gut metagenome | biome: human gut; feature: human-associated habitat; material: faeces | place: China | collected 2014 ... | reverse complement strand
AAAAACCTCTAAGTTTTAAAAAGGCGGTTTTTCTTGTAGAAAATGCCTATTATGAAGGCCAAATGAGTTGGGAGGATTATAACAATGAAATATTGAGAATAAAACCTATACTTGATAAAATGATAGATAATCGTAATTTAAGGCAGTATAAAACTGCCGGAAATTGGGCTGTCTTTACATATATGTCTGATAGTATTCCTGAAAATGATTTCAAACCGTATCAGTATGACTTTGAAAATTTTATGAGTAATTCAAATATAGAAAGTTCATTGGTTTCACGTCTTTTGAAAAGAAAAAGAGGTAATTGTAGGTCATTACCATTTCTTTATAAGATTTTAGCCAATGAAGTTCATGTGGAGGCGTTTATAGCGGTTGTCCCCATGCACTGCTATGTAAAACACAAAGATGAGAAGGGAAATTGGTGGAATCTGGAAATGACAACAGGAACATTTTCCCGATCAAGCTTTATCATGGAAACCTTCAATGTTTCTGAAGTTGCTATAGAAAGTGGCTTATTTATGAAACCATTATCAGAAATTGAATCTGTTGCATTTTGTATATGTGACTTATTAAATTATTATGAGCATAAAACAGGAAGATATTCAGATGACTTTATCAAGAGGTGTTACGACATTGGTCTACGGTACTATCCCAATAGCCAATTACAAATTAGCAAAGGAAACGATTTAAAATTCCGATTAGACAGTAAAATAATCGATATGGGTTTGAACGGATATAGAGATATCGCCAAGTTCCCAGAACTTATGAAAGAGTTTGAAGTAATGGATTCCACATTCAAATATCTTACAAAAATTGACTATTCTACGTTAAAATCAGAAGATTATGAGAGAATGGTCAATGATATAAAAGTAAAGCAAACAAAACTGAATACAAAAAAATAACATAAATCCATGTACATTATGAAAAGACAAGTCTTATTTTTGAGTATGACAACCTTTTTTGCGTTGAACGCTTTAGCACAAACTCCTTATGACAACTTTGCACCGGAACAAAGTGTAAAGCCAATCATTGAAATGCCTAAAATGCATTTTAAAGTGGCAAACACAAACCTCAATAGCGAAATACGTAGCATAGAATTTGATAAAAACACCTTATCTTTAAATTTATTAAACGAAAGTGACAGTGTTCTCAAATCAATTACTCTTAATCCAAATGATAAGAAGTTTACATCGATAGATCCACTTACTGAAAAATATTATCATATCAGTCCATGGGGACTGTCCTGGGATGATGAAAATTATTATCTGGTAGGTTTCGATTCAGAAGCAGGAATTATCAAGCATTACCGTGTAGATAAGATGCTGCACATTACAATGTCAGATGAACCAAGAGAGGGAAAAGAACGATTTGAGAAGTTTGATCTGGCTGCATATGCAAAGAAGAGCTTCGGTATGTACAGTGGTAAGGAGCAGAAAGTGAAGCTGTATATGGAGAATCAGCTTGCAGGTGTTATTGTAGATCGATTTGGAAAAGACGTTATGATGAGACCAGTGGACGAAACACATTTTACAGCATTAGTAGATGTTGCAGTCAGCAGACAGTTTATTCATTGGGTATTTGCACTTGGAGATGGAGCTAAGATTGTTGGACCGGAAGAAGTTGTGGAGTTCGCTCAGGAAGAGATCCGGAGACTTCAGAAGGGATACTTTGAAAGTCCAGTGTAGGGGAGCAGTATGAACAAAAAGAAAATGATTAAGATTATTTCAGTAATCCTTGGTGTGGTAGTATTCATTTTTATATGTAACCAAGTGGGCGAAATATTAGATAACCGTCGTGTTCGACTAGAGGTTGAGAAGGATCGTGCAGAACGCCAGGAGAAAAAAGAAGCAGATCAGATTGCAGAAGATTATATGCAAGCTCTTGTATCAGAATTACAGTCACGACTGCATTCTTCCTTGTTACATGATGTACAGGTAAATTATCAAAAAGTCAGTTATGAAAAGTTTAAAGATGAATTTGGCGAGCGAGATAATGATGCAGATTATAACTATTATTATGTGATATCATACACCAGTGATTCAATTGATCAAGTTTATTCTCAGGCAAAAGAAGCAGGCACTATGACGGAGTTTCTAGATTCTTTAAAAGAAATGGGACATCAAAAAGAAAGTATATTTAATGAAACTTATAATTATGAGACAACAGTAAATGAAAAAATGATAAGAGTATGGTATTTGGATGTGGGGGCATTTGAAATTCCTATCATTGGAACAAGCGGATCTAAATATAAATATTCAACAGATTTTATGTGTAAACACAAATATTTAAATATAGATGATGAAACTGTATATTCCGAAGACTGGATTTCCAATAAGGAAGAACAGAAAACATCTGAAAATAATTATTCTAGTCCATCATCAGGATCAAGTTCAAGTAGTCATAGTAGATACCATTCAGATCCATATGATGTAGAGGATTATAGTGATCCGGATGATTTTGCAGATGAATGGGCGGAAGAGTTCGGGGATGGAAACTATGATGATGGTTATGAAGATGCGTACGATTATTGGGAAAGTGAACGAGATTAACACAGAAGAACATACGATGTTATACAGTCACTGAGAGAGAATACTGAAACAATTATTGGGACAGGTTGGAAAAGAAACAACCTGTTCTCTGTTTTATGAATGTCTACTTTAATTCTACCCTTGAAAATTGAAATACAAGTGTGCTGATTGTAGAATAAGGATAGCAAGTGACGGAGGATAAGTTATGAGAGACTATAGTTTTGGAAATTTTATCAGTGCATTAAGAGTAAGACGTGGCCTGTCTCAATATCAGTTGGGTGCACTCGTAGGTGTTTCAGATAAAGCAGTATCGAAGTGGGAAAATGGAGTTTCAAAACCACGGATGAATACAATTGTGAAATTAGCAGAAGTGCTGGATATCGGAACAGACGAACTGTTAGCTTGCAAATACGATACTTTCAATCATAAGAGGAAGGATTTATTTGCGATGGATGAAAAGATTATTAGTAAAGCAGAATTAAAAATGAAAGAAATGTATGGTGAACAACTGCCAATAAGCATCAGTAACAGATTCAAAACAGAGAAACTCATGTTAAAAAATCAAATAATGCTCCGCTGGATGGGATTTCTAGGAGACTTGCACGATAGATTTTATGAAGAAGATGATTTCTTCTTGGTCAGAGGTGCGCAGATGGGATCATCTTTTATAGCATGGCTACTTGGAGCAACAAATGTCAATCCGTTACCGGCGCATTATTATTGTCCAAAGTGTAAGGAGATCGAATTTGTTCCAAATGTGAAGTGTGGACTTGATGCGCCAGATAAAAAGTGTTCATGTGGAACTGCTTATGAAAAAGATGGTTTTGGAATAGATGCAATTCATATGTATCCGTTATTTGGAGGCTGTGATATTAATATTTCCGATGGATCTATGGAACTTGCAAAAGAATGTTTTAAAGACTATTTTCGTGAGTATAGTGAGATACGAGAAATAAAGATACGGAAAAGTGAAGCGGAAGAGGAAAATATAAATAAGGGTCAGCTTACAAATGTAGTTCGTTACATATTGGTTCCAAGAGAAGTGGCAGTACAGTATCCTGGAGAAATTCTTACATTAGCTCCGGAGGAATATTTTCAGAAATTCAGTAAATTTGAGCGGTTGATGATCGTTGAAGATCCACAGGAGCATAGTAGCTTTAAAGAGATTGAAAATGTAAAAATGTCAGTCGTTGATATCCTGAATTATCTGAAGTATGCAGTTGAAAAGAAGAAGTTTAAGATTGATTATTTGGAAAAGGATCTTAATGAATTCGCATCAAAACTTTCAAGTGCCAGTTTCACAGAGCTTCTTGCAATAGAAGGATGTTTGCATGGGACAGGCGTTTGGGAAGAGAATGGAGAAAAGTTGTATGCAGAAGGAATTCCGCTGAGTGAACTCATTACAAACAGAGAAGATGCTTACACATATCTGTATAGTAAACTGAATGGAAAATGTTGTGATAATCCTTCAGGACAAGTATATGAAATTGTGAAAGGACTTCAAAAAGGGATTTATGCAGGTAAAGGAATGCCGGCTGATCTCGAGCAACTTTTATTAGAAAACGAAGTGCCAGAGTGGTATATCGATAGTATGAAGAAAATACATTACATATTCCCCAAGGCACATTTGGTTACGTATTTGAAGCGGGATATCAGTAATTATATCAGCACAAAAAGAATTTCATAATCTTTTTTGAACTTGAAAATGGTTCAAAATGTACACTTTTTATTGGACAGGGTCTCTGCTAGAATTGAAATATCAAAAGGAAAGTGTTAAAAATCTATTAATAGTACAAAGTTCATTTAAGAAGTTGAAAGGGGAATTTCTATGGAAAAGAAAGGTTACAGTAGCAGGAGTTGGTTTGGTTCTGTAAATCATTATGATTCACATGGGAAAAAGGTAGGGCATAGTAGCCCTGGAATGTTTGGTTCGATGAATCATTATGATGCGCACGGGAATAAAGTGGGACGATCGAGTTCTGGATTCTTTGGAAGTAAAAATCATTACGATGATCACGGAAGAAAAACAGGGCACAGTAGTCCAGGAATGTTTGGAAGTTGGAGTCATTATGATGATTAAGAGCAGTACGGAATATAGAGTGGTGTATCATGAAAAATAGTTAATCTATTACTTATAAATAATTAAAAAGAATTATTGTAGAGCAGGTAGGAATTGTTCTTACCTGTTCTTTTTATGCTAATAAGGCGTTTTTATTGGACAGTTTAATTTGTAGATTAGAATTATCAAAAGGAATAGAAAATAGAAATTTACAGAAATGGAGGAACTGGCAATGAAGGGATTTAATACAAGTGATGGATACATGGGATTGGTGGAAGGCAGATATATTTTATTTGCCAGTGAATCTGATTACTATGAGTACATGAATGATTAGTCCGAAGGGAGGAAGCGAAATGTTTTTACCAGGATTAGTAGTGGCGGGAATTTTTTACTTGGTATATTGCATGATCTATAAGTAATTATATTGTTTGGCGTATGAGTGCTGGCCGTTTATATGACAAGATCGGAAAGAGCGCTTGCGCGAAAGTCGAGCTGGTAACACCGGCAGGAACAATATGTAAGGTTTGTAAAAAGAGCCTCAAAAATGAAAAGAAGGAGATGGTGATAACGAAAAATGTTTAATTTGGTGATTGATTTAGAAATGTGTAAAGTTCCGAGAGACTATCGGAGCAATTCATATAAGTATGCGACCGAAACAATACAAATTGGTGCAGTTCTTCTTGATGATTCATTTAAAAGAATAGGAACACTTTGCCAATATGTTCATCCAGAACATGGTGTGATTGATTATTTTATAGAGAATCTGACAGGTATAAAGAACAGCCAGGTTAAAAATGCTCCTAAGCTGGAAGAAGTACTGCTACATATGATTGATTGGCTGGGAGAACGTGATTACAAAATCTATGCCTGGAGTGAATCGGATAGAGATCAGCTGCTACATGAAATTAAAGCAAAAAACATGACGGATGAAAGAATCCATGCGTTTATGAAAGCTGAAAACTGGATTGACTATCAAGATGTATTTACGAAACGATTTGAATTATCACGACAGTTAAGTCTGGAAGAAGCTCTGGGACGAGTTGAGATTGAACCGGAAGGTAACTTCCATGACGGATTGGATGATGCTGTTAATACAGGATATCTAATAGAAAAATTGGAATTGAATCCAGAGTATCAACTGGTAAGTTACGAAATGCCGGATAAACCGTCAGAGCGCTTGAGCAGTACGCTTGGAGAACTATTTGCTGGGTTGGATTTGCGATTTACATAATAAGAAAAGTGAAAAGGTGCATCTTTTTGTGCGATTTGTATAAAAAGATGCACTATATGTCGTTGCTTATGATATACTAATTCTACAGCTATTCAATAGTTTGGTAAAAAAGCAGAATAAGGAAAGAGAGTATGAAAGATGTCATTTCAAGATGAATTAAAATCAAAAATAAAGTCAGAAGAGGAATTAAAAAAGAAGGATATTTAAGCAGCTTTTATTGGTGGCGTAATAGCATATTTAGCAATATTGGCAGTTATTCAGTTGATTAAACTGTTTTTATGTACTTATAAGCGTGTAATCATTCATATTCGTATTTTTGACATCATTATTAAAATTGGGAAAAAGAAACTCTTTACAAGCGAAGATATGAATCTGTTGGATGAGCATGAATATAATATTCAGGCTCGAAAGAATAAAATATATGAAGGAAAAGAATATGCATATGAACGAAAAGAGGCTCAGCAAGAGGATGAACTAAGACGTAGAAAAGAGCAATTTGAAAGAAAAAAATGTGATGCGGAATATTATAGGGATCGTGCTGAAACAGGTTATGAAGACGCAAGACGTGGAGATGGAATATTTACAACCGCAGAAGAAAAGAGAAAAAGAGCTGGAGAGGATTTAGATATTGCAGATAGGCATGCAAAGCAAGCCGCATATGAAGAACAGCGAATTGCTAAATTAGAGAGAAAACTTGGAAAGAAGGGATAAATTTGAAAACACCTAATTTGGTTATGATAGATAAGTTTTTAAAAAGAGACAACCCAGAGATGTTTGATATGAAGACACAGTGGATTGATATTGAGGATTCATTTGAGAGAGAACTTTATTTTAAACGTACATGCTGCAAAGTGCCAGATCCTGATGAATGCGAACTTACGATGTCTATTATGTGCGTATTATTAAAAGGCAATGGACTCGATGTGATTGGATATGAGGGTAGGCATATTATATTGCAAGGCGGTTCAAAAATAGAAACTGACACAGCAAATTCTTTTATTTCTATATATAAAGGTGCATTAATTACACTTCATCCAAACTATATGGATTTTTTGGACAAGTATAATATTAAGAAATCATTTACAAAAGAATATGAAAAAATATATGAACATAGAGATGAGATATCCTTTGATAAATTTGATGTGGAATTGTATGACTTATTTAAAGAATTTGCGCTATTAACACATTCGATAGGAAACTTTGTATTAGGACCATTTGGATTTAATTGCGCCGATACGAAATCAAAAGCAAAATTGTACACGGCAAGAAATTGGTCAACATTTGATAGAATGGATTTGTTTTTGTCGGCAGTAGGAAATGGGGATACATATGGTGAATGGGAGCGTTGGTATAGTGAAAAAATGGAATCAACTTATACAGACTGCTTTTATTCAGATATAAAGAAAACAAAAGATAATAGAGTTAATTTATCAGAGTCGACATTAATTAATCTTGGAGATAAGAACATGCATATTCGGCTTAAAACAATCAATAGCCTCATTAAAGATAGAGGGGCGGCAATGGTTGATGATTTGAGAAAATATATGAGGGAAGGCGTATGGAATTAATAATTTCAATTTTAGCTTTTATAGTTTCTTTCGCAACTTTCCTTTTTACAGTATTAGTTACCTATAGAGGAGAACAAAGAGAAAAGAAGCAAGCTACCCTTGATGTATTAAATCTACTTTAAGTGCAAGTCTTTGATAATCTAAATACATACACATTTGGTGAGATTAGAGATGTTGCAGAACAATGGTCAATTGCCATTGAAGCAAAGAATAAGTATGTGGAAAATAAGGAAGGTTCTGCTGAAGACTTTCGGGAATCGCATCATGAGTATGATTCGGCTGTAGATGAGTATCGCAAGATTTCAGGCTATTTGGCAAGAATAGAGCATTTTGCGCTAGGAGTAAATATAGGTATTTATGATGCTAGAGTGACAGAACGTGCTACTACAACATATTTTGTAATGCTATTTAGTAAGCTGATGCCGATTTTGGAAGTAAAGAATGGTGGTTCTGCAAAAGATACAGAGGTGGTATATATCAGCAAAGTCAAATATCTTGGATATATCTTTTATAGATACAAAGGTAAATGTAGATTTAGAGTACACCCAAAGTCGGTAGCTAAGATGAAGAATAGAATCAGAGAACTTACTAACAGAAACAAGGGCATTAGCAATGAGATACGAGAAAAGAAGTATCAAGAGTATGTGCGAGACGCAGAATCCGAGCTGTTTATTAGAAACAGCGGAAGAAGATAAAAACCAAGTACCGAATGTTAAGAGCATTAAAGCTCGAACATTGGAAGACAATGGAACTTGCCATGAGCCGAAAGAAGTATTGGAGAATGTCAATCGTGCTAGGTTTGGTGATAACGAATTATTCACAGAACAATATTTAAACTGATAACTGTACCATGAACTTGAAAATTGATCCATGTAGTCGTAATACCGCGCACTCAACCGTCAAAAGGGCATAAAATTCCACTAGAAGTTTAGAACAGCTGCTTATGCTGTTAAGCTGTCAAGGTTCATTAATAGTTGCTATTCCAGCTGTACATTTGCTTACCGATAATTGGTAACATATCTGAAAAGGTTTCAGATATCTTTCTTTTCTATGTAAACTACAAAAGGGTCGGAAGATTGTATCTCTTCCGGCCCCTTTGACTTTCGTTGAAAGAATCTCCCTGTATCATTCACTGAAAGAGATTCTCCACTGAAAATCCCCTCACTCAAGAAAATAATAGATCATCAGTGCATTGTATAGCTCCTGACTCTGGAATCTGTTCGCAAAACTCTTTCCTGTAAGCTGTTCTACTCTCTGTAATCTGTACTTCACAGTGTTCTTATGCGAAAACAGCTTATCAGATGTCCTCTGCAGATTGCAGTCACACTCGAAATAGGCCCACATCGTCTCCATCAACTGTGTATGAGCTTTCTTTTCGTACTGTATGATAGGATCAAGCACTTCATCCGCAAATCGCTGCATTGGTGCAGTGTTCTCATACGACATCAGCATACGGTAAAATCCCATCTCATCATAGAAGATGATTTCATTTTTCCTGTTAATATGCTCCAATACGGAGTTTGTTTTAGATGTCTCATGAAAGCTCTTTTGCAATTTGGATATGCTTTCACATTTTTCACCTATGTTGAGAGTGTATTCAATTCCGTTCAGGTCATTTTGCAAAAACTCACCAAACTGTTCAAAAATTTTTATTATCTTCCTGCGATCATCTGTACAGTTTTTCATAAAACCTATGATTCTGTCGCCATAGCAGGAAATGATTGCAGGATAATCACATTCAGCAAAATATTCTTTTAGAGTCTGTGCAAAGTTTCTTATTTTGTCATTCGTAATCCCTTGATTCAAGTTACTGTATGTCTCTTCCGAACTTTTTTTACATAAATGTAACACGAAAACCTGTTCTAACATTCCCGGATCATTTCCCATTTGCCTGCATTTCTGCTCGATACTGGATGTATTGATACAGTTTCCAAAAATAATCTCTGCAAGCAGACTGTCCTCTATATCTTTTCTGTCATCCAGATATGATATAGCGTGTCCAAGTTCCTCGAAAAAGTCTAAAAGTGGCACATTCCAAGGCATGGTGAAAAGTGGAAAATCATTATTTTCTGCTAAATCTATTACCTTTTCATCAATCTGTGTCACATAATTCTCGCCCATCAATAAAAGAGCACACGACATGTTAAGTTCAATTGCCTTTTTTATTGTTTGATACAGATTAAAATTTTTTCTCTGTGTTACCGGAGCACTTATTATTAAAAGTTCGTTTCCACGTACCCATTTCTCAAAATTAATATTCTCTGCCTTGTAAGACCAGCGTATGCCCTTTTCCATGCCACCTGATCCGGCTATTACATCTGCCTGCGACATTGTCGTAAGTGATAGAAGATCCTTGCACTGAAACATTGTTTTTTCACCTTTTATTTCAGCAGGTCGATAGCTCCTGTTACCTTTGCAGGAATTTTTTTAAACAAAAATTCACCGTGTCTGACAGAAGCAGTGATTCCTGCTCTCTCACATATTGCTTCAAATTCTGATTTTGCATCAAGCACGATAAAGTTTGCAGGCTTATTTTCCTCGATTCCGTAGTGATCTGTAATATTCATGGTCACAGCTCCGTTCGTTGTCACAAGATCGAGAACATTCGTAATCTCTTCAGGTGACATCATCTGTGCCAGATGGATTCCGTGATCGAGTATCATCATCATATTTCCGTTTCCAAGTGGATACCAAGGATCCGACATGGAATCCTGTGCGAAACAGACATTGATTCCGTTGTCATAAAGCTCCTTTACTCTTGTGATTCCTCGTCTCTTCGGATAGGTATCTTGCCGTCCTTCAAGATATACATTCTCAGTAGGACAGGAGATGAAATTGATGCCTGATTTTTTGAAAAGCTTCATCATCCTGAATGCATAACTATTATCCGCTGAACCAAAGGAACATGTGTGGCTGGCTGTAGTTCTTGTGCCTATACCTTCCATAAGTGCCAATGCATTCAACAACTCCAAAAAGCGGCTCTGCGTATCGTCTGTCTCATCACAATGTACATCAATAAGCTTATTATATTTGACAGCCAGTTCGATTGTCTTGTGGATTGATTTTTCACCGAACTCTCGGGCCAGTTCAAAATGAGGTATCGCACCAACACAGTCAGCCCCCATCTTAAGCCCTTCCTCTACCAGCTTGTCACCGTCCTTGTATGCGTACATTCCTTCCTGAGGAAATGCAACAATCTGCAGATCAAGAATATCTTTTACTTCATCTCTTACTTCAAGTGCAGCTTTAAGACCTGTAAATGTTGGATCTGTCACATCAATATGTGTTCGGATAGCCTGAACACCATGCAGCATCTCTTTTCTTATTCCACTGTAAATACGCTCCTTCATCTGTTCAACAGTCATATTTCCTTTTGATTCACTCCAACGCTGGATTCCTTCAAAAAGAGTTCCCGATCCGTTTTCCTCACCAAGGCTTGCTGTAAATACATAATCAAGATGCAAATGCGGATCTACATATGGAGGAACTACCAGTTGTCCATTTAAATCAACTTCCTCACATCCCACCGTTTTTTCCTGTGGTATATCTGCTGAGATTTTCTTGAAAATTCCATCTTCAACTAATATAGAAACAAGTTCTTTTTGACCTTTTAGCCTTACATTCTTAAATAATTTTGAACCCTTCATACCGTATTCCTCTTTTCTCATTAACAGTAATGATTTGAAATAACATCATTATTGTTAGGTTGCTATTTGTTCTTTACGCACAAATCATAGCATTCGGCCAGAATACAGTCAATAAAATGCAAAATCAACGCTTTTATTTTATTCTTGCGTACAAAAAAAGTCAATTTACTTTGTTCGTTACACACAAAAGACCTGTATCTCGCTGTCTTTTTATTTACGCGAGCAACGAGCCAAAGTCCGTGCTTGCACGAGACCTTGGCGA